>JABLTO010009574.1_pt1 | contig 13949 bp, 1 predicted proteins | sample 7160091 | NCBI WGS metagenome assembly JABLTO01 (sample SAMN14651225, study PRJNA627086) | human gut metagenome | isolation source: feces | host: Homo sapiens
AAATTTATTTGACATAAAAAAGGACAAATGGTAATATACAAGGAAATAATGTCGAAAAGTAGGAGACATTGGAGAGAGTGGGTAGACACCCGGAAATGAGGATTAGTTATGAAAAATAAGAAATTAATTATGATTTTTGTCATAATTATTATTGTTGTGTCTGCAAGGATATGTGTATCAGCAGAAACTTATGAGTATGACAAATTAAACAGATTAGTAAAAGTTGTACATGATGATGGAAGTTATACAGAATATAAGTATGATAAGAATGGTAATTTAATTAGTGTAAAGGTGTATAACAAAGAGACAACAAAAAAAGAGCAGGAGACAACAAAGAAAGAGTCAGAGACAACAAAGAAAGAGTCAGAGACAACAAAGAAAGAGTCAGAGACAACAAAGAAAGAGTCGGAGACAACAAAGAAGAATCCGGAGACAACAAAGAAAGAGTCAGAGACAACAAAGAAGAACCAGGAGACAACAAAGAAAGAGTCAGAGACAACAAAGAAGAACCAGGAAACAACAAAGAAAGAGTCGGAAACAACTAAAAAGTATGAGGATAAGAAACAGCAGAACAATGCTGAAAATAGAATAGAACAGGTAATAGAGAAGACAAAGCGGACACAGGCAAGAAATGACAATGTGTTAAATCAGCCATTTAATAGTGTTTTGAGTATTATAAAACAGTACGATGAGAATAATGAAAATAATAAGAGCAAAAATTCTGTTAATGGTGAAACAGACAGTAAGGTTGTAAAGAATACAGGTAATGATACCACACTTAATAAAACATATAGAGATAGTAAAACAAATAATACAAATCGCTTCAGTGTAAATAATAACGCAACAAGTACGCCATATATGACGGCAAGGAAGTTATTTGAAAAAATTTCAGATAACGTGAATAGCAGAGCGATGAAGATGAATGAGTATATATACAAAATAATAATGTTTATAAAGCTTATGAGAGTATCATGATATAAAATAGGCAATAAAAATTTATATATGTTGTAAAAATAAGTAGGAGAAAAGTTATGAAAAGAGAGACATTAAAAAGAATTGTAGCAATAGTATTGGTAATAGTTATGCTGCCTGTAAGTGAATGGGTAGATACAGGAATTTTTAATAAAAATAATTCAAAGACATATGCGGATGAAGTGGTTAATGAAGCAGAACAACCGGAAAATGTAAAAACATTTGAAAACATTATAACACTTGAGAGTAAGATAGGTGACAAAGGCGAAGTTTGTTTAAAATGGAATGACATTAACGGAAATAATCAGAATGATAAAAAGAATTATACATATCTGATATTCAGAGATAACAAAATAATTGCCAGTACAAATGATATAGAATATTCTGACTATAATACTGAATCTGATGGACATTATACATATAAAGTAATTGTTTATTTAGATGAGAATGGTGTATATGGTACAAGTCAGGATGTTAGTATTGATATGCCCGGAGATTTAAGTATTGATAAAGATTATACTATGAATAGGGATATAGCTGTCTATAATCTTGATATTATGAAAGGAAATCTTGACCTTAATGGATATACTTTGACTGTTTATGGAAATGTCAATGCAGAAGAAGGATATTTATTATTTAACAAGGGAAAATTAAAATGTGGTGGAAATGTTACCTTTGAAAATAACTCTGATTGTAAAATGATTTATTCGTCAGATGAAATGATTGTCAGAGGAAATCTTACCTGCAATTCAGAAACTGATGATAGAAGATATAAGTTTAAAAACGGACGAATTGATTTGTATGGAGATTTTACTGCTGCAAAAGATGTGCAATTTAGTGATGCATTAACAATGAATCTGAGAGGAGATGGGCTTCAGACAATAACCTCTGATATAATAATAGATAATCTTGTTAGTTATAATAGTAGTGATGCGGGGATATTTTTGAAGAATTATAATCAGACAATAAAATGTGAGGTTAATGGAAACATCAGAAGAGAAGATAGAAGTAATATAGATAAGAAAGAAGATGTTTATGTTCATAATTGGACACTTGACAAAGATGAGGTAATAGAGGCTGATTTATATATAAGTGGTGGAGAAGTTAATCTTAATGGACATACCCTTTATGTTAAAGGAAATGTCAATGTAACAGATGGAAGCCTTAGAATTAATGGCGGTACATTAAATGTTGATGGTAGTGTTGATGTTAATTATGCATCATATTCAGAAGATATTGGTGACTATGTAGGCAAAGGCAATATCATTATGGACAATGATAATGACAGGATAAATGTTAAGGGATATATAAATATATATACAGATAACAATATATTCAATAATGGCGAAATAAGTACGGATGGAGATATTTATATAACGAAGAATGTATATATTGCAAATAATATAAGGGCAAATTCAATTTCAATAGAAGGGATAATTGAAATAGGCGGTAATGTGGAGGTCAATGAGTATAATTACGGCGGCGGGGATATTATAATGAACAAGGGAAAATTAATAATTTATGGATATTTTAATACACAATGGGCATCTTCAGATAATATTGTGCTTAAGATGAGTCATCCGGAGGACTATGTCTGCATATATGGCAGATGTGACCTGGGATTTGCTGAAAACATTTGTGATGGAACTATTGAACTTAAGGGAAAATATAATAGTATAAATACATATGATAATGCAAAAGTAATTCTAAGTGGATGGAAAACACAGAATATTTCCGGAAACATTTCAAATCTGATAGTAAATAATACATCAATTGATGGAATCAGTATAGATGAAGAGGCGAAAATAAAAAACATACGTTATGAAGAAATAACACCATCATATAATGGGATTAAATATTATGATTTAGGAACATTGGACAGAGATATGGTAATAGATGGGGACTTTGCCCTAGACAGTAATCTTGATCTAAATGGGCATAAGCTGACAATAAATGGTTCATTTTATCATTGTGATGGCTCTATAATCTTTAATGGCGGAAGATTAGAAGTAAAAGGGGATTATCAAATGATAGAGGATTATCAAATGATAGAGGATTATTATAGTTATTATAGTGAACCGGTTTCTATCTGTATGAATAATGAAAATGATTATTTTAAAGTTAATGGTAAGTTTAATGTTTTAGATACACAGTCTAGTAGTATGTATAAAGGTACACTTGAGATAGGTGGAGATATAAATTCAGAGATTAGTCTGGGAACAGATGATGAGCTACTGGTCATATTAAATGGAAAATCAGATCAGATACTTAATATATCAGGAAGTATTGGAAGAATTAAGAATAATAACAATACCGGAAAAGTTCATATAGTAAGTGGCAGTCTGAATAATATAGAAAAAACAAAGAACAGAATCTATGCGGATAATTCAGAAATAATATATGGCTGGATACTAAATGAAGATATAGAGTTAGACAATGTGGAGTTAATAGGTGGAGAACTTGACCTTAATGGACACACAATAATTGTAAATGGAGATTTTGTAAATAACAATGGAACAGTAAATATTAATAATGGAAAACTAATAATTAATGGTGATTTCAGCCAGTATGCAGGAGATTCAAAAATAGATAATGGGTACTTAACAATCAAGGGAGATTTAATACAGAATAATGGAACATTTTGCCTGAATAACGGAAATGTGATAATAGAAGACCAGTGTAGATTTAACAGTGGTAGTCTTGTTATGGAAAAAGATATTGATAACATAAGTATATCAGGAAATTTATACATTGGAGAAAATTATTTCACAGAGATAGCAGAACTTAATGGAAAGATTAGCGTTAAGGGAGATATAACGATTGAAAAAAGAAAAAAAGTTAAATTAGATGGTAATCTCACATTATGTCTTAATGGAGTTAAAAAACAGGAAATTAATACAGACTCTGAATTTATTATACCTAATCTTGAATGTGAATGTGAAAGTGTGTATATATATGGCTGGGGCAATTTTGGCGCATCAGGAAAAGTATATGGTAATGATACAAATATAAATAATTTATGCGTATATGATACCACCAGTATGGAAAATAATAGTATTTCGGGCAGAGTAATAGTAAAAGATAATATTGAACTGGAAAGAGATATTGATATAAATGGTGATATTATAATATCTGGAAATGTTAAGATTAAGAGTAAAATAAGTGCAAGAAATATAGAGATATCAGGCGTGAGCCTTACCATAGATGGCTCGTTAAGTGCAGGTGAAAAATTATGCCTTAGTAGATATAATGGTAAGGAATCAAAATTAATAAATAATGGGGGTGTAGTTACAGCAGGAGAACTGATTATTAAGAATGGTTCACAAATAGAGATTACAGATGAAAAATCAATTATCAATTGTAAAAATTTAAAGTATGAATCAGACAATCTATCATGTCTTGATAAGGGAACATTAAATATAACAGGAAATATGGATATAAACAGTAAATTTATAACAACAGATTTATGTAATATAATTATGTCAGGAGAAGATACTCAGGAAATAAGGACTAAAGAGACAACTAATCTTGGTATGGTAAAATCATTAAATGATTCTGTACATGGAGTAAAAATAAGCAGTAAAATTAAAATTACAGATTTACAAAATGGTAAGCATAGAGTGGGATATATCTATGATGGGGAGACTATCACAAATGATACAGCTATAGATGGAGATGTATATGTAAGTGGATATTTAGAAATAAATGCTTGCTCATTATTGGTATATGGAAACTTATATCAAGATAGAGAAATTATCTGTAATGATGCAAGTGTAGAAATAAAAGAAAACTTGTATCAAGGATACAATATTAGAGTTGAAAATACAAAAATAGAAGTAAAAGGTAATTATGTAGTAAATGCGATTTATAATAATATATCAAAAACTAATGAAGTGGATAATTCGAAAATTGATATAAGGGGAAATCTTATATTAGAATCATGCTGGCATTCATATATAGATGTTAATCTTGATGGAAGTATATTACACAGAGAAAACGATAAATATGCAAAATATATTGAAGCATATATATATGCCATATTGACATTTAATGGTGAAAAAGTTAATAATGATAAAAATACTATAGCTGAAGTTGATACAATGATTGTAAACAGTACAGAAATTACTTTGGAGGATGAATTTTGTGTTCGTAAAGAAATAGATTTAAAGGATGCTAAACTTAAAGGACAGCCATTAATAAAAGTACAGGGGTTAGGCAGCATAAAGAATGAAATAATAGAAGCAGACATTCAGCAAGATAATTCTGTAATTAAAAAGTTAGAACATAACCTTTGTGTTAAAGGCAAGTTAGAAATGGGATATGTGCAATTGGACAAATATACAGTAAAGGCTGACAGCATTACAAATATAGGTACAACATATGTAAATGATGGAGAAATTATATCTGAAAATGAATTTGATAATTCAGGCACACTAAATGTTGATAATGGTAAAATTATATCTAAAAGCTTCGTGAACCAGGGGCATTTAAATATGAATAATGGTTCTTTAGAGACTGACAATATAATTAACAAATATATTATCAATGCAGAGTCAGGTCAGTTAATCTGTAATGGAAATACGATAATAGATAGTGGATATGAGGATAAAAATAATGTTTATAGTTGTTCACTCAATATGGACAACGAACAGGGTTATGTATTAGTAAAGGGTGACCTGCACATAGGAACAAAGACAGGTACAGGAACACTGTCAGCAGGTACATTGGAAGTAAAAGGTGATTTCATATGTGACAAGCCTGAGAGCTTTTGTGCCACAGGAACGCATAAGACTATACTAAGCGGAAACAATAATGAGGGAAAATTAAGACAGAAGATAACTGTCAATAATTACAGAAACAGCCAGTTATTTAATGTTTTAGTAATTACTAAAGCATTAGAGAAAGGTTATGAATCAGACATTGACATTAACAGATTATGTAGTGTCATAGTAAGAGATTATAATGACAAAGAAAACCCATCAGACGTAGAGAATTTGGCAGCTACAGAGATTACGATGGATACAATTTCGTTAAAATTTGATGAAGCTGCTGATAATATGGAAGTATGTGGATATTATCTGTATAGAGATGGAGAATTAATTGATGACATTAATAACACAACATATAAAGATATAGAACTGATGCCGGGAACAGATTATACATATGAGGTATGTGCATATGATTACTGTGATAATAAATCGACTAACAGAACACTTCTTACAGTTACGACAGAGGGTGATAATGAGCCGCCTACCATACCTTATAGGTTCAGTATATATAAGAGAACAGGAAGTTCAGTATCAATGTCCTGGTATGCATCTACAGATAATCTTGGAGTTGATAGATACGAGATATATCGTAATGGTAAGAAAATAGATGAATTGAAGGCTGGTAAAAATGATAATTATATTAATTACAGAGACAGTGATTTAAAACAGGACACAGTATATGAATATTATGTAGTAGCAGTTGACAGGGCAGGTAATCGTTCTGATAAAACCAGTGTAGTAAAAACATATGTGAGTAATCCGGCAATTGAGAGTATATCACCTGGCGATAATAGTGCTATAGGCAATGATAAAGTTAATATAACCATATATGCAAATAATAATATTAATAATTCAAATTATACAGCAGCATTAGAATATAGATATAATGGCAGTGAATGGCAGACTATTGCGGATAAATTGCATTTCTCAAGAGAATCTTATGGAAGATTATATGCATCATACAATTGGGATATAAGCAACATAAATGATGGCGGCGAGTATGAAATTAAGATTACTGTATATGATGAAGATGGTAACAGTTCTACTAAATCAGTTACATATATCATTGATAAGTCAGCACCGGAGAAACCACAGAATCTGACAGTTAAGAGTGAAGACGGTGTTAATATACTGCATTTTACACCATCGGTAAGTGCTGACTGCGAAGGTTATGTAGTGTACAGGAAGACAGAAGATAATAATGTATTTAAACAATATGTGAAAATCCCAGGCAAATTCGAGACCGGATATAGTGATAAAAATGTAGAAGAGGGCAAAATATATGAATATGCAATATCAGCATATGACAAATATAATAATGAAAGCAGTATTACTGAATCAGTAACAATACAGACAACAAGGGATAACATACCTCCTGTTATTAAGGGAATAACACCTGATGATAAAGAGATAGCAGGAGTGAAAGAAATAAGTGTTACTGCAGCAGATAATGTGAAAGTTAAGCAGATTACACTCTATTATAACAGGGAAGATGATAATAAAACAACGAAGATAGGTACAAGCGAATGTGTAGACGGTGTGGCTGCATTTAATTTTGATACCACGAAATTAGAAGATGGAGTATATATATTATCTGCAGTTGCAATGGATATTGCAGGGAATGAAAGTACAGAGTTATATACCAGAAGATATACAACAGATAATACAGGTATAGAGAAAATAGAATTAGATAAGCATACCATAAAGGCAACAAGTGTACAGTTAAGATGGAAAGATGTTAAGGCAGATGACTTAGCATATTTTGCTGTGGAGAAATTAGTTAATCCTGATACAGATGAATTCGTGAGAATAGGAACTGTAAAAGATGTATTAGGCTATAATGTGAACAATTTAATACCTGAAGAAACTTATACATTCAGAGTAGTCGGATATGACAGGCTTGGTAACCGGGGAATACCATCTGATGAAATAACTGTTACAACCATAAGTGATGAGATTTCACCATCAATTAACAGTATACTTCCAATACAGTCAAGATATAGAGATACAATTGAGCTGTCAATGTCTGTATCAGATAATGATGGAGTGAAAAATGGAGTATTTGCATACTCTGTGGATGGTATAAATTATGTTAAGTTAGCAAGCATTGAGACAAAGGAAAAATTATGTAATGAAACTATTGAGTATGTATGGAATACTGCAGATATTCCGGAGGGCGAAGTATATGTGAGATTCCAGGCATATGATTTGTCAGGAAATAAAAATGCCTTATTAGAAGGTGGTAATGAAGTAATTGTCAAATATATAATTGACAGAACAGCACCTGACAGACCAGAGAACACGAAAGCATATGGTGAAAAAGGATATGTTAATATATCGTGGGACGGTCAGGAGGGAGATACTGTCTGTTACGTTGTCAGCAGAGCTGATGGTGAGGACGGAGCCTTTTATAACATTTCAGATAAATGTACAAACACAGACTATTATGATAATAATGTAATTCCGGGACATACATACAGATATAGGGTAGCCGCAACAGATATTGCAGGAAACACAGGCGAATATGGTGAAATAGTATCTGCTACAGTAGATGAGGATACAGAGGCACCTGTGATTAAAGGCATTTCTCCAAAGACAGATTCGGTAATCGGATTAAATGGAAATATTAACATAGTAGCAATTGATAATTCTGCCATTCAGGAGGTAGTGGTTGAATGTAAGAAAGAGGCTGATGATGCAGGCTTATTTAATAAGATATATACTAAGACATATTTAGAAGAAAATGAAAGAAGTGTATATGTACAGTTTTCGCCAAAAGAAGTGGGACTTACAGAGGGAAAATATGATTTCAGAGTATCTGCAACAGATAAGTTCGGAAATTACAGTGAATATACAGAAGTCAGCTATACTATAGATACGACACCACCTGATACACCTGTAATTGAGTGTACTCCGGGAGGATATAAGATAGAAGTAGCAATTACAGGCGAACAGTCAGAAGATTTTAAAGAATATAAAATATATAAGGCTGATGTATCAGGAGGCGGATATAGCTGTATAGCTACTACTAGTGCCAGAAAATACATAGACAAAACAGCAGTACCGGGCAGAATATATTGTTATAAGGTATTAGCTTACGATATATATGGCAATTATTCAGAATCAGAGGTTGTTACATCATATGCTACAGATGAGGATACAGAAGCACCTGCAGCCATAATCACAGAGAATATCTGTACGCTGACAGGCTTCGAAATATCATTAGATGGCGGTGCATCGACCGATAATGTCAGAATAACAGATTATACATGGAGTATGGGAAATGGTGACGTATTAAAGGGAGTTATGCCTGTATACACATATAATAAAGAGGGTGTATATACGGTAAAACTGACCGTTAAAGATGCGGCAGGAAATACTTCAAGTGCTGAGACAACGGTAAAAGTCCTTAATAATGAAAATAGTGGAACTGCAACCGTAAATGTAACAGATAAAAATGGTATACCATTGCCATATGTAGATATATATTTAAAATCACCTGATGGCAGCATAGATACAATGCGTGCAGATGCTAAAGGCGAGATAAAAATAGCAGGTGCAGAGGGTGTATATGAGATAGCTGCTTATTATGATAAATATTTACCAGCAGACACTACAGTAGTCATAGACAGATATGAGAAGAAGATAATTAATCTACAGCTTGAAGAGGGTAATATTGTAGTTGGTAATCTTGATGTTAAGAGAATGACATTACAGGAGATTATAGATGCAGGAGTAGATGTATCAGATCCTGATAATATTAATTCATTTGCGTTTACCATAACGGTTAAATTGGCTAAATCGCCTATTCCACGCCAGATACAGTATATAGGAGGCGGAATATCAGAAACACCCGGTAATGCATTAGATTTCCATGGAGAATGGAAGGAGCCAGAGTCAACTTCATCAGGAACACATACGCCGGCAAAAGAACCCGTACCGGAAGCTAAACTGTTAGAGAAAGACCAGCCTATAATTGCAATAGTCTCTACGTCTAATAAAGTAAGCTGGCTTAAAGATATGTATAGTGTGGATTTGAATATACTGAATGCAGCAGAGACAAAATATGTTATAAAAGAATCAAAAGCAGAATTAAAATTACCGGATGGAGTATCTTTAGCAGTGACTAAGGACAAACAGTCATTGACATATGATATGGGTAATATTATGGGACAACAGCAGAAGACAGCGACATGGGTTGTAAAAGGGGATAAATCAGGCTCATATAAGCTGGAGGCAGATTTCACAGGTAAATTGTCTCCATTTAACAGAAATATATATGCACATTTTGAAACAGAGAAAGAATTCGAAGTAACCAAAGGAGAGGGAATAGTTGTATCCATATATCCGGAAAAAGATGCATATATAGACGAGAATTATTATATACAGTTCGAGATTAAGAACACATCAGGAAAAGACCTGTATAACTTCCATACATCAATGCCACCGTATCATTATGAAACTTCCAGAAGTGATACGTTAGTCATAGATAAAGATAAAAACGAAACAGTTCATAGAGGAAGCTCAAATATAATCTCTGCACCATCGGGTTACACAAGTGCAACAGTACTAAAAGGAGGAGATACTTTTAGAATACCGGTATTATATTCGGGACAGGCAGTAAATGGAACATATTTTACTAAGTTTGGAGGTTCTGGTGATAAGGATAAAGAATATTATACATTGATAGAATCATTAGTAGAGGCATTTGGTGATATAGAGGGTGTAACGATAGAAGTACATCCTATAGACAGTCATATTTCCAAAACGATAGTAGAACAGGTAGAGGTTAAGAATTATTTCGGTGATCCTGTAGATTTAAGCACAGGTGCATTTACGGACAGTATGACACCTATGAGTGTAAACGCTGCTTCAGAGTTAGCATTTAACCTTGAATATAATTCCGGACTTTCAACATTAAAAGGCGAAAACGGATATGGATTCTATAATAATTTAGAGACATCAATAGAGGATAAAAATAATGTTATATCACTAAATCTTACATCAGGCATAACAGGTGCATTTATTAATAAGGAAATGGCAGATGGAACCTATTATGGCAAGGTGGTTGATGATGAAATATTCCTTGAAGAGAATTCAAATGTTGGTGAATATATACCGATATCAGAATTAACAAAGGAGTATAAGCTGTTTAAAGAAGCTGATGGTACATATAAGGTAATTACACCGACAAAGGAAATATATCTATACGATGAATCAGGAAGAAACACACAGATAACTGATTCTAACGGAAGAAACAGATATATTACATATGGAAATACACAGAAAATAATTACAGAGGAGGCAAGTGGAAAGAGAATTATAATTAACTATAATTCTGAGGGATTAATTACATCTGTTGCAGATGATAATGGAAGAAAATCGACATTCACATATCAGGACGGAAAGCTTATGACCTATACAAATGTAATGGGAGAAACCACTACATTTACTTATGATGCAGAAAACAGAATTATAAGCGAGACAGATTGTGAAAACGTTACATATGTTAAAAATATTTATGATGAAAAAGGCAGAGTAATAGAACAGTCAGATGCTGATGAGAGTAAGCAGAGTCTTAAGATGACATATGAAAATGATGGTGAAAATACTATTGTGAAAGCCTATGACAGTTTAGGCAATGTCGGTGAAGTAGTATTAGATTCCAATGGAAGAACCATTAAGAATGTTAATACAAATGGAAATGTTACGGAGATGGGCTATGATGAAAATGGCAATCAGATATTTGAAAAAGATGCATTAGATGGAACAGTCATCAATGAGTATGACAGCCATAACAGAAAGATATCAGTCAGAGACCAGAGTGGTAATAAACTTAAATTCACCTATGATGATAATGGCAATGTAACATCAACAACAGATGCTAATGGAAATACTGCCACATACGAATATAATGACAGAAATCTGCTTATTAAAACTACAGATTATGCAGGATGCGTAACTACATATGAATATAATGATTATGCACAGGTATTAAGAAAGACCATAGAAGGTATCGGAAGCACAACGTATGAATATGCCGAAGGAATGTTAGTAAAGACTACAGACTATAATGGCAATGCGAAAACATATACTTATGACGGAACAGGCTGTGTGGTCAGTGAGACAGATGCCCTTGGAGGCACTACCGTTTATACACACGATGCCTTGTTAAGAACATTAACTAAGACAAATGCTATCGGAGGAACAAAGTCATATACATATGATAAATATGGAAATGTTCTTACAGAGACTAATGAAGCAGGACAGACTACAACATATGAATATGACATTATCGGAAATAAGACAGCAGACATTACTCCTGACGGCAGAAAGATAAGATATGAATATGATTCAAATGGAAGAAACACTAAGATAATTAAACCTGATGGTACTGAATTAAGTTATACATATGATGCCGAAGGAAATATGCTTAGTGAAACAGATGAGTCAGGCAATGTAATAACTTATGAATATGATGCACTTAACCAGAAGATAAGCGAAACCAATGCAGCTGGTGACAAGATAAAATATGCATATTATCCAAATGGAAAATTATATGCAGAAATATATCCTGATAATAGTCGTACACTTTACACATATGACAGCACATGGAAATTAATCAGAAAAACAGACTCACAGAATAATTCAGAAACATATCGATATGATGAAATGGGAAGAATTATTGAGACCAGAGATGCATTAGGCAATTCAGAGAAATGCGAGTATGGCATAAACGGACGTTTACTAAGCACAACAGATAAAAATGGTAACACAACCTCATACAAATACGATGCAAACGGTAACTGTATCGAAAAGACATTACCTGATGGAACCATAATGACTAATACATATGATGCATTGTCAAGATTAATATCAGTAAGTACAGAGACTAAGGCAAATGGTAAGATAACCATTTCATATGAATATGATGCTTTATCACGTCTTACTAAAACTATAAATGAAGCAGGAAATGCGAAGACATACAGTTACGACAGACTTGGCAATCTTATAAGTGAAACAGATGAAGAGGGACATACAACCCGTTATGAATATGACATAAACAATAATCTTATAAAGACAATAGATGCTGCAGGTCATGAAAATACGTATGAGTATAATAATACCAATAACCTCATAAAAGAGAATAAATACACTAATACAGAAGACAGCGTAACAACCTCATATAATTATGATAAAACAGGCAGACTTACAGAAGTAACAGATCCATTAGACGGAATCACCAAAACATCTTATGATAACATAGGAAATGTTACAACGGTAACCGATGCAAATGGAGGAACAACAACCTACACTTATGACAAGATGTGCAGACCGGTATCAGAGACAAATGCCATAGGCGTAACAAAGACAAATGAATACAATGCAACAGGACTTCTTACGGAAAGTACAAACGGAAGAAATCAAAAGACAAAATATACATATAATGCCATCGGAAGAATAACATCAAAGGAAGATGAAACAGGCAGGATAACATATGAATATGATAAAAACGGCAATGTATTAAAAGAAACAGAAGAGAAAAAACAGAATACCACAGGTAATATACAGGTGGTATCAGATAAAAATGTCAAAGTCATTAAGAGAACATTTGACAGCCGGAACAGAGTAACATCATACACCGATGCAAATGGCAAAACAATCAGATACGGATATGATGAATTAGGCAACATACTTACAATAGCATATCCAGGCGGAGAAACAATCCGCTATACATACTATGCAAGCGGTCAGATAGCAACAGTAACAGACAGCAAAGGCAGAGTAACTTACTATAAATATGATAAAACAGGAAATCTGACAGATACAGAAAGACCAAACGGAACAAAAGAGCATTGTGAATACAATGAGCTTGGTTTACTGACCTCTAAAAAGGATATAAAAACCGCCACAGGTGAGGTCATCAACGAATATCATTATAAATACGATGTCAGAGGAAATATCGTAGGTGTTGTAGATGTAACAGCTGATACATCAGACAAATCAACAGTCGATACATCGGTTAAAAATGAATTTGAAACAACCAATGGTTTAACAGAGGATAGCAATTACACATTACCTGTACTGGATACTGCTAGCAAGACAGCATTGAAACTTGCAGCAGAAAGTAACAGCATCGTAACATCTGATGGTGAAACAGTAACTACTTCATTAGAAATGGAATATGACAGTGCAAACCGTCTTATA
>JABLTO010024832.1_pt1 | contig 13930 bp, 10 predicted proteins | sample 7160091 | NCBI WGS metagenome assembly JABLTO01 (sample SAMN14651225, study PRJNA627086) | human gut metagenome | isolation source: feces | host: Homo sapiens
GTTGCTACTGCATCATTGATAACGACGGCCTTGAAACGCTTGACCTGCTTGTCCGCCGTGACGCTATCCGTGCCGCTGAAACCGGCGATGCCGTCAAAGCTCAAAGTTTGGAAGAATTGGCTTCAGCTCTAGACATTCCTTCTGAGACTTTAATAAAAACGATCGAAGAACGAAACGCTGAGATTGCTTCTGACAAACCTCAAAGCCGCAGATTCCCGATTCAAAAGGCGCCTTTCTGGGCCGCACGCGTCGGCATGAGAATCCATTACACGATGGGCGGTCTTCAAATCAACGAAAAAGCTCAATGTCTCAAGGAAGGCAAAACGATCCCCGGACTCTACGCGGCAGGCGAAATCACCGGAGGCATCCACGGCAGAAACAGAATCGGCGGAAACGGTTTAGCCGATGCCTTCACATTCGGCATGATTGCCGCCGAAAATCTTGTTTCCGAGTCTTAACAAAATCGCTTACTCCTTAACTTTTCCTTTGTCAATAACCTAATGTTTATTTGGCGAGAAGCGCTGAATTCTTAGACTTCTTCTCAACGAGGCCAAACAAGAAACCGCCTCAAACCTCAGATTTCACATTCGGAGAAGAAAATGACAAAGCTTTCACGTCGAGTATTCCTTGGTTCCGCTCCTGCAGCTGCTGCCGCTGCCGGTATTTTCGGAACCTTCTTCAGCACCGCTGCAGAAGCTGCCATCAAATGGGACGAAACTTATAACGTCATCGTGATCGGTGCCGGCGGTGCGGGTCTTTCCGCAGCTGTTTCCGCTAAAGAAGCCGGTGCTAAGAAAGTCGTCGTTCTTGAAAAAATGATGTTCGCAGGCGGTAACACGATTCGTGCCGGACGCTCCTCGACCGCCAGCCGCTGCTGCCCGGCCGTAGCCCCGGAAGGGATGAACTCCAGGGCACTCGTCCCGAACCCGGCGCCGGACTCCACCTCGAAACTGCTCCCCGAAACGAAATCCTCGAACCCGTCGGCCGCCGAGGAAGGGATGGTGAAATCCTCCCCCGCCGGCGGGGTTTGCGGAAGGGTAAATCCGCTGCCGGCGCTGCGCAGCCCGCCGGGCAGGCTGCTCCCGGACGCACTGCCCCCCGACTTGCCGCCGCCCATACCGGGGCGCGGGGCGAAGCCCGTCCCGGCCGTATCGGAAAGCGTCTGTCCGCGATCGTCGTACGGGACGTCGAAGCCCGTGAAATCGACATTGGGATCGGGCGCCGTAGGGTCGATATACTCCTCGCGGAACGGATTGTAGTCGCCGTTGGACATGGCGCGAGGCTCGCTGTAGACGGCCCCTTTGCTCAATGCCGGGATCTCGACGATGCCGTCGCGGTCGAAATCCATCAGCGGCACGGCCCCCGTCTTGGCGAGCGTCTCGCGCACGGCGGCGTTGATGATCTGCCAGACGGCCTCCTCGTCGGCGAATTTCACTTCGGTCTTCTGCGGGTGGACATTGACGTCGATGCGCGAAGGGTCGATCGTCAGGTAGAGGAAATAGGAAGGCGAACTGCTCTCGGGGATCAGTTTCTCATAGGCCTTCATGATGGCGCTCGTGAGGTACGAACTCTTGAAATAACGTCCGTTGACGAAGAGGTACTGCTCGCCGTTGCGCCGCTTGGCGGCAGCCGGACGGCCGATATAGCCCCCGATGCGGGCGATCGAGGTGTCGGCATCGACCTCCAGCAGGTTCTGCTTGATATGGCGTCCCACTACGTCGACGATACGTCCCGCCAGCGACGTGGCACAGAGCGTATAGACCGGGGCGTCGTTGGCGTAAAGTTCGAAGGCGATATGGGGGTTGCACAGCGCAACACGCTGGAATTCGGCCTTGATCTGTGCGGCCGAAGCCGTACTCTTGTCGAGGAAACGACGGCGGGCGGGCACGTTGTAAAAAAGGTTGCGCACGAAGAACTGCGCCCCCACGGGACACATCACGGGAGTCTGCCCGGCGAACTGGCCGCCGTTGATTTCGGTCTGGGTACCCACTTCGTCGCCCTCCTGCCGCGTGCGCAGTTCGACCTGCGCCACGGCGGCGATCGAAGCGAGCGCCTCGCCGCGGAACCCGAACGTATTGAGGGCGTAGATGTCTTCGACGGAAGTTATCTTGCTGGTGGCATGGCGGTCGAAGGCCATACGCGCGTCGATGGGCGACATGCCCGAGCCGTCGTCGACGATCTGGATCAAATCCTTGCCCCCGTCACGGAAGTTGACCTTCACGGTACGGGCGCCGGCGTCGATGGCGTTCTCCATCATCTCCTTGACCACCGATGCGGGACGGTTGACGACCTCGCCCGCAGCAATCTGGTTGGCGACGACTTCGGGTAATAATCTGATCTTATCTGCCATTTATTCCTGATAATCGTTGGGAACCACCGTGATAGGCTGCTCCTGCCACTCTACGTCGGAAATACCCGTCTGGTCGAGCCCGTTGCGCGGAGCGGATTCGGTGGCAGCGGATTCGGTCTGTGCCGGCGCCGTACGGGCGCGCAGGAACACATCGGCGAGCTTCGGATAAAGGATGTAGATGAACAGCAGGACGATAACTGCGGCACCGGCCATCTTCCAGATGCGCATACGCCCCTTGTCATCCTCCTTGGAACGGCGGGCGGCACGGGCATCGCGCTGCGTACGGATATATTGTCCGGGACGGTACTCACGATCCCCGTCTTCGGCCCTCTCGCCGCGAAGTTCGGCACGGCGCTGCTCGCGCGCCTCCTTTTCGGGATCGTAGTAGCGCGGTATGTAGTTGAACTTGTTGGCGTGTCTCTTGAACGGGGTGAAACCTAACATGGCGTGTCCTCCTAATTATTTTTGGTAAAGATACGAATTCTCCGGCAATTTTATTGCCTGCAAAACCCTTTTTTCCGCCTGCGGCGCCCGTAAAGTCCTGCCGAGGATGCGGTGCCAGACGTCCGATGCCCCGCAGCAGGGGAAACCCCCGGCAGCGGTACGGGAGGGGAAACACCCCTCAAACAGGCTGGCAACAGCCGCAATGGCCCCGGGAAAGGCGGCGGGGAATACGCCCGCAAGCCTCCGTGCACCGCAGCGGAAGAGGCGCTGCGAACGACGGCGGAATGCCGTGGCCCGCAAAGTCCCCCGACATCCCGCCGCATATGCAAACCGCTGCTTCCCTACCGGAAGAAACTCTTCATCCGCTCGAAGATATTCTGGTTCTTGACCGATTCGGCATGCTGGAAACCGGGCTGCTGCGCCAGCTGTTCGACCAGCCGCTTCTCCTCGGCACTGAGCTTCGAGGGGATCGTGATGTCGACCACGACCAGTTCGTCGCCGCGGCCATAGCCGTTGACGTCGGGCAACCCCTTGCCGCCCAGGCGCAGCACCTTGCCGGCATGCGTTCCCGGGGCGATCTTGATCTTGGCACGGCCATCGACCGTCGGTACCTCGACCGTACCGCCCAGCAGGGCTGTCGTAACGGTGATATTGAGGTTGTGGATCAGGTCGTTGCCGTCACGCACCAACTCGGGATTGGACTCCTCTTCGATCATGACCTGCAGGTCGCCGTTGACGCCTCCGTGACGGGCGGCATTGCCCTTGCCCGTGACGGTGAGTACCATACCCTCACCCACGCCGGCCGGGATTCGGATCTCCACGACCTCCTGGCCGCGGAGGGTTCCCTCGCCCTTGCACTTGTCGCAGGGTGCGGTGATGACTTTGCCCGTACCGCCGCACGTGGGGCAGACGCCCTGCGTCTGCATGCGGCCGAAGAAGGTGTTCTCCACACGCGTCACATAGCCCGTACCGTTGCAGGTCGAACAGGTCGAGTAGGAGTTGCTGTCCTTGGCCCCCGTACCGCCGCACTTATCGCAGGCGACGGTCTTGTTTATCTTGAGTTTCTTGGTGACGCCGTTGGCGATCTCGGCGAGGGTCAGCTTGACCTTGATGCGGATATCCGATCCCCGGTTCACACGACGCCCGCCGCCCGATGACGACGACGAGCGGAACCCGCCGCCGAAATGTCCGCCGAAAATATCGCCGAACTGCGAGAAGATATCCTCCATCGAGAAACCGCCGCCGCTGAACCCGCCGAAGCCGCCTGCCCCGCCACCCGCGGCACCGCTCATCCCGGCATGGCCGAACTGATCGTAACGGGCACGTTTGTCGGGGTTCGACAGTACGTCGTATGCCTCGGCCGCCTCCTTGAATTTCTCTTCGGCCTCCTTGTCACCCGGGTTTTTATCGGGGTGGTATTGGATGGCCGCCTTGCGGTAAGCCTTCTTTATTTCGTCAGCGTTAGCGTTTTTCTGGACGCCCAGCACTTCGTAGTAATCCCTCTTTTCTGCCATGGCATTATTCTCCTACAACAACTTTTGCGAAACGCAGCACCTTGTCGCCCAGCATATAACCCGTCTGGACAATGTCGACGACCTTGCCCTGCATTTCCTCCCCGGCAGCGAATTTAGCCACCGCCTCGCAGAGGTCGGCGTCGAACTCCCTGCCCTTGACGTCGATCTCGGTGACCCCTTTCTGGCGGAGCGTATCGGTAAATTTCTGTGAAATAAGCGTCACGCCGGCACGCAGCGCCTCGATGTCGTCGCTCTTCTGCATGGCATCGACGGCACGCTGGACGTCATCGCGCACGGGGAGCATCGCCAGCAGCACGTCACGGCCCCCGGTCTGCACCAAGTCCATCTTCTCCTTGAGCGTACGCTTGCGGTAATTATCGAATTCGGCCTGCAGGCGGATGAATTTATCCTGCCACTCGGCCAGCGCCGCCGTCAGATCCGATCCCGCTCCGGCCTTGTCGCCGCCTTCGGCAGCGTCTGCCATTGTGTCAGTTCCGTCCTGCGAGTCGTCTGACACATTGGCACAGGGTTCGCCGTCGCACGAAGGGTAACCTTCACCGGGAACGAATCCTTCGTCACCGTCAACAGCCTCATTATAAGTTTTTTCCTTTTTCATATCTCGTGTTTTTCAGATTTTCCGTCTTATATTCGAACAAATTGTATACCAACCGCCGGGCCATGCCTACCCGATGATAAAAATCGCCGGGCGCCTGTTCATTTCCGGCAGCCGCACCGACCGCCACTCGCGCACGGCGAGCGTACGGATATATTCGCCGGGGGCGGTAATGTCCATCGCCAGCGTCAGGCGCGTCTCGGGGGCAAGGGTTTGCAGGAGCTGTTCCATCAGCTTCACATTGCGGTAAGGCGCCTCGATGAAGAGCTGCGACTGGCGTTCGGACTGCGCACGGCGTTCGAAGCGGCGGATCGCCTGCACCCGTTCGGGCGGCTTGACGGGCAGGTAGCCGTTGAAGGCGAACGACTGCCCGTTGAGCCCCGAGGCCATGACGGCCAGGATGACGGACGACGGCCCGACGAGCGGCACCACGCGGATACCGTGGCGGTGGCACGCCTCGATGACCAGTGCCCCGGGATCGGCGACGCCCGGCACGCCCGCTTCGGAAACAACCCCCGCCGAGCGGCCCTCAACGAGCGGTTTCACCAGCTCTTCGACCTCACGCCCGGCGACGGTATGTTCGTTCAGCTCGCGGAACTCCAGCGTGTCGATCGGCCGCGCGATGCCGGCCTTCGACAGGAACCGCCGCGCCGAACGGGTGTTCTCGACGATGAAATAGTCGAGCGAATCCATCACGGCACGGTTCGCCGCAGGCAGCACGTCCCACGGTGCCGTTTCGTCCGAAATCGGACACGGGATCAGATAGAGCGTTCCGTACATCTTATTTCAGTTTTTCGAGTTTGGCCCGGAGTTCCCGTTCCCGGCCGGCGGCCTTCGTATACAGCACCGCAAACCAGACGCTCAGCGCCATGACACCGGCGATCACCACCCCGAAAACACCGCTCAGGAAGAATGCGCTCACGACCAGCCCCGCAACCGAAAGCACCAGCGGGGATTTGCGGACATTGCAGCCGATAGCCACATAGCCGCCCGCCAGCACGAGCATCACGATTCCGACCATCAGCCTCACCCCGTTTCCCTGGGCGTTGACCAGTTCGACCACGCCGCTGGCGAGCGCCAGCAACGCCGCGGCGAACATGGCGCTGCGGGCCTTGCCCAACTGGTCGAGGGCCGATTCGGATTCGAGCTGTGCCGTCAGCCGCCGCGCCCCGAGGCACTCGGCGGCCTCATCGCGCCCGGCGGGGCAACCGCAGGAGGGACACGTTCCGGTTCCGGAAGCGATTTCACCGCCGCAATCATAGCATTTCATAACGTTATTCTTTGAGGTAAATCCGTTTTACGCGCCCCGAAACCGAGGTCATGATCTCATAGGGAATCGTATCGAGCACGCGGGCCATCGTTTCCAGGTCGTTGCCCGGCTCGGGCGAGAAGACCACGACTTCGTCGCCTTCCTTCACGCCGGGAATCCCCGTAATGTCGACCATGCAGCTGTCCATGCAGATGCGTCCGACGATGGGGGCGGGGCTCCCGGCCACCAGCACCGACCAGCGGCCGCAGCCCAGGTGGCGGTCGAGCCCGTCGGCATATCCGATGGGGATCGTCGCCGTCGTAGTTTCGCGCGTGAGTTTCCCGGCCCGTCCATACCCTACGGCCTCGCCCGCAGACAGGTGCTTGACCTGCACGATACGCGTGCGGAGGGTCGAGACGGGACGCAGCATCCCGTTATGCCGGTAGCCGAAGCCGTAAAGCCCCAGCCCGAGGCGGCACATGTCGAACTGTGCCTCGGGGAAGCGTTCGATGGCGGCCGAATTGGCCGTATGGCGGATGACCGGGTAGGGCAGCGAGGCGGCGACGCGGGCGCTCATGCGGTCGAACAGGGCGATCTGCGCCCGGGTATAGGCATCCTCTTCGGGCATGTCGGCACAGTTGAGGTGCGAGAAGACCGAGGCGACCTTGACCTGCGGGGTTTCCGCCAGCGCCCTGCACAGCGCCCCGACTTCGTCGTCCATGAATCCCAGCCGATGCATACCCGTGTCGAGCTTGATATGGATCGGGTAACGGCTCTCGCCCGCATGCACCACGGCCCCGGCGAAGGCGCCGAGCGAATGGAGGCTGTATATCTCGGGTTCGAGGCGGTTGGCGATCATCTGATCGAAACTGTCGGCATCGGCGTTGAGTACCACGACGGGCATCGAAATGCCCCGCTCGCGCAACAGTACCCCCTCGTCGGCGAACGCCACGGCCAGGTAATCGACGCCCTGGTGCTGCAAGAGCTGCGCGACTTCGAAATCGCCGGCACCGTACGAGCCGGCCTTGACCATCGCCACGAGTTTCGTACCGAAGCTGAGCTTCGAACGGAAGAAATTGAGGTTGTGCGTCATGGCGTCGAGGTCGACCTCCAGCACCGTCGTATGGCTGCGGCGCGCGAGGGCGTGCGCCAGTTTCTCGAAGCGGAAATCGCGGGCGCCTTTCAGCAGGATGGCACGCCCGGCCACGGCCCTGCGGTCGATGCGCGCGATGCACTCGTCGGTCGAGGCGTAAAACTCCTTGTCGCAGCCGAACAGACCTGCATGGCGTTTCAGGCGCGGGCCGATGCCAATCAGGAAGTCGACGCCCGCCCGTGCGACCATCCCCGCGACACGACCGTAGAGCTCGCCGTCGGAAAGCCCGCTCTGCGAGATGTCCGACAGGACGAGCGTACGGCGACGGTTCAGCGCCACGCCGTGCAGGTAATCGAGCGCCAGCGCCAGCGAATTGAGGTCGAGGTTATAGGCGTCGTTGATCAGGATCGAATCGTTGATGCCCTCCTTCACCTCGAGACGCATGGGCACCGTGGGCGCCGAGGCGAACGACGGCGCGGGATAGTGCATCGCGGCGCAGAACGCCTCGACGATCTGGGCATTGCGGCGCGATGCGGCGTTGCCGATGACCGACTCCGGCACCTCGGGGAACGACGCAGCATCGAGGGGCTTGCGGTCGGCGAAACGCGCCGCGACCATGCCCCCCAGCGGCTCGTAATAGCTGTGGTAGATGATTTTCGAGGCATTGCGGGCCAGCACCATTTTCTCGTCGCACTTCTGCTCGAGATTGAGGAAATTCTCCTGATGCGCGTCGCCGATCGAGGTAAAAACAACCACGTCGGGACGGATGATGCGCTCCAGCCGCTCCATCTCGCCGGGCTTCGAAATGCCCGCCTCGAAGACCGCCAGCTCCTCGTCGCCTTCGAGCATCAGCACCGAGAGGGGCACGCCCAGCTGCGAATTGTAGCTTTTCGGCGAGCGGTAATATTTCATCCCCGCGGGCAGTTCTTCGGCGATCCACTCCTTGATGACGGTCTTGCCGTTCGAACCGGTGATGCCGACGACCGTACCCTTGAATTGCGCACGGTAGTGCGCCGCAAGGCGTTGCAGGGCGTCGATGGCGTTGTCCACACGCACGAAGCCGCAACCGGCGGGGCACTCAACGTCACGTTCGACGAGGAACGCACGCACGCCGCGCGCCGACATCTGGGCGACGAAGCCGTGCGAGTCGTGGTTGGCACCGCGCATGGCCACGAACATCGGGCAGCAGCCCAGTTCGCACGACAGCGAGCGGCTGTCGGTGACGACCGACCGCACTTCGGCATCGCAGCCTGTAAATTTCCCGCCGACAACGGCGGCTATTTCCGAGAGTTTGTAGTTCATCCTGTATCTTATCCGTTTTTCGCCGGGCGGATGGCATCCGGGGCTTCACGAAGCCGGCGGGGCAGGAACATACGCGGAGTATGCGGCTGCCGCGAGCGGAAGCGCCGGAGGCAGCCGTCCTCACGAAAGGTCAAATGTCACGATCGTAATTCCCGCCCCGCCCCGGTCGGCATGCTCGTCGCGGGCGCTTTCGACCTCGGGCACCGTGCGCAGGTAGCGGCGTATCTCCTCCTTGAGAGCCCCCGTGCCCTTGCCGTGGAGGATCGACACCGACCCCACGCCCACCATCAGGGCGTCGTCAATGAAATCCTGCACGGCGTCCAGCGCCTCGGCGGCACGCATGCCCCGCACGTCGATATGGTCTTTGAAGCTGAGCTTGCGGGCCGAAATTTCGGCCGACACCACCGTCCGCGCCGTCTGCGGGCGTGTCGCCTCGCGGAACTCGCTGTTCGAGACCACGGTCAGCATCTTCCGGTCGACCGTAGTCAGTATCTGGCCGAAGGCGACCTGCGCCTTGCGCCCCTTGACCGACTGCACCACGCCGACCATATCCTGTCCGGCCATGCGGACTTTCGACCCGGCCTCCACCTCGCGCGGTTTCGGAGCCTCGGCAGAGGCAGCCCCCGCCGCCTGCGCCTCGCCCCGCTGCGCCTTGCGTTCTTCACGCCGCTGACGGCGGCGCTCGATACGTTCGATCTCGCGGGCGACCTCGGCGTCCTTGTCCGCCGTGTCGGCCTTCGCCACCGCGTCGCGGAAATCGTCCAGTTCGCGGCGCGCAAGGCGCGTCAGTTCCTTTTCGGCCTGCGCCTCGCGGATCGTCCTGATCGTATTCTCGATCTGCCGGTTGGCATCGGCGATCAACTGCTGCGCCTCCAGCTTGGCCTTTTTGAGTATCTCCTGCCGCTCGGCCCTGATCTTCGACAACTGCCCGGCATAGGTCTGCTCCAGCTCCTCGACCTTGCGGTCGGTCTGGCGGATGCGGTCGCGCTTCTGTTCCCAGTAATGCTTGTCGCGGGCGATCTCACGCAGCTGCTTCTCGATGTTGATATGGTCGCTGCCGGCCTTCTCGCCCGCCGCGCGGATAATATCCTCCGGGAGCCCGATCTTGCGGGCGATCTCCACGGCGAACGAACTGCCCGGCTTGCCCATTTCGAGGCGGAACAGCGGGCGGATATTCTGCACGTCGAACATCATGGCGCCATTGGCGATGCCCTCGGTATTCGACGCATAGTACTTGATATTGGCATAGTGGGTCGTGATGACGCCGTAGCACCCTTTGGCCAGCAGGCGTTCGAGGATGGCCTCGGCGATGGCTCCGCCGATGACCGGCTCGGTACCCGACCCGAACTCGTCGATCAGCACCAGCGCCGACGACGAAGCCCCCGAGAGCATGTTCTTCATGTTGAGCAGGTGCGACGAATAGGTCGACAGGTCGTCGTCGATCGACTGCTCGTCGCCGATGTCGATGAAGATCGAACGGAACACGGGCAGTTCCGAAACCTCCGATGCCGGGACGGGAAACCCGCACTGGAACATATACTGCACGAGGCCGGTGGTCTTGAGGCAGACCGACTTGCCGCCCGCATTGGGCCCCGAAATGACAAGGATATGCTTGCGGCGGTCGAGCTGCATGTCGAGCGGTACGACCTCGCGCCCCTGCGCCCGCAGGGTTTGCTGCAGGAGCGGGTGGCGGGCATTCTTCAGCACCAGCCGGTCGTCGTCCGAGATGATCGGTTTCACGCAGCCGTTCTGCGATGCCCAGCGTCCCTTGGCACGCAGCATGTCGATCTCGGCCAGGTAGTCGCCCGACGCGGCGATCAGCCCGGCATCGGGGCGCACCGAATCGGTGAACTCCGAGAGGATGCGGACGATCTCGCGCCGCTCGGCATATTCCAGTTCGCGCAGCTCGTTGTTGATCTCCACGACCTCGACCGGTTCGACGTAGAACGTACGCCCCGTGGCCGATTCGTCGTGGATGAAGCCCTGCAGCTTGCGTTTATTGGCCGCGGCAACCGGGATCACGGCCTTCCCTTCGCGGATCGAGATCTGGGCGTCGGCATCGACGATACCGGCCCCTTTGGCGGCGGCGAGCACCGCCTGCAACCGCTTGGCGGCCTGCCCTTCGCGTTCGCGGATGGCGCGCCGGATCTCCAGAAGGGCCGGCGAAGCATTGTCCCGGATATTGCCGAAACGATCGACGATGGCGTCGATCCGCTGCACGATCCCGGGGAATGCCTCGACGCCGCGGCTGCGGGCATACAGCGACGGATATTGCCCTTCGCGGGCGAGGATGAACGCAACGACGCTGCCGACGAGGCTCAGCGCCCGGTGCAGGGTCACCACCTCCCCCACGTCGAGGAACGTCCCCTCGACACGCAGTTTGGCAACGACATGGTCGACGTCGGGATATTCCCCGCCGGGAAAATCGTGCTCCATGTCGAGCAGCAGGCGCATCTGGTCGGCAAGTTCCAGCCTCCGCCCAATCTCGCGCGCCGAGGCCGAGAAAGTCTCTTCGGCGAGCTTCCCGCGGGCGGCACGCATGGTGCAAAGCGCTGCAACCTGTTCCCGAAGCCGGTCGAAGCCGATCTTCTGCTCGAAGTTTGCAGGATAAATCATCTCTATGTCGGGTTGATGGGCTACTGCAGCCGCTTGAGCGAATCGCGCTCAGCCTTGGCAGCAGCCTTGGCGGCCTTCCTGTCGGCACGCTCCTTCATCTTTTCGGGGTTGCGCCCGAAGAGCGAGAGGTGGACGTAACGGCCGGGGTATTGTTTGACATCGGCCAGCAGCGCCGCGAGGTTGTCGCTGGCCTTTTCGAGCGAATCGTACAATTCGGGGTCGCTGATGAGCTTGCCGATCGTGCCTTCGCCCTGCGCGATGCGCGCCACGAGGTCGTCGAGGTGCTCCACGGCCTGCGAAAGCTTACGGGCGAACTGCTCCTCGGCAAGCTGCGAAGTGAAACGATCCACGTCGTCGATGATGCTGTCCACGCGTCCGGCATTCTCGCCGAGCATGTCGGAGAATTTCGAAAGGTTGTCCAGTGCGCTTTTCAGGCTGTTTTTCTCCGCCGAGAGTATCTCGGCCATGTCGCCCGTCACGGAGTTCAGGTTGCCGAGCGTCCCGGCGATGTTGTCCGCGTTGGTTTCCATCAGGCCGTTCAGGTTTTCGAGCGTGCGCGAGAGGTCGGTGGTGAGCTGCGAAACCTTCTGCTTGAAGAAATCCAACTCGGAGCCGGCCATGTCCATCAGGTCGCGGTCGCGGCTCGAACGCAGCGTATCGCCCTTCTGGAGGTAGGTGTCGGCCGTGCCGTAGGTGATTTCGATCGCCTTGGCGCCCATCAGTCCGTTGCTGAAGATTTTGGCCTCGGAATCGGACGGAATGCGGTATTGGCGCTTGATCGTGAATTGCAACACGACCTTGTCGCTGCGGGCGGGATCGAACGAAAGCCGTGTCACGGAACCGATCTTCACGCCCTTCATCATGATCGGCGACGCGTTCTGCACGCCGTTGATCTGGTCGTAGGCCGCATAATACTCGACGTTCCGGCTGAAAATGTCGAAACCTTTCAGAAACCGGATTCCGGCCCAGGCGACGCCGATCATCGCCACGGCGAATATGCCGATCTTAACTTCCCTTTTCATAGCTCGTTTATTTTCATTTCACAATCTGCGTGCCCCGGCAGCTCACGACGAAGGCATCGGGGAAAACCTTGCGTACTTCGGCCAGCCGTTTCTGGGCTGCGGCACGGGTGTCGTACTCGCCGACGCAATATTTATAGCGGAACCGCCCCTCGGCGGTATACTGTTTCACCTTGTTGCGGTAGGATTTGAAACGTGCGGACGAGGTCGGCACGGTCTGCGCGCTGGCCAGCACCTGCACGGTATAGCGCAACGGCCGGGTAGCTTGGTTAGGGGCAGCTTCGGCCCCGGCCGGTTTCTGCGGTTCCGGCTTTTGCGCCCCGGATTTGCCCGCAGCCTTCTGCGGCTCCGCCTTTTCCGGGGTGGCGGCCTTCCCGCCCGGCTTCCGTCCGGACTTCCCGGCAGACGTATCGGATGCCTTGTCCTGCTCCGCAGGGCGCACAGGCTCCTTCCCGATGACGACCTGCGTTTTGGGCTCTTTAACGGGCTTCGGAGAGGCCGCGGCCTCCTCCCCGGCTCTGCGCGTTTCGAGCACATAGGCCGAATAGTCCTTCACGCCCTCGTAAATCGAGCGGGCGATCTCGTCCTGCCCCTTTTCTGACTTCATATAGGCCATCTCCTGGGCGTTGGACATGAAACCGATCTCGGTCAGCACGCCCGGCATGTCGGTGGCATAGAGCACACGCAGCAGCTGGGGTTTGATGCCCCGCGAATGGCGCCCGGCCTTCAGGTAATTATTCTGGATACAGCGCGCCAGCGCCATGCTGTACTCGCCGTAGGTGAATTGCAGGTTCTGGATATATGCCCGCACGATGGCCGCCGTCCGCTCGTCCGACATGTCGATCAGGTCTTCGCGGTTGTTCTCGAACAGGGCGTTCTCGTTGTAACGCTGCTCCTTGGGGCTTTCGCCCATGATGAGCGTCTCGACACCCCGTGCCGCCGAGGATTTCGCAGCATTGACGTGGATCGAAACGAAGAGGTCGCCGCCGGCCTTGTTGGCGATGTCGGCACGCGCCTGGAGGTCGGTTGCCAGATCGGTGCCCAGCGCCTTGTCCGTCTTGCGGGTATAGACCACCTTCACGCCCGGCATCCCCTCCTCGATGAGCTTCCCGAGTTTGAGCGCCACCTTCAGCGTGAGGTCTTTCTCGTAGACATTGCCGTAGTGCGCCCCGGGGAATTTCCCGCCGTGTCCGGCATCGATGACCACAACTTCGACCCCGTGCGCAATATTCCCGGCCGTGGCACCGTTCATTAGAACGGTAACGGCCGCAAACGCGAATAATAGGAACAGTCGTGTGCGCATATTTAATGGAGCCAAATGTGAGCTTTCTGTAATTTTTTACCTATCTTTGTCGCGCCTAAAAAACCCAGCGGGAGTGCATCGAGGCCCCGATCCAGGCGTTTTTGCCGACATGTCGGCAAAGGTACGAAAAATTATTGGGATTTTGGATAGAATCAGGGTAAAATATCTGTTTTCGGCGGCGGCACTCCTACTCTTCGCCCAGTTGGTGTTCGGCTCGTCCGTACCCCGGGGAATGCTTGCCTCGGCAGCCGAAGACAGCCTCCGCCAACGCCTGTCCGATTCCCTCCAGACCCATTCCGAAGCCGCGGCCGAAGTGCCGGAAGCTGCGACCCAAAGCCGCCGCGACCGCCGCGAGCAGGCACGCGCCGCCCGGCAAGTATTTCTTCTCGGGTTCGTACCGCTACGACGGTTCGTCGCGCTTCAAGTA
>JABLTO010167122.1_pt1 | contig 13929 bp, 11 predicted proteins | sample 7160091 | NCBI WGS metagenome assembly JABLTO01 (sample SAMN14651225, study PRJNA627086) | human gut metagenome | isolation source: feces | host: Homo sapiens
GTTGACCAACCGAATATGGATGATTAGCTCAGCTGGTTAGAGCGCTGCGTTCACATCGCAGAGGTCGAGGGTTCGAGTCCCCCATCCTCCACCACTACCTGATAGCCTTGTGCTGTCAGGTATTTTTTTGTCCATTTTACAAATCATCTTTCTTGTACGGAAATATACGCGCGGCTCTTGATTCTGACGAAACACAACAGGATTCGACGCACAAAATCAAATGTATTTTGCACTTATGTGGCTATTTCGCGCATTATATGCTATACTCGTATAAAAGCGTATACGATATGTGCATTGATTCTCGCGCCGGTACCGCCTATAGTTTATGTAAGGATATTTCCCGGGTGCACCCTGTATAATGGCCGCGCCCACATCAAACAATAGGGGAGGACCGCCACAATGAAAACTGTCCAAGAGGCTCCTTTAGCCAGCTATGTGCGCGAATATTCGGCACTGCCCGGTTTACAGCAGGCTGACCAGGTCGAGTACACCTTGTGCCGCCATAAGGATATGCTCTGCTTCAGCGCCCGCCGCAAAACTGCTGCTGCACCCGTAAGCTTTTACACCGCAGGACTCGAAGATGCTCCGGCCTGCCGGATGCTGTGCTATCTGTACGAAAATTCCATCGCGCCCGAACAGCTGCGCGATGTGTTGGCCGACCTTTGCGGCTGGACGTTGTAACGATGAGCAGACGATTATGGAACGACCGGGTCAGCCCGTGCCGTGAAAAGGAAAGGGATACCATGGGATTTACGGGTTCGTTCGCGCCGGTCACAACGCTGTTTGCCACGCAGTCCTATCTGGACCGCAGCAGCATCCGCCTTTTTACCCAGACTCACCCGGAGGTGCGCGCCGTGGCGGTCGTTTCCACCGGGCGGGAAGTGCTGCAGCTTCTGCAAAATGGGCTGAATCCCCAGGTCATCGTGCTGGATATGCTGCTGCGCGACCCCGGTATTCAGACGCTGATCTGCGAAATACGCGCCATGCAGTTAATGCCCAAACCGCGTCTGCTGCTCACTGCGCCCACGCCGGAACAGACCTCGGCCGAAGATGCGTTGTTGACATTTCGCGGCCAAGAGGTTATTCTTAGACCATACGAGATGCGCACACTGTTTGAGCGTGTCTACCTGTTGGGTGCCGGGGATGAGGCCGCGCAGCTGTACCGTGTGCGGAACCACTGCCGCCGCATCCTGCGCGATATGCAGGCCAATCCTGTACTTAGCGGCTGTGACTATCTGGAACGGATGATTCTGTTCGCATGGTCGGATGAACGCAATCTGCCCATCGGCATCCTGTACCAGATGGCCGCCAAAGACCAGCCGGTGGATGAGCGTGCCATCACCGCTGCAGTCGGGCGTCTTTCCCGCGCGATGCAAAAGCAGCAGACACCGCTGTACCGCCAGCTCTGTGCGCGCTTCGGCTTGTCGGAGGATGCCGTACTTTCCAACGGCAAGCTGCTCAAAGGCATGCTGGAGTATATCCGGGAACTGGAAACTTATTGATTTGAAAGGGGCGTAACCGCATGGTGCAGGACGAAGAATCGTTGGCTTTGGCGCTGCGCGGCGGGCTGCGCGGGCGTTTTCAGGGCTCGTTCAATCAGTTGGAAAACGCCGTAGAAGCGCTGGATGACTTTATGCTTCAACGCCTAAACCCCTCAGACTACGCTAGTCTGCGCTCGATGATGCGGGAGATCAACTGGCAGCTGGCCAACCTGCGCCGCCTGAGCGATCACGCCGCCGATGCTGCCACAGCCCCCGTGCTGGGAAAACTGCGTGTCCCGGCTCCCCTAGAACTGCTAAGTCAGCTGACCGAAGCCGCCGAGCTTTTCAATGAGCTGACCGCTGGCAGTGCCCGCTCCGTCCATGTAACCGTAGAGACTGCCCCCGGGCTGGACGTGCTGCCCACGATGGGCGATGCCGCCCTGTTGGACGGGCTGCTCATCAATCTGCTGACGAACTCCCTGCAAGCCGTGCCGCAAACCGACGCCGTGCAGATCACGCTTTCCTGTGCGCCGGGCCGCTTCATCTACCGGGATAACGGCCCCGGCCTTTCGCAAGATGCGCTGCACGTTTTATTGGACGGCATCTGGTCCGAAGAACTGCTCTCTAAAGGCGGGCTTGGCCTGCCGCTGATTCGCACCTACTGCAAGGCTATGGGCTGGCAGATCAGCCAGCCGGAAGGGGAGCGCGGCCTGCTGTTCGCCCTGCCGCCCTGCAAGGCTGAGGATGCCCGCGCACTCGAGCTCTCCTCCCCGGACGCCTACAGTATCAGACGGCGGCGCGCCCTCTACGAGCGGGAACTGCAAGCCTGCTTTGCTGCGTCCTGCGCGCTTTAAGGCACTTACAAAAAGATTATTTGCGTATTTTCCGCGCACCTACAGGCCGCCGTTCCGGCAGCCCTGCGCGGGAGATACGCTTTTTTTATTTCATGGCTTTACTTTACGGCCAAATTATTGTAAAATAGTACCTAAATAAAACAATGGTTTACTGTGCCTGTGTGCAGCAAACGCAAGAGGTGTGTATTATGGCAATTCAGTATAAACGTATTCTGCTGAAAGTCAGCGGCGAGGCCCTCTCCGGCCCCAAAGGCACCGGCTTTGATGAGGATACCATCGCTTCCATCTGTGCCGGTATCAAGGCCGCGCACGACCTGGGTGCCCAGATCGGCATCGTGGTCGGCGGCGGCAACTTCTGGCGCGGCCGTTCCAGCGGCAAAATGGATCGCATGGACGCCGACAAGATCGGCATGCTGGCCACTGTGATGAATGCTCTGGCCGTTAAGGATGCCCTGCGCCAGCAGGGTGTGCCCGCCGTGGTCATGACCAGTTCTTTCATGCCCCAGGTGGCCGAGGTCTTTACCAGTGATAAGGCCATTGCTGCGCTGGAATCCGGTAAGATCGTCGTCTTTGGCGGCGGCACCGGCAACCCCATCTTCTCCACCGATACTGCCAGCGCCCTGCGCGCACTGGAGATTGGCGCGGACGCTATGTTCAAGGCCACGATGGTCGATGGCGTTTACGACAAGGACCCCCACAAGTACGCCGACGCCGTGCGTTACGACACGCTGACCTTTACCCGCGTGCTGGATGAACGTCTGGCCGTCATGGATTCCACCGCCGCCACCCTCTGCCGCGATAACGGTCTACCCATTCTGGTATTTGACCTGGGAAAGCCTGCCAACATTGCCAAGGCTTTGCAGGGCGAGGTCGTCGGCACCCTCGTTAAAGAGTGATTTTGCAAGCAAAGCAGAAAATTTCATAATATCCCCCTATACTAATACAGGAATAAGGAGAATTTACTATGAGCAGCACTACCAAACCCTATGAAGAGAAAATGAACGCCAGCGTCAACCACCTGGTCCACGAGCTGGCTGCCATCCGTGCAGGCCGCGCCAACCCCGCCATCCTGGACAAAGTCGCCGTTGACTACTACGGCAGCCCCACGCCGATCAACCAGATCGCTGCCGTGGCTGTGGCCGAAGCCCGCATCCTGACCATCACCCCCTGGGACCGCCAGATGCTGAAACCCATCTCCAAAGCCATCCAGACCAGTGACATCGGCATCAACCCTATCGACGACGGCCAGGTCATCCGTCTGGTTTTCCCCGCCCCCACGGAGGAGCGCCGCAAGCAGTTGACCAAGGAAGTCCAGAAGCAGGGCGAGGAAGCCAAGGTTGCCGTCCGCAACGTCCGCCGCGACGCCATGGATAAGTTCAAGGCCATGAAGAAAGCCGGTGAGCTGACCGAGGACGATCAGAAGAAGCTGGAAGACGAGACCCAGAAGCTGACGGACAAGTACGTCAAGCAGATCGACGAGACCTGCGCTGCCAAAAACAAAGAAATCATGGAAGTCTGATTTTGCGCCTTGCGCATCAGCCTTCCCACTTTGCCTGTGCGGGTATGCCTGTTGGTGTGCCCGCATAGGCTGTTATTAAATCTATCCGTGAAAGGGAACACCGTATGAAGACCCGCGTTATCACCGCCGCTGTCGGCCTGGCTGTTTTGGCCGTTGTACTGGCATTTTTTGATACCATTATTTTTGATTTTGTTCTTAGTGCCATCTGCCTGCTGGCCATCCATGAGGTGTTCAGCGCCATGGGCTTTGGCAAAAAGCAATGGTATCTGTATGCCGCTGCCGTGCCGTTCACCCTGTTGGTCATGCTTACCAGCAGCCAGGCTGTGCGCACCCTGATTTTGCCGTTCTGCTTTCTGCTGGTACTGTTCCTCAACGTCTGCCAGATTGCCCACGTACAAACGCTGGATTTCGGCAAGCTCTCGGGGTATGTCTATTTCTCCGGGGTTATCGTGTTCTGCTTCTATTCGCTGATCCACCTCAAGCGCTGCCTGCCTTTTGCACAGTACCGCTATGACGCCATTTATTTCATTTTGCTGATCCTCTGCTTCGCTTGGGGCGGGGACACTGCTGCCTACTTTGCAGGCCGCGCGTTCGGCAAGCACAAGCTGGCACCCATCGTCAGCCCCCACAAAACGGTCGAGGGTGCCATCGGCGGCGTGTTTGGCAGCGTGCTGGCTGGCGTCGTGCTCACGTTGGTTTACTCGTTCCTGTCGGCCAGCCATAATGTTATCACCATTCAGGTGCAGCCCCGACATTATCTCATCCTTGTGGTCATGGGGGCCATCGCTTCGGTGCTGGGCATCATGGGCGATCTGTTCGCCTCGGCGGTCAAACGCCAGGTCGGCATTAAGGACTACGGCACCATCTTCCCGGGGCATGGTGGCATTCTGGATCGTTTTGACAGTGTGATGTTCATTGCTCCGTTTGTATCTATCGCCGTGCGCTATTTCTTCTATGTTCTGTAAAAAAGGACGTGTCAACATGAATAAAGTCATTACGCTGCTGGGCTCTACCGGCTCCATCGGCACCCAGAGCCTGGACGTTGCCCGTATGCACGGGTATTCTGTGTTCGGTCTGGCTGCCAATTCCAGCGTGGATAAGCTGCTGGCTCAGATCCATGAGTTCCACCCCCGGTACGTGGCCGTGGTGGACCCTGCCGCCTACGAAAAACTTTCCGCCGCGCTGACTGGTCAGCCCGATGCCCCCAAGCTGCTGCAAGGTGCCGAAGGTCTGCGTGAGCTGGCTGCCATGGATGGCCCCGACATCGTGCTGAACGCTGTTGTCGGCATCGCCGGTCTGCCCGCTTCGCTGGCTGCGATCGAGAGCGGCCACGACCTGGCCCTTGCCAACAAAGAGAGCCTTGTCACCGGCGGCCACCTTGTCACAGACGCCGTCAAAAAGCACGGCGTCAAGCTGCTGCCCGTGGACAGCGAGCATAGCGCCATTTTCCAGTGCTTGCAGGATGCCCCTAGCGCCAAAACGCTGGAGAAAATTCTGCTCACCGCGTCCGGCGGCCCGTTCTTTGGCATGAAGACCGAAGAACTGCGCACTAAGACCAAAGCCGACGCCCTCAAGCACCCCAACTGGAACATGGGTGCCAAGATCACCATTGATTCCGCTACTCTGATGAATAAGGGCCTTGAGCTTATCGAGGCTGCCTGGCTCTTCGGCCTGCCGGAGGATAAGATTCAAATTGTCGTCCAGCGTGAGAGCATCATTCATTCGGCTGTGCAGTTCGCCGACCATTCCATCATTGCTCAGCTGGGCGTGCCGGATATGCGCATTCCCATCCAGTACGCGCTGACCTGGCCGGATCGGCTGCCCAGCCCCGTGCCGGAGCTGGATTTCACCGCCCTGACCAAGCTCAGCATCGCCCAGGCGGACGAAGAAACATTCCGCTGTCTGGCTGCCTGCAAAAAGGCCATCCGCAAGGGCGGCCTGGCTCCCTGTGCCGCCAACGGTGCCAACGAGGTCGCTGTGGCGCACTTCCTGCGCAATGAGATCGGCTTTTTGGATATCGGCCGTCTGGTCGAGGGCATCGTCGACAGTGATTCTTTCGGCGGCGATTATACGCTGGCCGATGTTTACGAATGTGACCGCATGGCACGCGCCTATGTGGAAGCACATATCTGATTTTGTGAGGTGGATATGACTGCATTGCTGACCGGGCTGGTATCGCTGCTCGTGTTTGGGGCTGTCATCTTGGTCCACGAACTGGGGCATTTCCTCGCCGCCCGCCACTGCGGCATCCATGTCGAGGAGTTTTCCGTCGGGTTCGGCCCCAAGCTGTTACAGCGCAGGCGAGGAAATACGCTTTACACCCTGCGCCTGTTCCCATTGGGCGGTTATAACCTGTTCAGCGCCCTGCCGGAAGAACTGGACGAAGGCGAAGAAAGTGCACCTCCCGCGCCGCCCTCTCCGGCCAAACCGCGCAGACACAGCCTGTTCCCGGTCGTTGTGCAGGACCAGCCTTTTGAAGAAGCCACCGCTTGGCAGCGCTTTTATGTGACGCTGTGCGGTGCACTGATGAACTTTGTGCTTGGCTTTGTGGTGCTGCTGGTGCTGGTACTTACCAGTGGCAAACTTGCCAGCACTACCGTAGCCCAATTTACTGACAACGCCCAAAGCTACGCCGACGGCCTGCGGGAAGGGGATACCATTTTAAAAGTGGATGGTCAGGTCTGCCGCACCATCAGCGACCTTTCCGCCCGGTTTGACGGCACCGCCCAACCGCATGATTTTACCGTACTGCGCGGCGGCCAGGTCGTACAACTGCCCGGCGTCACGGTCGGTACCTCAACCAATGCCGACGGCAATACGATTGCTATTGATTTCCGCGTTGCGGCGCTTCCCAAAACGCCGTGGCATGTGTTGCAGCGCACCGGCACGCTGTTCCGTTATTACAGCACCGCCATCCTGGGCGGCTTCTGGCAGCTTGCCACCGGCCAGGTCGGGGTCGAAGAACTTTCCGGCCCCATCGGCACTGCCACCACCATCGGCCAGGCTATCCAGTACGGCTGGCAGGATGTTTTCTCGCTGCTCGCGCTCATCACCATCAATATCGGCATCTTTAACCTGCTGCCCATCCCGGCGCTGGACGGCTGTAAGCTGATCTTTTTGCTGATCGAAGCTGTCTTTGGCCGCGCCGTGCCGCAGAAATTGCAGATGGTCGTCAATACTGCCGGTATGGCGCTGCTTTTGTGGCTGATGGTGCTTGTCACAATGCAGGACCTCACCCGATTTTTGTAAGGAGAAAAACGATGACACGTCAACTGAAAAGAGAAGTCAAAATCGGCAACATCAAAATCGGCGGCACCAACCCCATCGCGGTGCAGACGATGCTGAACGTCCCCGTCAAGGATATCGCAGGCAACGTGGCCCAGGCCAAGCGCGTGGCTGCGGCAGGCTGCCAGATCGTCCGCGTCACGGTACCCAGCCCGTCGGACGCCGCCGTTGTCGCGGCCATCAAAGAAGCCGTGGATATCCCCGTTGTGGCTGATATCCATTTTGACTATCGCGCCGCGCTGGCTGCGCTCGATGCCGGTGCCGATAAAATTCGCATCAACCCCGGCAACATCGGCGATGACGACCGCGTCAAGGCTGTGGCCGACGCCTGCAACCAAAAAGGTGTGCCCATCCGCATCGGCGTCAACGGCGGCAGCCTGGAAAAGCACATCCTGGCCAAGTACGGTGCCCCTGTACCCGAAGCTATGGTCGAAAGCGCTTTGTATCATGTACATCTTTTGGAGAAACACGATTTCAATAACATCGTTATTTCGATCAAATCCAGCAACGTACCCCGCATGATGGCCGCGTACCGCCTGCTGGCCAGTCAGACAGATTACCCCCTGCATGTCGGCGTGACCGAGGCAGGCGGCAACCGCATGGGCCTGATCAAATCCGGCATGGGCATCGGCGGGCTGCTGCTGGAGGGCTTGGGCGATACGCTGCGCGTCAGCCTGACCGATGAACCCGAGAACGAGGTCTACGCCGGTTATGATATCCTGCGCGCCGTCGGCTACGCCGTGGCCGGGCCCGAGATCATCAGCTGCCCGACCTGCGGTCGCACCCAGTATCCGATGATCGAGATCGCCAACGAGGTCGAAAAGCGCCTGCGGGATGAGGGCTTCAAAAAGCCGCTCAAAATTGCCATCATGGGCTGTGTCGTCAACGGCCCCGGCGAAGCATCCGATGCTGACATCGGCATTGCCGGCGGCAAGGACGAAGCCCTGCTCTTCATCCGCGGCGAGAAAGTCCGCATGCTGAAAGGCGACATCGTCGCCCAACTGCTGGATGAAATTCATAAAATGTAAAATGCAGCGCCCTTTTATGGTAACGGTTGTAAGGGCGAACATTGTTCGCCCGTCAACTTAATGCTGCCGCGCTTTCACGGGCGAGCTGCTCTTGCCTCAAAACGCCTGCGGGCGAACACTGTTCGCCCCTACGTTGTGTCCAATGCTCTCTTTACAATGTACGAGGTACACGATTGAAACCCTTTGTCACCCAGGTCTGGCCGCAGTTTACGGCCGATAAACAATTCTGCGATACTTTCGGCAGCGTCATTGTAGACTGTGTCGAGCTGCATCGCACCACCCGCCAGGTGATTCTCCGCCTGCGCAGCTCTGAACCCTTGGATCAGGCGCTGTGCGGGCGTCTTTGCGCTTCCTTGCAGGAGGTTTTCGCCGGGTACGAGCTGCACCTGCAAAACTACTTTGCCTACCCCAACATCACGCCCGAAGCTGTGCGCCTGATGATTGAGGAGCTCAAAGAAAAGGGCATGCCGGTCAACGGCTTTTTGGATAAAAGCCAGCCGGTCGCTTTCGGCAGCGACGGCATCACGGTCCGCGTCAATGCGGGCCGCGCTATCCTGGAAAGCGTCGAGCTGCCCCGCGTGCTGGCTGAGCTGATTCGGGAGCGCACAGGCAGCCTGCCTATCGTCCGCCTGGCCGATACCGGTAAGGCCCGCACCGACGAAGAGCTTGAACAATATTTGCAGGAAAAGACCCCTGTCGTCAAGTTCGAGGCCAAGGAGACCCCACCTGACTTTACCCTCGAGGGCCTTGCCCTTACGGATAAGCCTGTCAAGCTGTTCTACGGCAAAAACTTCAAGCCGACTGAGACACGCCACCTCAATGACCTGGGCGATGGCGGCAAGGTCACGATCTGGGGCGATGTGTTCGCCACCGAGGTCAAGGGCAGCCGCCGCAAGATTTATTTTACTTCCATCACGGACTATTCCGGCTCTGTCAACCTCAAGGTTTTGGGGGACGAGGACGCCGACATGTTCAAATGGGAGAACCTCAAGCCCGGTACCACCCTCATCGTGCGCGGCAACTATATGTACGATAAGTACGAGCATGATTTCGTCGTGCTGCCCTACGACGTCTTGCAGGTCGAGCGCCAGCAGCGCCAGGACACCGCACCCGAGGGCCACAAGCGCGTTGAGCTGCACCTGCATACCAAGTCCAGCTCGATGGACGCCTTCAACGACCCTGGCAAGATCGTGCGCCTGGCCCACCGCATGGGCCACCGCGCCATTGCCATCACCGACCACGGCGTCTGCCAGGGCTACCCCGAAGCTATGCTGGCGACCGACGCCATCCACGAAACGGACCCCAACTTCAAGCTGATCTACGGCTGCGAGGCCTACTTCGTGGACGACATGATTCCCGCCGTCTACGGCAACGCCCAGATGAAGCTGCCCGGCACCTTCGTTGTCTTTGATACCGAGACCACCGGCCTTGATTCCAACATCGAACGCCTGACCGAGATCGGCGCCGTCTATGTCGAAAACGGCAAGATCAACGAGGAAAAGAAATTCTGCACTTTCGTCAATCCCGGCAAGCCCATCCCGCAAAAGGTCGTAGACCTGACCGGTATCAATGATGCCATGGTTGCCGACGCCCCCAGCCCCGAGGAAGCCATCCGTGCATTCAAGGAGTTCTGCGGCAATAACATCCTCGTGGCCCACAATGCCCACAGCTTTGATATGCTTTTCATCCGCAAAGCGGGGGAAAAAGCCGGTGTCAGCTGGGATGAAAACACCTATATCGACACCCTGCCCATGGGGCAGGCGCTGTTCCCGGGCCTGCGCAACTATAAGCTGGATACCATCAACAAACATCTGGAAATTCCGCCTTTTAACCACCACCGCGCGGTCGATGATGCCATGGCGCTGGCCCGCATCTTCGAGGTCATGCTGTCTGACCTTGAGGAAAAGGACATCCACACGGTCGAAGCCATCAACACCGGCCTTGGCGGCAACAAAGAGGTCCTCAAGAAAAAATACTATCACCTCATCATTCTGGTTCAAAACCAGGTGGGCCTGAAAAACCTCTACCGCATCGTCAGCGCGGCTCACACGCAGTATTTCTTTAAAAAGCCGCGTGTGCCCCGCAGTCTGCTGAACAAATACCGCGAGGGATTGCTGCTTTCGCCCGCCTGCGAGGCCGGTGAGCTCTACCGTGCCATTGTGGCCGGCCAGCCCTACGAACAGCTGCTGCGCATCGCTGACTATTACGATTATCTCGAAGTCCAGCCGCTTGGCAACAATGAGTTCATGGTCCGCAACGGCCAGGTTGAATCCATCGACACGATCAAGGACTTCAACCGTACTGTCATCAAACTGGGCGAGGATCTGCACAAGCCCGTCGTCGCCACCGGAGACTCCCACTTCCAGGAGCCGGAGGACTGGATCTACCGCGCGGTTTTGCAGGCAGGCAACGGCTTTAAAGACGCCGACAACCAGGCCCCGCTGTATTACCGCACCACCCCGGACATGTTGGACGATTTCAGCTATCTGCCCGAGGATAAGGCTTACGAGATCGTTGTGACCAACCCCAACAAAATTGCCGCCACGATCGACAACAACCTGCGCGCCATCCCCAAGGGCACCTACCCACCCAGCATCCCCGGCGCGGAGGAAGAGCTGCGCAATGATACCTGGAGCCATGCAACGCGCGACTACGGCACCCCAGTGCCCGATGTGCTGCAAAAGCGGCTGAAAAAAGAGCTCGATTCCATCTGCGGCCACGGCTACGCTGTTTTGTACGTCATCGCCGTGCGTCTGGTGGCGTATTCCAACGCGGGCGGCTACCAGGTCGGCAGTCGTGGCTCTGTTGGTTCTTCCGCTGTAGCGCACTTTTCTGGTATTTCCGAAGTCAACTCAATGCCGCCGCACTACCTGTGCCCCAACTGCAAACACAGCGAGTGGATCGACGACGGCATCCACTTCGACGGTTTCGACCTGCCCGATAAAGACTGCCCGGTTTGCGGCAAGCCGATGATCGTCGAAGGTCACGATATCCCGTTTGAAACGTTCCTGGGCTTCTACGGCGATAAAGAGCCTGATATCGACCTGAACTTCTCGGGTATGTATCAGTCCCATGTTCATCGCTATACCGAGGAACTTTTCGGCAAGGAGAACGTTTTCAAGGCCGGTACGGTATCCGGTTTGCAGGATAAGACCGCCTACGGCTACGTTAAAAAGTACCTTGAGGAACGTGGCAAGACCGTCAACCGTGCCGAGGAAAACCGTCTGGTCATCGGCTGCACCGGTGTCAAGCGCACCACCGGCCAGCATCCCGGCGGCATGGTCGTTGTTCCTGACACCTTTGATATTTACGATTTCTGCGCCATCCAGCACCCGGCCGACGACGTCAAGGGCGGCCTGCTGACCACCCACTTCGAATTTAAATACCTGCACGATACGCTGCTCAAACTGGACGAGCTGGGCCACGATGTGCCTACGTTCTACAAATTCTTCGAGGAATATTCCGGCATCCCCATCGACTCGGTGCCGATGAACGACCCGAAGGTCTACAGCCTGCTGACCAGCCCCGAAGCCCTCGGTGTGACCGAAGAGCAGATCGGCTCCAAAACCGGCACTTTCGGCATCCCCGAAATGGGCACCAACTTCGTGCGCCAGATGCTGCTCGACGCCCAGCCCAAGAACTTCTCGGAGCTGATCCAGATCTCCGGCCTGTCCCACGGCACCGATGTTTGGACCGGCAACGCCGACGAACTCATCCGTTCCGGCACCTGCACGATTGCCGAAGTCATCGGCTGCCGTGACAGTATCATGCTGTACCTGCTTCGCAAAGGTCTTGAACCCAAGATGGCCTTTGACATCATGGAGGCCGTGCGTAAAGGTAAGGTCGCCAAGGGCGGCTTCAAACCCGGCTGGGAAGAAGCTATGAAAGAGCACGACGTACCCGACTGGTATATCGAGTCCTGCCGCAAGATCAAGTATATGTTCCCCAAGGCACACGCCGTGGCCTACCTGATGGCCGCTATCCGCCTGATGTGGTTCAAGGTCTACCACCCGGCCATCTTCTACGCTGTGTACTTCACGGTCCGCGGCGCGGATATCGACTACGAGGCCGCCGTCGGCGGGGTGCGCGTTGCCAAACAGCACCTGAAGGACAACGAAAAGATCCCCAAAGAGGAACGCACCGCCAAGGACGACGATGCCCTTGTCAGCTTGCAGCTGGAAAACGAAATGCTGCAGCGCGGCTGCCAGTTCCTGCCCATCGAGCTGGGCAAGAGCTACGCCAGCAAGTACGTGGTCGAGGACGGCAAGGTCCGCCTTCCGTTTACCTCTATCCGCGGCCTGGGCGACGCTGCCGCCATTGCACTGGAAGAAGCCACCATCCACGGGCAGGAGTATATCTCGGTCGAGGAATTGCAGCAGGCCAGCGGCGTGGCAAGTTCTGTCTTTGACAAACTGCGCGCCGTGGGGGCACTGGGCAGCCTGCCCGAGACCAGCCAGGTCGACCTGTTCAGCTTGATGTAAAACCGCTGTATTATTTGTAAAAGATTTCGCTTTCCCTTGCTGATGGGCCGCAAAAAGCGTATAATAGAATCATCCGCAAATTACGGAAAGTCAGGAGCTATTCCATGTCCGATTTTTATACCTACCGCAATGAGGTCGCTGGCCGAAAGCGCAAACGTAAACTGATGCTGATCCTCATTCTTGTTCTGGCAGCGGCCTGCGCCGGTGTCGGCTGGTTCTGGATGCAACATGATGCACAGCCCGCTGCGGTAACGTCCGCCGAGCCTGCTTCTGCCGAGACTTCCGCCGTCCCCACCGAGGAACCGCCCGCCGAGACCCCGGCCCCTGCGCAGCCCGCCAGCGCAGGGGAGGCCCCTGCACGCATTGTACAGGCCGTGGATACCGCCGTGTGGGATACTTCCACAGCGGTCGAGCAGACCATTGACACCGAATACTTGAACACCGACCACCGCATGGTTGCCGTGCCGATGCTGGGCACCGTGGCACCGTCCTATTTTGACACCGTCACCTTCGCGGGCGACAGCATCGCTTCGGGCCTTGGCATCTACGATACCGGCTACAAAAATGCCCACTATGCCACTTACGTCAGCGCAGGTGTGCAGACATTTGTCAATAATGTCAGTGTAAAAAACGCTGTCACCGGTGCGACCGAGACCCCGCTGGAAACCATTGTTTCCAGCCAGCCGGACTATCTGTATATCCTTGTGGGCACCAACAATCTGGTCGTGCAGGGCAGCGAGGACAGCTTTATTGCCTACTATGAGCGTCTGATCGACATGCTGCGCGAGCAGCTCAACCCCGGTGTGTCCATCTATATCCAGTCCATCCCCGGCGTGCAGGAAGATGTTGTCCAGAGCAAGCCGGGCCTGGACAATACCCGCATTGCCACCGCCAATGACCTGCTGGCAAACATGGCGCTGCGCAAGGGCTGCTACTTCATCAATGTGCGTGAAGCTCTCACCAACCCGGCAGACGGCAGCCAGTACGATGACTACGCCACCAAGGACGGCGTGCATTTCAACGCCGCAGGCTACCACGCTTGGGCTGAGTATCTTGCCACCCACACGGTGTGGAACCGCCGCAGCCAGTACCTGGGCCAGAACCCCTATTATATCTACGGCGCATAACTTAAACAAAACCCATACAAGGTGTAAAAAGCACCTTGTATGGGTCTTTTTTATACAGTCGTACAAGAAAAGCTGCTGATTTGTGTCGATTTTATACAAATACAAAACAACTCCCAACAAATTTTTAGCAGATTATTACAAGAAAGCCTTGAAA
>JABLTO010129898.1_pt1 | contig 13926 bp, 10 predicted proteins | sample 7160091 | NCBI WGS metagenome assembly JABLTO01 (sample SAMN14651225, study PRJNA627086) | human gut metagenome | isolation source: feces | host: Homo sapiens
GGCATACAAGCAATGATGAATGTTGTTTTAACTGAGGTTGCCTCAGAATTAACTTCCGGATCAACCGCAGTAACATTGTCAGCTGCGACCATGGCGTTGATAAAGAGCTTAATTTCTTCTTCATTCGATACTGTACTATGGCCCAAACCAGTATAAATGACATTGCCTCTGCTGTAGAAATAATAATTGTTTCTCACATCATTCGGTGATTGATTATACAATGTATTGTTGGCCAGGCAATACCATACCACCACATCGGATTTGCCGTCACTGCGGCCATTGATATCCTTGTCCTGCTCCATTGCCAGCTGATTCCACTGCCAATGTGTCTTCGCAATGGAAATCGTATCTCCCATACGATACGGATATTGGGTAATGGCACCATCATTCACCTCTCAACATTCACCAATACTTCCGAAATGGCACTCTTAAGCCATTTATTCTCTGTCTGCTCCGACAACATCTGCAGTGCCTCCTTCATAGGCACACCGGCCTCGGTGATGCTGACAAACTGTCGGCAGAATACACACAAATCTCTGGACTTTACTTTTCTGCCCACAGAAAAATCGATATTTTTGTTCATGATGCCCTGTTCACGGATAGACATCGGCAAAAGCCCGTCTTTACGCAGCTGTTCAGCGACTCTCTCCTTGTCGTCAGCCTCCATGCTGCCCTTGACTTCTTTGCCCGCCGCATCAACAGCAACATAGGAAAATCCCGGCATAATTCAAGTCCTCTCTTATAACATCTTAAAATCCACTTTGTTGTTCATCATCACAGGATCCTGAGCATAGGATACCGCAGATTCTGCGCTGATATCACCTCTCAGGAACAGATCATAGATGGCATCATCCATGGTCTGCATGCCCCGACGCTTGCCTGTCTGTATGATGGAAGGGATCTGATAGGTCTTATTCTCACGAATCAGATTGCGCACCGCATTATTGGCAAAAAGCACCTCAAGAGCCGCCACTCGGCCATGACCGTCCTCTTTGCAGATCAGCTGCTGAGAAACAATGCATTCCAGTACGGATGCCAACTGGATACGGATCTGCTGCTGTTGGTTTGGAGGGAACACATCGATGATTCGATCGATGGTCTTGGCTGCACCGATGGTATGCAATGTAGACAACACCAGATGGCCTGTCTCAGCTGCCGTCAGCGCCGTGGAAATCGTCTCAAGATCTCGCATCTCTCCCACAAGGATCACATCCGGGTCTTCTCGAAGGGCTGCGCGCAGTGCCTGGGTGTAGTCACTTGAATCACTGCCGATCTCTCTCTGATTCACAATGGACTTCTGGTGTCTGTGAAGATATTCAATCGGATCCTCCAATGTAATAATATGATACGGATACGTGCGGTTGATAATATCCACCAAAGATGCCAGTGTCGTAGACTTGCCGCTTCCCGTCGGTCCTGTTACCAGAACGAGCCCCCGCCGTTTCTGAGTCAGTGCCTGTACCTCCTCCGGAATACCGAGGCTTTTGGCTTCCGGTATAGTAAACGGCAGACATCGCATAACAGATGCCAGTGTTCCGCGCTGTTTAAAAATGCTCACACGAAAACGTCCAACGCCGCGGATGGCATATGCCAGGTCCGTTTGTCCGTTTTCCTCCAGTTCTTTTCTGTGACGCTGGTCAAGAATCGGAAGAAGCAATTCTTCCATATCCTTCGGCATCAGCTTCTCGCCTTCCTGAGGGATCAGCATACCATCTATCCTGAAGAATGGTGAACATCCTACAGTAAAATGGATATCTGATGCATGGGCTGCCACAGAGTCCTTTAAAACTTTATCTAAAGTATACATAAGCCTTCCTATCCAGCATATAATGCTTATTCAAATACCTGCTCACAGCTGTCTGTTCACAGTTATCAATTAACTATTATTCACAGTTGTTGATTGTTCAATCATTATTTATTCATAGGATGCCTTCAGCATTTCATCTACAGATGTGATGCCCTCAAGCACATAGCGGATGCCATTCTCGCGAAGGGTTCGCATACCGCTTCTCTTCGCCGCATCAGCCAACTGTTCTGTTGAAGCGTTCTTCGCGATCAAAGAACGGATCTCCTCATTCACTTCCATAATCTCAAAAACAGCAATACGACCAAAGAAACCGGTCTGATTACAGAAATTGCAGCCTGCCGGCTTAAAGATCTCCACATCTTCTTCAGGAGGCTTCCTGAGAATCCGCTTCTCTTCTTCAGAAGCCATATAGGCTTTGCGGCAATGCGGACAAAGCTTACGAACCAGTCGCTGGGCGATAACACCGATCATAGAATCGGCGATAAGGTAATTCTCCACACCCATGTCTGCCATACGGCTCAAAGTACCTACAGCATTGTTCGTATGCATGGTAGAAACAACCAGATGGCCGGTGATGGAAGCCTGAACAGCAATGGAAGCCGTCTCCTGGTCTCGGATCTCACCGATCATAATGATATCCGGATCCTGACGAAGAATCGAACGAAGGGCTGATGCGAATGTCAGAGCTACCTTCGGATTCACCTGAATCTGGTTGATGCCTTCGATATCCGCCTCCACAGGATCCTCAACAGTGACAATATTCACAGCTTCCCTGTTCATCTCGCTAAGTGCTGTATACAGTGTTGTAGACTTGCCGCTTCCGGTAGGTCCCGTGACAAATATAATACCAAAAGGATGTGCCATCATATGGTCAAAACGCTGCAGCTCGTCATCACTGAGTCCCAGTTCCTTCTTCTCACGAGTCAGATTCAGCTTGGAGGAAATACGAAGCACCAGCTTCTCGCCATGAACCGTTGGAATAGAAGAAATACGGATATCATACTCCTGTCTGTCCACCATAATCGTCATACGGCCATCCTGAGGCTTTCTCTTCTCAGAGATATCCATACCGCCCATAATCTTGATACGGGCGGAAATAGCCGGAAGCAAACTATTGTCATAGACCATCTTCTCATAAAGCGCACCATCGATACGGTATCGGACACGTACCTTCTCCTGCAGTGCTTCTATATGAATATCACTGGCACGCTGACGAATGGCCTGTTCAATCAAAGACCGCACCAGCTGAACAATCGGAGCATCGCTGACATCCGTCTCTGTCTCTTCTTCAATCCCTCCCCGCAGCTGGGCACGTTCTCTTGTAAATCGACGCGCCGCATCCATGGTCTCTGAAGCGCCATAGCACCGGTCAATGGCTGTCAGTACCTCTCTGGTTGTTGCGATATACGGTTCTACCTGCAGATTTGTTACAATGGATATATCATCAATGGCTGCCATATCCATAGGATCAGCCATCGCAAGATGCAGAATATTGGCATTGTACGGATCCAGCTCAAACGGAATACACTGATACTTCTTCAGCAGTGACACATTGACAAGATTACGCACTTCCTTCGGTATCACAACTCCGGACAGACGGACAACCTTCAGTCCAAGCTGCATCTGAAGTGCACGGACGATCATCTCTTCTGTGATCATGCCGCTGTCCACAAATACCTCGCCAATCTTCTTGCCTGTTCCCTTCTGAAGTTCCAGTGCTTTCTTCAATTGATCTTCTGTTATAATATGCTGCTTGATAAGGATATCACCAAGACGCATCCTCTCTCGTCTAAGAGCCATTCTCTCGTCCTCTTTTTCACTCTTTTTTCACTCTTTTATACTTATCATTATTATATCCGTGCCAAAAGTACCTGTCAATTCAACTTTTAGCTATTTCTTAGCTAATTTTGTCAATTTTACCGTAAAGCCATTATTCCTGCTTGTTTTCTGTCTTGTTCGTCTTCAATGTATTGTAAATCTTCTGCATCCTCTGATCTGTATTGGCAATGACGTCGGAACAATCCTTCAGTTCTGCCGCAATTTCATCCGGCACATCCCCCTCTGTCTTGTACTTGAGCTGATGTTCCAGACTGGCCCAGAAATCCATGGCAATGGTTCTGATCTGAACTTCTACCTTCAGCAGCTTGCACCCATCTGAGAAGAAAACCGGAATCTGTACCACCAGATGAAGACTTCTGTAACCATTCGGCTTCGGATTAGCAATATAGTCCTTCACCTCCAGAAGTGTAATATCATTCTGTGAAGTCAGCATATCCGCCACCATATAAATATCCTGTACATAGCTGCAGATAACACGGATACCTGCCACATCGTGAAGATTATCCTCCACTGATTGCAAAGTTACCGGATACCCTCTTCGCTTCAGCTTCTCCAAAATACTTGCCGGTTTCTTCACACGGTACTTAATATACGAAATCGGGTTATGGCTCCGCTGAACCTGAAACTCATCATTGAGCACTTCTAGCTTCGTCCGCACCTCCCGGATTGCACAGCTGTACATCATCATCAGCTGCTGAAACTGCTCTGCCACTTCTCTGAAAGCCCCGATGCTCTCTGCCAGATCCACATTCTGAAGGATCACTGTCTCCAGATCTATATCTTTCCCCACTGCAACTGTATTCTCATCCATACCCCTTATCTCCATTTCTTTATTATTCAAGACACGCTTATCTGCAAGTCTTGATGCAGAATTCATATCTGCTTCGCAGACATATTTTGTGAATTCCTATATTTTATCATTTACCCCTGCTCACATGAAAATTCGGAGAGAAGCGTTCATCAGTCTTTCTCTCCGAACGTCTGTTGATTTTCCATAATAATACAACTTTATGTTTATATTATATGAAGAATATCCCCTTTTTTCAACTAATTTTTCCTCTGATAAAATCAAATATAAAATGTAAACAGTCTAACTCGAAATCTATCATCAAATATCAAGAGGAATCCTGTTTACAAAAGATAAAAAGAGAGGATATCCGCAAAGGGCATCCTCTCTTTGATCATTTATCGTTCTATTCTCTTATCCTGACTGTTTAGGACAGCTAATGATTAGTCAGCTAATGCAGCTGTGATGATAGCCATAGAGTAAACTTCTTCAGCATTGCATCCACGAGACAGGTCGTTGATTGGTGCATTCAAGCCTAACAGAATTGGGCCGTAAGCATCAAAGTTACCAAGACGCTGAGCGATCTTGTAACCGATATTACCTGCGTTGATGTCAGGGAATACGAAGACGTTGGCATGACCTGCAACCGGGTTATTAGGGCATTTTGTACGTGCAACACGCGGAGAAACAGCGGCATCAAACTGTAATTCACCTTCAATTGGAAGAGTTGGAGCCTGTTCCTTAGCCATAGCTGCTGCTGTACGCATCTTGTCTACATCTTCACCTTTACCTGAACCCAGTGTAGAGTAGCTCAGGAAAGCAACCTTAGGATCAATACCGAAAATACGTCCGCATTCTGCAGATTCGATAGCGATTTCTACCAGTTCTTCTGCTGTAGGTTTGATGGTGATCGCACAGTCTGCCATAGCCAGAACTTCGTTCTCACCTGTAGCAGATGGACGAACCATGATGAAGCATGAAGATACGATCTTGTTGCCTGGTTTTGTCTTGATCAGCTGAAGAGCCGGGCGAACGGTATCAGCTGTTGAGTATGTAGCACCACCAAGAAGAGCATCAGCAACACCCATCTTTACAAGCATTGTACCGAAATAGTTGCCTGCCTGTAAAGTCTTACGTGCTTCTTCAGGCTGAACATTCTTGCCCTTACGAAGTTCACAGAACATATTGATCATCTCGTCCATTCTGTCATAGTTCTCAGGATCAACGATCTGTGCGCCTCTGATATTATATCCATATTCTTCTGCAGCAGCCTGTACAGCTTCTTCGTTACCTACCAAGATTGGTGTAAGGAAGTTGGAAGCCAGCAGACGTGAAGCTGCTTCAAGAATTCTTTCATCTGTACCTTCTGTAAAAACGATTCTCTTCGGAGATTCTTTCAGTTTCTGAATCATCATACCGAAGCCCTGCATATTCTTGCTCATGATATATATTCCTCCTAAACTTTTGTCTTTTGACAATCTCATATATATAATTTATCACTTTTTTGGCAGATTGCAATGCATTCAGCGATAATTAAAAAATTAACAATTTTATAAGCCTTTTGTACACCTTTTTAAACAATTATCACAAGTCTTACTGATTTACCTGAATGCATTTCACCAGATTTTCAAAGGCCATACTGTGGGATGCTTTGACAAGAACTGTATCACCCTGCTGAAGTATTTCATTAAGCACTGCTTCCAAAGCTTCCCTTGTCTCATAATATTTTGCATTGCCGCCACTCCCTACAGCCTCCTGATACATAGCTTCAGAAAGTTCTCCAACACAAAGGATCAGATCAATACCTTTTTCTGCTGCGTATTCTCCAACTTCACCGTGCATCGCCTTCTCATTCTCACCCAGTTCGAACATATCACCGAGAATAGCTACTTTGCGTCCCGGTGCTGTTGCCAGAAGATCAATTGCCGCTTTCATGGAAACAGGATTGGCATTGTAGCAGTCATCAATGATCACCTTGTCTCCGGCCTCAACGAGATGGCTGCGGCCCGCAACTGCTTCAACATGACTGATGCCTGCTGCAATCTCCTCTTTTGACATACCAAACTGGAGAGCAACTGCCGCTGCTGCCATGGCATTGTAAATCATATGTTCACCCGGCAGAGGAATAATCGCATGGACAACATCATCACCCATATGAATATCTGCACAGCTGCCCAGCAATCCACGGTTTTCAATATGATCTGCCCATATTGCATTCTGCTTGTTCATGCCGAAGGTCACCGGTGCTTTGCCGTAAACTTCATGAATGGTTGCCAGCTTATCATCATCACCATTGACAACAACTGTCCCCTTCGGATTCATAAAATCAAAGATCTCTGACTTAGCCCGAAGAATGCCGTCTCTGTCGATAAGATTTTCCAGATGGCACTGACCGATATTCGTCATGACACAGATATCCGGTTTTGCCACCTCACTGAGACGGTGCATCTCGCCAAAAGTGTTGATGCCCATCTCAAGGACTGCGATCTGATCATCCTCCTGAATACCGAAGATGGTCAGCGGCAGACCGACTTCATTATTATAGTTGCCGGCAGTCTTATGTACCTTGTACTTCTCTGAAAGAACAGAAGCCACAAACTCCTTTGTGCTGGTTTTGCCCACACTGCCTGTGATACCCACCACACGGATATTCAGCTGCTGACGATAAAAGGCTGCCGCCTGCTTTAAAGCCATAAAACTGTCTTTCACAAGAATACACGGTCCCAGATCTTCTTTCGGCAATACTTCACAGATCACTGCCATTGCTCCTTTTGTAAAAACATCCGGAATAAATTGATGGCCATCCACACGTTCACCCTTTGTTGCCACAAAAATATATCCCGGCTCAATCTGTCTTGAATCGATCACAATGCCCTTGGCTGTCTCCTGTGCCAGTTCTTCACGCATACAATAAATCTCGCCGCCGCAGGCAGCTGCAATATTCTCTAAAGTCATGTTTTTCATAAATATATACCGCTTCCTTCCTGCTATTCATCTCTCATGGAAATGTCAATCAACAGCTGACAAAGATCCTCATACTCAATTCCCAGTACCTTTGCCTCCTGAGGCAGCAGTGAAGTCGGTGTCATTCCCGGAAGTGTATTGGCTTCCAGACAATAGAAGTCACCTTTTTCATCCATCATAAAGTCCATACGGGCATAATTCTTCAGACGCAGTACTTTGAAAGCCAGCTCAGCTGCCGCCTGCATAGACAGTGTCTTCTCTTCACTGAGTTCTGCCGGACAAGTTTCAATCGTAGAGCCTGCCTGATATTTGTTCTTATAATCATAAAAACCGTGAAGCGGTGCAATCTCAATAATCGGATAAGCTTTGCCGTCCACAACGCCCACAGAGAACTCACGTCCCTTAATATACTGTTCTATGACAACTTCATCATCATATTTAAAAGCCTCTTCAAGGGCTTTCGCATATTCTTCATCATTATTGGCCATCACAACACCGACACTGGAGCCACCGCAGCAAGCCTTCACAACACAAGGGTAAGGCACCTTTACATCCGGTGTCTGGCCCTTCTTCAGACGGATGCCCACAGGTGTCGGTACACCGCCTGTCACAAAGAGATCCTTTGAAATGGCTTTATTCATGCAAATAGCTGAGCTGACATAATCTGTACCTGTATAGCGGATACCATTCAGATCAAAACATGCCTGAATCTTGCCATTTTCACCATTCTCACCATGCAGTGCCATAAACACAACATCTGCGTGCTGACAGATTTCGATGACATGAGGGCCGAAGAAGTTCTTCTTCCAATCCGGTCGAAGTGCCTTCACCGCATCAATGTCCGGATTCTGATCCTTAATGGCACCAACAGAAGCTGCCCAGTCCACATTCTTCTCAAAGACATCCTTCCAGTCATCATGCTCATAACCCAGAAAAACATCCAGAAGCATTACTTGATGACCTTTGCTCTTTAATGCCTTATAAATACCCATACCTGATACAAGAGAAACATCACGTTCCGTACTAATTCCTTTCTGTCGGCCGGCACCAGCGACTTTCTTCCAATTTTACTGAAAAACAAACGAGAAATTCGCATCTGCCCGGCACATTATACTAATACCACTATTAAAATCCTATTACTAAAGCAAATCAATACAGAATCAAAATCGGCGGTTTTGCGCATTCCTGATATCTGCATAAAATTTAAACTTCAACTGAATTATCATAAACTCACCAATTTAATTGCGATACCACTTATTTAAATATGGTTAGTCTACCTCCTGCACATTATACCGCGCCAGCCTTTCCTTGTAAAGCGACCCTTTAGCCGAATTTCCTGCCATATGTATTTTTTACGCTTTGTTTTTCTCAGTTTACACTATTTTCCAAATATGTTACTATGGTATTTGACGACTAAAAACTGAGAGAATCACTGATATCCTTTAAGAGATATTACTTTGTATTCTCTAAAAATTCAATAAACTGCGATATCTGCAATCCTGCTGGCAAAATATCTAAACTTCTGAATATTATTCGAAAACTACGATTTTGCCAGCAGTATTGCAGTCTCAAAATTTGGGAGGTTTTATGACAAAAACAATTGATCTTTTGCATGGCAGGATCATGCACTCGCTTTGTGTACTGGCGCTTCCGATTGTCATGACTTATTTTATACAGATGGCCTACAATTTTATCGATATGATCTGGATCGGCCGTCTCGGCAGCGGTGCCGTGGCCGGTGTGGGTGTAGCCGGTATGTTTACCTGGTTTTCCAATGGTCTGGTGACCATGGCCAAGATGGGCGGTCAAGTGAAGATCGGACATTGTCTCGGCGCCCGTGATAATGCTGAAGCACGACGCTATCTCGGTGCCGCCCTTCAGCTTGGTATTTTATTCGCCCTTGTTTTCAGTATTGGTATCAATGTTCTGGCTCATTCGCTGATCGGCTTTTTCCAGCTGAGCAGTCCGGAAGTTATACAGGATGCGGTTCTTTATCTCCGTATTACATGCGGACTGGTTATTTTTACTTTCATGAACCAGATTTTTACGGCTTCTTTCAATGTCTGCGGTGACAGCCGGACACCATTTATTATGAATACATGCGGTCTTGTCAGCAATGTTTTTGCTGACCCGCTGCTGATTTTCGGTGTTGGTCCTTTTCCCGCTCTCGGCGTGGCAGGTGCCGCCGTGGCCACCGTTTTTGCTCAGATGTTTGTATTTATTCTGTTCCTTTTTGCTATCAGAAAACGGCATCCGCTTTATCACGGGCTGCAGCTGGCAAAACCAAGACCTTTCAAATATTATACACAGATTATCCGCATCGGCCTGCCGCTTTCCCTTCAGGACATGCTTTTTTCCTGCTGTTCTATGCTTATTGCACGTTTTGTGGCCGGTTACGGAGACGGTGCTGTAGCAGCCCAGAAAGTCGGCACCCAGGTGGAATCTCTGTCCTGGATGGCCGCAGATGGTTTCATGGCCGCTATCAACGCTTTTATCTCACAAAACTACGGTGCCGGGCAATTAGACCGCGTGAAAGCCGGCTATCGATCAATTATGAAAATTGTTTTTGTATGGGGCTCACTTTGCACACTGCTGCTCGTTTTCCTGCCAGGACCGGTTTTTAAGATTTTCCTGAATGATGATACTGTTCTTCCTATCGGCATTGATTATCTCCGGATCATGGGCTTTTCTCAGCTCTTTATGTGTGCAGAAATCACAACAGCAGGTGCCTTCGGGGGGCTCGGCAACACTTTGCCGCCTTCCTCCGAAAGCATCCTGCTGACATGTATGCGTATTCCTTTGCTTCTTATTCTTACAAAGACACCACTTGGCCTTTCCGGTATCTGGTGGAGCATCAGTATCTCCAGTATTCTGAAAGGCATCGTCCTTGTCACATGGTATCTGATCTATCAGCGGCATCTGTTGTCCGCCGCATCCTCGTCATCAGAGGGTATCAGGCCCTGACGGATGGCCTCCATCCTCTCGGCCTCTTCTTTCGGGAGGTAATTCAGCAGATAATTACCTCTCTCCTGATTTTTATCCAGATGTTCACGGCGGATCTCAACCTTGATCCGCTCAATTTCTTCACGCAGTTCCCTGGCCGACATAAGCAGACATCCCTGACTTCGGATAATGACCTGTTCAAGGCCATCTGAAGTTGCCACGGTGACTTTATACTTTCTGCCGATGGCATGGGCCGTCTTTTCTATATACTGATCGGCCGTTTCCGCTTCTTTTGTAAAAACCACATCAATATTATGCCATCTGGTGACTTCTCCCGAAAAACCTTCCACTTTATAGGCATCAAAAACAAGGATCACTCTCTGACTTGTATAGCCCTGATAGTTGGATAATGTCTCCATCAATTTATTGCGTGCCGCATCCATACTGTGTTCAGATAATTCATGAAGATCTTCCCATGCAAAGATAATATTATAACCATCCACTAACAGGTAACTTTCCTGAGCAGTCTCCTGGCGTCGGTTCTCCTTCTGTCGCTTTTCACCGCGCCAGCTGCCTTTCCCAGCTGTATCCGACAATGTGCTATTCATTCCCGCAGCCGAACCTGCTGTTCCCGGATTAATTTCATCCGAACCTCTGAATGTCCGCTCTTTCTGCGGTTTTCTTCGTTTAATTTCACCGTAAGTCCGAACAAAAATAGCCTCAAGTTCCTTGTCATCAGCAAGTGAGGGTGCTATGCTGCGGCTTCCGGGTACCTGTGCCTCTGCTGCCAGCACTGCATCCTTATCCTCAGTGCCTGAATGCTCTCCATCCAGACCAGCCCCCTCCAGATGCATATATTCCTCTACCTCGTACCATGGCACCACAAAGCCTGCCCCATGTGCACAGAAAACTGAACCCGTTGGATTGGTCAGATCCCGCTCCGGATCATAAAATGTTTCTTCCAGTACTTTCTCTGTATTATGACACGGAAAGTAACCCGCCATTGTGCAGAAGAGGCGTCCGGTACCGCCGGTGTAAGCAGCGACATCTTTCTGATATTCACGCATCTCAGAAACCGGTGCCATACCGGTCAGCACTGCCGTGTCGCCTTCGTTTTCACCCAGCTCAAACTTTCCGCTCATTTTCTCAATATCTGTCATGGCATGTCCCACCAGACGCCGGGGCAGTTCCAGCCTGAAGCGGTAATAAGGCTCCAGAAGAACGCTTTCTGCTTTCTGAAGTCCCTGACGCACTGCTCTGTAGGTTGCCTGCCTGAAATCTCCGCCCTCTGTATGTTTTTGATGTGCCCTGCCTGCGATCAGCGTAATCCTCATATCCGTGATCGGTGACCCTGTCAGCACACCTCTGTGAACTTTTTCTTCCAGATGTGTCAAAATCAGCCTCTGCCAGTTGCGATCCAGCATATTTTCACTGCAGACTGTATCAAATATAAGACCGCTGCCCGGTTCCAAAGGCTCCATCAGAAGATGTACCTCTGCATAATGTCTGAGAGGTTCAAAATGCCCTACTCCCTCCACCGGTGCTGCAATTGTCTCTTTGTATACAATTCGGCCTGCACCAAATTTCACCTCCAGGTTAAACCGTTCCCGGATCAGCTGCTGCAAAATCTCTGTCTGTATCTCACCCATGAGTTGCACAAGGATCTGCCCTGAAATATCATCCCAGACAATATGCAATTCCGGCTCTTCTTCTTCCAGCTGTCTGAGCTGATTCAGTACTTTATGCAAATCACTACCCTCCGGCAGCTCGATCCGATAGGTCAGTACCGGCTCCAAAAGCGGCAATATCTGTTCTGCTTCAGCACCAAGTCCATCCCCTGCTCTTGTCTTCGTCAAACCTGTCACTGCACAGATGGTTCCCGCAGGCGCCTCATCCACAGTTTCATATTTTGTACCGTTATAAATACGGATTTGATTCACTTTTTCTTCCCAGCTGTCTGATGATGCGTCATTGCTTCCATATGCGGCAGTATTTCCCGATTCACTTTCATCCTCCTGGGTTCTGTGCATCTGTCCCTTCAGCAATGCCTTCACTTTAAGACTTCCGCCCGTTATTTTCATATAAGTCAATCGGCCGCCTTGAGCATCTCTTGCAATCTTAAAGACGCGGGCACCGAAGTTATCCGGATATTGTGAATTGACAGTCCACTTTTCAATTCCATCCAGCAGTTCCTGAACACCGGTCAGTTTCAGTGCTGAACCAAAAAAGCACGGAAAAACTTTTCGTTCTGAGATCATTTTTCGTATTTGTTCATCCGTCACTGTTCCTTTCTCCAGATAGGATTCCAACACCGTTTCATCACACATAGCCAGGTTCTCATTGCGTTTATCTGATTCTTCTGAAAAATCAATACAATTATCTCCCAAACGCTGATGGATTTCAGCCATCAGCGCCTCTTGATCCGTTCCATTCTGATCCATCTTGTTAATAAAAATAAATGTCGGCACTTTATATCGTGACAGGAGAGGCCATAAAGTCTGGGTATGGCCCTGTACACCATCCGCCCCGCTGATAACAAGCACAGCATAATCAAGCACCTGCAGTGTTCGTTCCATCTCCGCCGAAAAATCTACATGTCCCGGCGTATCAAGAAGTGTATACTTTCCGTCCTTCATCTCAAGTTCTGCCTGCTTGGAAAAAATAGTAATGCCTCTCTCCCGCTCAAGACTGTAAGTATCCAGAAACGCATCTTTGTTGTCCACTCTGCCGAGCTTTCTGATGCTGCCCGTCAGATAAAGAATACTCTCTGACAGTGTCGTTTTGCCTGCATCCACATGGGCCAGAATGCCGAGTGTTATATGTTTTTTTAATGATTTATCGCTTAAGGTACTTTCCATTGGAAATCCCCTTCCTGTTTTATGATTTTCAAAACTTGATTGTGCATCACCAGTCGCCATTTTCTTGATTTTCATTCTATGCTTTTAACTGTTCTTCTGCACATCTGCTATATTATGATAACAATAAAACAGGCTGTGCACAACCGGCACAGCCTATTTTTTTAATTCTATTCACTTGGAATATGTATCGTTTTATTTTGCAGATTCTGTTGCAGCAGGGGCTTCTGTTGCTGTTGTACCGGCTGCAGAACTTTCTGTTACTGTACCGGCTGCAGTGCTCTCTGTAGTTGCAGGTGCTGCTTCTGTTGCTGCTGGAGCCTCTGTTGCTGCAGGAGCTTCTGTCGCAGATGTTGTTGAGGATGCTGCGCTCTTACCGCCGCATGCTGCAATACTTAATGCCATAGCGCCAACCATACCAAATGCAAGACCCTTTCTTAAAATGCCTTTAAATGCTCCTTTATTCATCATCTCAAAAATCTCCTTTTCTTTATATTTGAGAAGTTCTCTTTCTTCTCGACATCTATTATTGCATTGTATCCTTAAGGATTTGTAAAGAATTTCTGAAGAATTGCATATTTTTTTCTTTCACTTCTTTCAAAAATGGCAAAAAAATGTTTGAAATTCTATCCAAAGCATAGTATAATAGATAGGCACTGGAGACGTATCGAAGTGGCCATAACGAGCTTGACTCGAAATCAAGTTGTCGGGCAACCGGCACATGGGTTCGA
>JABLTO010198658.1_pt1 | contig 13924 bp, 12 predicted proteins | sample 7160091 | NCBI WGS metagenome assembly JABLTO01 (sample SAMN14651225, study PRJNA627086) | human gut metagenome | isolation source: feces | host: Homo sapiens
AGGGATTCCTTACATCAGCAGAGGAGTTTGAGGGAAGCTATTCCGAGCATAAATATTACTTTGATAAATCCATCTACAAGAACCGTGTATTTGACAGCAAGGGCGTAGCAGATCCAAGCGTTGAGATCCAGTTTGGCCCGAACATCAAGGACTGGCCGGAGATGGCTGCACTTGCAGACAACCTGATCCTGAAAGTTGTTTCCGAGATCCATGATCCGGTTACCACAACTGACGAGCTGATCCCATCCGGTGAGACATCCTCCTACCGCTCCAATCCGCTTGGACTTGCAGAGTTCACACTCTCCAGAAAAGACCCGGCTTACGTAGGCCGTGCAAAAGAGATCCAGGCAGCACAGAAGGCAATTCAGGCAGGTCAGTGCCCGGCTGAGGCAGTTCCGGAACTGAAACCGGTTATGGAAACCATCCATAAATCCTATCCGGATGTTGATAAGACAAACCTTGGTGTAGGAAGCACAATCTTTGCAGTGAAACCTGGCGATGGTTCCGCAAGAGAGCAGGCTGCATCCTGCCAGAAGGTACTTGGCGGCTGGGCAAACGTTGCCAATGAATACGCAACCAAGAGATATCGTTCCAACCTGATCAACTGGGGTATGCTCCCATTCCTGATCCCGGCTGGAGACCTTCCGTTCAGGAACGGTGATTACCTGTTCTTCCCTGGAATCCGCAAGGCAGTTGAGGAAAAGGCAGACGTGATCAAAGGCTACACAGTAGACGGTGACTCCCTGAAAGAGTTCGACGTTACACTTGGTGAGCTGACAGACGATGAGAGAGAAATCATCCTCAAAGGCTGCCTGATCAACTACAACCGTAAATAAAATACAAAATAAATTCCAAAAGTAAAAGACCGGCGAGGTAAAAATCGCCGGTCTTTTCTGAACACTGAAAATACCGTCTTAACGGTCAGCCGAAGGTGAAAAACTGACGGAAACTGTAATAGAAACTTAAAAAAACAGCATTAATGATGAATTGATGAAAATAATGGAATATGGTATGATGTTGTACAAAAGTGTATAATAAGAGTACACTCTGACGATAAACAGAAAATGGAGGTGCCAATTATTTCTGATGAGATAAATAAATCAGATATTTCCAGCAGAAAAAAACTAAGAAACAGACTTACCACAGGTGTTTTTGCGTTGCTTATTGCACTGATCGCAGTGGTTTCAGCAACATACGCATGGTATATATACAACACAAGCCGTCATACAACAAAGGTCCGCATGGCAGCAGGAGCAGGCGTCAACTTGCAGATCAGCAATTCCTACAGCGGAACATATGGTTCGGCAGCAGTTCTGGACAGCTTTTCCGGAAGACTGAATCCTGTATCCACCAACCGGATCAGCGGCGGTTTCCAGAAAGTTCTGGGATTTACCAATGGAACCGAGAATCAGTCCAATCTGGTAGCAAGTCTCTTTGGAAAGGGAGATTACAGTGATTATTACAATACCAGCCTTTTTCTGAAAACAAACGGCGATCCTACCGATATTTACATAGCAGACATCGGCTTTGAGGACAGCGATTCAAAGAATCCAATCTCATCTGCAATCCGGGTCGGTTTTGTAGTACATAAAGTTGGAAAAAAACAGCCATCACAGGGTGAATACATTTTTGCCATAAGTGATAAGAAAAACCCGCAGGCAGAATACAATACAGCTAAAGGAAAAGAAGGTGATGTGCTGGATTGCACGAAGACAGACGGAACAACCGTAACATTTACACCATATACATCAGATGCTTACTGCAGTTATAACCAGAACACCGGAGAAGTGACTCTCAGGAAGAATTCACTGAAATTATGCAGCATATCCGGGAATGATGGGGCAGCAGGAGAACCGGTTCAGATCGATCTGTATATCTGGCTGGAAGGCTGCGATGAGGACTGCACAGGTAATCTCGGCAGTCAGACGTTGAAGAATCTTTCAGTATCTTTTGCTGGAGTTGTGAAATAAGGGGGCAGTGTTTTGGATACAGATGTTAATCAGTTAAAAAGATCTCTGGCAAGAGCGATTGTGTGGATACTGCTTCTTCTGGCTGTTGCAACCGGATCTACATATGCATGGTTCAGCGTGACCGGCATTAATTCAACTAATGTAACGCCGATGGCAGGAACCGTCAGCAAAGGAAACAGTTCACTTCTGATCTCCAACAGTGAATCAGGACCATTTGACAAGACCTGTGAACTGGTGTTAAGCGGAAATCCGGAATCTCTGAAACCGCTGTCAACTGAGAATCTGGAGAGCTTTTTCAAAGCTGTGGCGCAGAACAGGAAAGGAATTGCAACACTTTATACAAATGCAACCAGTTCCGCAGACCAGGATGCCATACATGGAACCATATATCTTCAGTGCAAAAATGCTCCATGCAAAGTATACTTCAACAGAGAAAATCTGAAGCTGGGAGATGATGCGCAGGCTCTGGCAGCGATGAGACTTGGAATGAAGATCACTTCCCACGAAGGTACCGGTACTTTCATCTGGAAACTTGATGATCTGGGAAATACCGGCAGCGCGGAAACCACACGGACGATCACGCAGGATTCAGCGGTCGTTTCAGCAGTTTCTGACAGCGGCCAGCCTGTATACGTGACAGATCCGTCCCTGGGAATATCGGAATATATGGCCGAGACCGGAGATACAGAAGGAACCTATAAAGAAGGAAGCCAGCCACTGATGCAGCTCAATGAAGACGAAGTGGCGACAGTGGAATACTGGCTGTACCTGGAAGGCTGTGATGAACAGTGCATCAATGCTGTTCAGAGCCGTGCATCAGAGATCCAGCTTGGATTTGCAGGAGTAGATGCAGAGGAAAGCGGGAAAGGAGAGACAACAATATGAAACACAGTTTCAAGGTCTGGTTTCAGGCAGTGACTATGTTATTTGCAGTATTGTCGCTGACTTTTGCCAGTTACGCATGGTTCACATCGAACCGGGAAGTCTCCACCAGCACGGCGACCGCAAGAACCGGGGATGAAACTCTGGAACTTCAGCTCAGCACCAGCGGAGGAAGCGATTTCCGGGACGCAGATTCTGCTTCGATCCGGCAGATTAATCAGACCTCAGCAGATTATCTGCTTCCGGTTTCCACAAATAACCTTCAGAATTTCGTATATTCACCGGTTACACAGGATGGGATGGCAAAGGTTTTTCAACCTGTGGAGAACGAAGCGTATTATTATCATGGCCGTGTATACATACGTGCATCAGGAGAAGGATGGACAGATGGAACCACAGTGAAGCTCTATCTGGATCAGAGCGATAATATCCTTGGGGAAAAAATCTCCGGCGATATGCTGAATGCTGCAAGACTTGGCTTCGTATTTGACGAGGATTATTCCCAGACAGTAATACTGAAGCTCAGCGAAAGTGAAAATTCCGGCAGCCAGCAGACCTATAATACTGTGGTAAATGGCCGGACATTGGGAAAAGATCAGGTTCTTTCTTATACGGACCAGAATCTTCGGGCAGTTTCAGATCCCTCAGTTCCGGCAAATAATTACACCATCCGTTTCAGCGATGATTCCATGGAAGTCCCGGAACAGACACTTCTCACCATGCAGCTGAACAAGATCTATACAGTAGATATTTATTTTTACATAGAAGGCTGTGATCCTGACTGTTCCAGCCAGATACAGTACAGTACCGCTGATCTTCAGATTGGATTTTACGGAGTACCGGATCAGAAGGAGGCAGGAGCATGACTAAAAAGAAACAGAAGAATCCGGTCAGAAACCGGCTGTATACTTCGATTCTGCTGGTACTGTTAGCATTCGTGGCAGTTACTGCGGCAACTGTGGCGTGGTTTTCTATTGCAGACAGAGCCAAGGTAAAGACCATGAGCATGGATATCATTGCAGATTCCGATCTGAGAATGGATCTTGACCCACATAAAAGTATTGAACAGTATGTGAAGACACTTTCTTTTGAGCAGATCGCGGAAAGAATCCGGAAGGAAAAAGGTGTCTCCATGGAAACAACACCTCTGGAGCCGGTGACAACGTCCGACCGGCAGACCTTTACATACGAAGATGGAAAAAACGCACAGGATACCAGCGGTGCATATCTGGAATTTACCCTGCACTTTATGGCAGCGAAAGATATGATCGTGCATCTGACAAGTGCCAACAGCGAATCCGGTGCAGAAGACGGAACTGCGGTGATGTCCGAAAATAATGCACTTCCGGCATCTATGAGGATATCTTTTACAGCGGACGGAACCACCTGGATCTATGATCCTGGTATGGAGGGCACAAGCACTACAGAAGGCAGCGCGAAAACTTTCGGACTTCCGGGAGCGGATGCGATGAATATAAATAATGACAATGCCATGTTCAGTCTGAAAGAAGGCGTGAACAAAGAAGTAAAAGTACATATCTGGATGGAAGGAACAGATCCGGCCTGTACAGATGAACTGAAAGGTTCTGACTATTCGATCCGGCTTAGATTCACCGGTGACAAAACAGATGAACAGAACTCATAACACAACCAGGGAGAGAAAAATATGAAAGTTTTAAAGAAAACAGGAACAATTGTAATCAGCGTATTACTGTGGGTGATCATACTGGTAGCAGCTTTGTATGCATTCACCACAATGGCAACAAGAGATAATCAGAATGTATCTGATATTATGGGATATACACCACTGGTAGTAGAATCCGATTCCATGGCACCGACATTTCGTGCCGGTGATCTGATCTTTATCAAAAAATGTGATACCTCTACCCTGAAAGAAGGAGATATCATCTGTTTCCACACAATTATTGACAACGAATATGCACTGAATACTCACCGTATTCAGAAAATCGAAGAATCCGGTGATGCAAGAAGCTATACAACACTTGGTGATAACAACAATGGAGTTACAGATACTCATATCATTTCCGACGGAGATATTGTAGGCAAATATGTGGGACATCTTCAGAACGCAGGAAAAGTCATGGATTTTCTTTCCAGCAGTATTGGATTCCTTATCGTGATCGTACTTCCGATGCTTCTGTTCTTCATTTATCAGGTATATAACCTGATCATGATCAGTATCAGACTGAAAAAGGCCGTAGCAGTAGAAGCAGCCAAAGAAGCGGCTGTTGCACAGGAAAAAGCAGCGCAGCAGAATGTCGTAACCGAGAGAAAAGCTGAGACAGCTGAGAGCGAAGCAGCCAAAGCAGCAAAAGACGAAGCCGAGGCAGCAAAAGCAGCACTTGAGGAAGCCAGAAAACTCCGCGAAGAGGCAGAAGCAATCAAGGCAAAAGCTGAGAAAGAGCTTGAAGCAGCGAAGAACCAGCAGAACCAGTCAGAACTGAAAGAAACTTCGGAAGAAGAGCAGGGCCATAAGGCAGAACAGGAGGAAACCAGGTCTTGAGTGAATTTCTGAAATTTGCCTTTGAGGTTCTTTCCCAGGTCATTTACAACATTGTGACCTGGCTGGTGGCTTTTCTGAAACTGTTTATTACAGGCTGGGCAGATTATTTTGTGATCTTCAGAACCTATTTTCCGACCTTAAGTATTGTTGGAAAAATCCTCTCAGTTCTTCTGATGATCCTGCTTGCAGCCATTCCCATCGGAATTATCCTTCTGATCATTCGCCGTGCAATTCTGCATCATCAGTTAAAGGCAGATAAATCTGATAATGCAGCACTGTACAGAGAGATCGGAAGACTGAACAAGCAGGTACTTTCTCTGATGGATGAAAAAAACAGCATTCTCGCTCTCAAAGTAAATGCTATGGGCGGTACAAAGAAAATTCCGTATATGGGAGCATCTGCGCTGACAGATGACACCATTCCGACAGTAGGAAATGTAACAGGCAGCGAGGCGGCTGCTGCAGCAGAGACAGGAGCCCAAACAGCGACAGCAGTACTTGCCGGTGCTTCAGATCCGGACAAGGCACCTGTTGTCCGTGCAGTGGTATCTTCCGATACAGCGCCGAAATTCGAGCACCGTTTCCCGAAACTTTCCCTTGTGGATGAGAAATACGCCAATTTTCAGTATCCGAAGTATGATACACAGATCACACTGGAAGAATTCGTGGAAGGCTATCGACTGTTTGCAGCCAGCCAGATGAATCTCTATTATACACCTGAGATCATCCGCCGTTTTGTAGCTGGCATGGCAGCCAGTAAGCTCCTGATCCTGGAAGGTAATTCCGGTACAGGTAAAACAAGTCTCCCGTATTCCTTCAGCCGTTATCTGGAAAACCCGGCAACTATCGTATCTGTCCAGCCGTCTTACCGTGACAGGACAGAGATCCTTGGATATTTTAATGAGTTTTCCAAGAAATTCAATGAGACAGAGTTCCTGAGAGCTCTTTACGAAGCCAACTATCGTCCGGATCCGACCCTGATCGTACTGGATGAGATGAACCTTGCACGTATCGAGTACTATTTTGCAGAGATGCTTTCAGTACTTGAGATGCCAAGTGAGGATGAGTGGGTACTTGACCTTGTACCAACTGCATGGAATGGAGATCCTGTAAAACTGGAAGACGGAAAAATCCATGTATGCAGCTCTACATGGTTTGTGGGAACTGCCAACAACGATGATTCTACGTTTACCATCACCGACAAGGTATATGACCGTGCAATGCCGATCGAGCTTAATGAGAGAGCCGATGAATTCGAGTGTGAGCTTCATCCGCACTGTGACATCACAGCAGAACATTTGGAGTATCTTTTCCAGAAAGCAAAAGAGGAACATCCGATCAGTGATGAGGCACTGGAAAAAATGCAGAAACTGGATAACTATCTGGTTACAAGATTCAAGCTTTCCTTTGGTAATCGTATTATGAAACAGATGTATGATTTCATCCCGGTTTATGTAGCCTGCGGCGGAACAGAGCTTGGAGGAATGGATTACATTATCGCGCGAAAAGTACTCAAAAAATTCGAAAGTATGAATGTCAGCTTTGTGCGCGATGAGATCACAGGTCTTATCAATTACATTGACAAAACATTTGGGGCAGCAGAGATGGAAGACAGCAAGAACTATCTGAGAAGAATCCAGAATCTGTATTAAGAGTTACCGGCCACGATGTGGACAGCAGCTATCAGGACATTAAGGGGATAAAAAATGTCAGAGACAACGATCAACGATTTATATGAGAAATATACCACCCAGGTTGAAGAAAATCTGGAGGATGACCGGTATTTTCAATACCTGTTTGAGATGATACAGGCCGGAGACAATACTCTCCGGCAGAAAAACAGAGTTCTTCATAAAGTAGTAGATGAAAGGTGGCTGACAATCGTAGAAGAAGGCATTGAGTCCATCTTCAACATTGTGGACAAGCCGCGTCGCTTTATCAAATCAACAGAAGAAGTGGTTCCTGTGGCACTGGCGAAAAAAATCACAGCAGACAGTGTACGCCACCTGAGCCAGAACACACAGTTTATTGCAGCCAATGCAGCAGGAGAGATCCAGCCGACCAGGATCCTGACTGTTGCAACAGAAGAAAGTTATGACCTTTACGAAAACCGTTTCGTTTATCATCTGATCCAGCGTCTTTTTGCATTCGTGGACAAAAGAACGGACGTAATCTTCTGGTCTACAGGAGATGAGACCTGCAACGTCATGAGCATGGAGAGCAAGGTTGACGATGCTTATGAGGAAATCTCCTATAAAGTAGAGATGACCATCAAAAACCGTCAGAGTTTTGCAGAAAATGATACGGACCATATGGAACTGTTCAAAAGGATCGACCGTGTGCGGCGAATGTCAAGAACTTTGCGGCAAAGCTCCTTCTGCGAGATCATGAATGGCTGCGCCAGAGTATACAGTCCGATCCAGCGAACCAACCTGATGATGAAAGATCCTGATTACCGTAAATGTTATCAGCTCTGGCAGTTTATTGAAGGCTACGATGAAGTAGGATACACCATTGAGGAGCAGGACTCTGCACTGCAGTTTGATGAGGAATATCTTTTGCAGATGTATATTAATTTCATCACAAACTATACAGTGTTTAAGAGTCTTCTGGAATCTGATCCAAGAAAGATGACAGAGATCGCAACTGAAAAGCGGGAGCCGGTCAGGCCGAAATTCGTAAAAAAGATCGAAGAACAGATCGTGGAAGACAGAGATATCCCGGATGTGGAGATCCGTCAGGTCTTCGTAGAAGAAGTAACACAGGCTCAACTGGATGCGGAGGCAAAGCTGGAAGAAGAAACACAGCGCAGGGAAGAGCTGGAGCGTTCCCTTTCAGAGCTGGAATTCCAGATGGAGTCCCTGAACCAGCAGATGGATTTTCTGGATCAGGCAAGAATGCAGCTGGAGCAGGAAAAAGAAGAAACAGAGCAGCTGCTGGGTAAAGAGCAGAAGCTCCGCAAAGAAACAGAGGAAGCCATGGCAGCAGCTGATATCGAAGCACGAAATCAGATTGAGGCGGCGCAGACCGAGGCAAGAACGACAGTAGAAAACCTCCGTTCAGTACTGGAAAGCGAGCGAAAAGAGAAACAGAAGGAAATTGCAGTATTTCAGGCTCGTGCAGAAAAAGCAGAAAAAGAAGCAAAGAATGCCAAAAAAGAAAAAGACGAGAAGCAGAAAACAACAGAAAAAGCTATCAATAAGATAAAGAAGGAATCAGCAGAAGCGGCAGAAAGAACAAAGAAGGAATCAAAGGCAGCGATAGCAGCAGCTCAGCGAGAAGCTGAAAAAGCAATCGAAGAAGCAAGAAGAAAACAGAAAGAAGCTGAAAAAGCAATGCAGAAAGCACTTGCAAAAGCTGAGGCAGCTAATCTGTCGCATTTCATTGTAAAAACACTGAAAGAACGTCGTGAACGCAAAAATCCAAAAAAGGATGGCGGAAATTCATGATCAAAAAAGTATTTCTGACATTGCTCAATATTTTGTCAGTACTGATCATTGTAGCAGCTGTAATAGTTCTGTGTCTGGTACTGCTGACCAAACCAGGCGAAGCCCCCAGCCTTGGAGGATATACGGTATTTCGCGTTACAACAGGAAGCATGAAGCCGACATACGATGTGGATACTCTGATACTGGTAAAGAAGACTGATCCATCAGAAATCCAGGTTGGGGATGTGATTTCTTTTTATTCCGCAGACCCGGCACTGGAAGGCTCTGTGAACACACACAGGGTAACAAAAGTTAATGAGGATGGAGATCACCGGAGTTATACCACGAAAGGTGATGCCAACAATTCCGTGGATCAGTATGGAACCGATTCAGATGCCCTCATTGGAAAAGTGATCGCTTCTTCGCTGATTCTTGGAAAGCTTGCCCGCCTGATATCCAATCCGCTTATTTTTATACCGGTTATCCTGATACCGCTGGCCATAATCCTGATTAGCAATGTGGTACATACAGTGAAACTGGCAGGAAAGATCGCGAAAGATGAGGAAGAGGCAGCTGTCAGGGAAGCAATACTGCAGTTGAAAAAACAGCAGGAACAAAAAGCAGCAGATGAGAAAGAAAATAAAGAAAAGCACAGTTCATCAGATATAAAGTAATTTTGGGGAGGGAAGACAGATGGCTGGAAGTATACAACTAAAGAAGGGGACAAAAATGCATCTTGCATTTGATGTACCGGTGGGACAGGAACCGCAGTTTAACATGCTATGTACGTTCAATAAAGCCTTGGATGAATCTGCATTTCTCGTGTCAGCACCTATGGTTGATGGCAAAAAACTGGTGCCTGATGAAAGCCAGAAGCTTCTGTTCAAATATACAGAAGGAGACGAAAGCAATATTGTAGCAGGATATGTGGATGATACCGTAAAAGAAGGCATCCGAAGCTACCTGAAAATACGCCGTGTTGCAGAACAGAGACAATTTATAAAACGTGTGGATGTCCGTATGAAGGTAGAGCTGCCTTTGCAGTATATGCAGGACACCTGGGAACTGAACTCAAATGGCGAGGTAGAATGGGAAAAAGCCGAGACAATGGATATTTCCAACAATGGTCTTGCTGTATACATGAACCGTTGGTTTGAAGTAGGAGAAACCTGTATTTTCAAACTTCCAAGACTGGGAAGCGTATCAGAAGGACAGGCAGAGAAAGAAGTCGTAGGAGTGATCTGCTGGATGAGAGAAATGCCCAAGGGCAGTCCGTTCCGGTTTGTAACAGGTATCCAGCTGCGTTTTTCAGACCTTGAAGACCGTCAGGGAATGCAGGAATATGTAGCCTATGTAAAGAAAAGGTATAAGCTGTGAGAAAGAAAGATTCAGCCCCCAAAAAAGAAAAGAAAAGCAAACAGAAGAAACGTCTTTTTCGAAAAAAGTCCAGTACAGACCAGCTGATCCGAATTGAGGAGCTGGAAGAACTGCTGCGAAAAGAAGGCGGCGATGTCGATCCTGAAAAAATCGTAAGTATGTATCAGCCTCACAGACGCAGGCGAAAAATTGGAGCAGCTTTGCTTCGCATGGATAAATTAAGTCTTGTGCTTCTGGCAATGATGCTGCTGGTTGCTGTACTGTTTATTGCAGCATTTATGCAGGAGAAGATGGGTAATTTTACCATTAACCTGGATCGTCTGGAATTATATCGAAGAGGTATCAGCATTGCAGATAACGGAAATTTTGATAATGCGACAGCCAGGCTTACTGCCGCAACAGTAAAAGACGCCACCAATATTTCAATTGATGATCTTCCGGATGATATTGATTCTGATAAAGGCGGAAACCATAACGGCAAAAATTACATGGCATATACATACTATGTGAGAAATGCCGGAAAAGAAGATCTTTCCTACGTTGCAAGGATTACATTGGACTCCTGCTCCAAAGGAGCGGAAAATGCAGTAAGGGTAGCTGTATGGCGAAATGGAAAAAGAACCATCTACGCAGAGCCGGCAGCCGATGGAAAAAACGAGAAAAACTGTACGAATTTCTTGTCAGATGATGTTGTATGCGAGTATAATGAAGATAACTTTCTGGTTGGAAATGTAGATAAATACACCATTGTAATCTGGATGGAAGGTGATGACCCGGAATGTGTGGACTCCATTATCGGAGGCAGTGTGGAGCTGAGCATGCACATAGACACAGACTTTGATGACGATACAAGTCTCCTCTGGAAATTTGTGCAGGACATCAAAGACACTATCAGCGGCGACAAACCGATCAATGCAGCCGGAAATGATGCCCCCAATGACAGTTACTACACAGATAAAGAAGTAACCTGGAAGAACAGACGAAACAAATAATACGATATAACCAGTACCACAACCGCTGATTATATAAAACAACGCAGCAATTCTTCACAGAATCGCTGTAAAGAGCAACAAAGAAGAGAATGAAAATGTAAAACCTGGAAATACAGATTTTTTATTCAGATGAGATCCTTACCGGAAGGTGGAGGAAAACTCTCTCAACCGGGCTCGGTGGGAGTTTGATCAGAGTAAAAAAACAGTCCCCGGGCTTCACAACCCTCAGGTCTCCCCTGAACCATTCATTCTCTGACAAAATGAAGGAGAGAAAGAATATGAACGAAACAAAAAGCGTAAAAGCGCTGAAAAAACAGATGGCCGCAGCCATTGCCATGGTATGCGTGGCAGCTATCGCGCTGGGATCAAGTACATATGCTTGGTTTGTAAGTAATAACACGGTAAAAGCAACAACAAGTAAAATTAGTGCACAGAGTAATGCACCGTTCCTGAAAATTGATAAGACTGCGATTTCAGCGGGATCTACAACATCTATTTCTTATGCAGATGAAGCAGATGTAAAGCTGTATCCGGCACAGGTTGTAAAGAATACAGATAATAAACCATTATTCAAATCTGCATACGCAAGTGCATCTACTGCGACAACAGAATTAACAAACTCTCGTTATGATGTTGGAGATGCAGCAACAGCAGTAACAGGCGAGTTCGCAATTAAAAAGAGTTTTAAAATTGGTACTGCCGATGCAAAAGCAGGATCCTTTAAAAACTTAAAAGTAGCTGGTGTTGAACTTACTTCAAAGGGTACTGATGGACTTGAAGACGCTCTTTCTGTATTAGTAGTATGTGGTGATAACTGGGCAGTTTATAAAAAGAGTGCAGATGGCACTGTATTAACAGAATACAAGGACAAAGTTTCAGCGGCAGGTAACAATACAGATGGAGTTCTTGCTGATACAATTGCAGCTAATAGTTCTGTAGATGTAGATGTTTACGTATTCTATGATGGTTCAGAGACAAATGTATATACAGACAACTTGGATAAACTGACTGCTATCGGTGCAACTGTTACATTTACAGCAACACCTGTTAATACACAGAATCAGGAAGTAAATGCACCTAATGAAAGCAAATAATATATAAAGCAATATATGGTTTGTTCCCCACGGTTGTGGCGTGGGGGATATTCCGAAAAGCAGGATTATATTCCTACTTTTCGGAATATCAGCAATTTTGTGGAAAGGAGATTATGAATGAATACTAATAATACCATTTCAATGCTGAAAAAACAATTAATCGGTGCAGCAGCAGGTACATTAACTGTTTTGGTTGCACTTTCTTCTGCTACTTATGCCTGGTATGTTGCAAATAACACAGTAAAAGCAACTACGAATACAGTAAGTGCCAAAACAAATGGATTTGTTCTGCAGATTAATGATGCTGCTTCTGGAGCTGATCATGGTAGCGGCACGAAATCACTGGAGGCATTTTCAAATGGAGGTATTCTAAGTCCGGCTTCTTCCGACGATATAACCAATTGGTATATTTGCCAAAGTATGAATGATGCCGGAAAAGTGGTTAATTATAAATCTCCTAACTTTGATACGGGAGTAGATGCAAAACCAGGACAATATACGTTAGATAAAAAATATTTTGCCTTTATCAAGAGTGACTATATTGTCTACACAATTTCACAAACAGGTTTAGCAGATGTATATCTGGAAGATGATGGAAATGAACCACCAATTGTAATTACTACCCAAAATGGTAACGGAGTTTCTACATTTACAGATTCGCTTCGTGTTGCAATTACTACTGAGCCAGTAGGTACAGATGGAAAGGGAACAGGAACAGAAACGTTAAAGGTTGTTTATGCTGTAAAAGACGAAACAGGACAAGGTAATGATTTTGCTGCAATTAATGGTTGGACGAGTATAAAGAACAATAATGGAAATCCTACATTAGTTGCATCTTCTTATAATCATATATTTGGAACAGGTGATGGGAAATTTATAGATCAAAGTGGGAAAAACTGGGTTGCCAGCAAAAGTGGCGATAATTATACAGTACCAGATGGTTCTATGCCAATCGCCGAAAAAGTAGACTACAATGGAACAATTATTCATGTATATATCTGGATGGAAGGCACCGATGCTGACTGTGTTAATGGTAAAGCAATTGAAAATGATACAACGACATATGATGTTACCGTTAAACTTGCAGGTGTAGCGACAAGCGGACGATAAAAAGAAGACCCTGGCAACCAAGCCATGGCTTTTCTTTTATCCCAATCTCCCCATATTGTCTACTATCCCCAATCTCCTCCACGCATTTTCGGTACATCTGCTGAATTGCTATTTCCCCAACTTATGGTATAGCCATGTAACTGAAAAGAGAACTTCAGATTTTCTATCCAACATTATTGACGTATGAAAAACTTCATGGTATTTTATTTTTGATAAAAATGGAAATCATTTCTAAGCAAACCTGATGAAAGGCAGGGACGCAAAGCCAAAAGGGGCTAAAATCAGTGTGATGTTAAAGAAATATAGTAGGGACGCTGGCAGGTTTTGGAAAGTGTCCTTTTTTGTATGCAAAAATGGGTAAGAAAACTGGCAGGGATAGGTTCTCTGTATACAGATAAAAGCAGGATAACGAAGCATGAAACAGAGTGAGGATTTTTATAAAATGGGAAATTATGAAGACAAAATATATTCTTTAAGTGAGACTGTACCGGGACAGACACAGGCCATGTCACAGGCTGTACAGATAACACTGGAAAATAATGGCGGG
>JABLTO010061762.1_pt1 | contig 13922 bp, 11 predicted proteins | sample 7160091 | NCBI WGS metagenome assembly JABLTO01 (sample SAMN14651225, study PRJNA627086) | human gut metagenome | isolation source: feces | host: Homo sapiens
CCACATGAACATTTCCAAAGAGAAGGACGGAATATCCACATTACGATTCCGGTATCTAATGTCGATGCTACTTTAGGGTGTGAAGTTGAAGTTCCAACTGTTCAGGGTGATGTTACAGTTAAGATTCCTGCAGGAACTCAATCAGGAACGGTATTACGGTTAAAAGGTAAAGGTGTTAAAGATTTAAGAGGTTCAACTTATGGTGATGAAATGGTTAGAATAGAAGTTAAGATTCCAACTAAATTATCATTTGAAGAGCGTGAATTATATACTAAACTTTCTAAATTATCGAGAAAAAAAGAATCTATTTTTGATGCTTTTAAACGTCAATTTAAAAAATAGGATGTGAGTCGAGACTTTGTCTAAAGTTTCGACTCTTTTTTTATCCTTTTAATCATAAATTAATGTATAATTATTATTGAAGGGATGTAGGGATATGAAAAAAATTATATATATATTATTAATTAGTTTATTTATTACAGGATGCGGTGAAAAAACTAAAATAAAAACAGAAAAATCACTTTATTTTGTATTTGCAACACCGTTAAAAGAACATGAAATCTGGTTAAAAGCAAAAGAGGGTTTCGATAAAGCCTGCAGTGAGAAAAAAATTCATGGTGATTGGCTGGGTCCAACAGCGATTGATACAGCTAAGATGGAAGAAGTGATCGAAACAGCAATTGCTCAAAAAGCCGATGCAATAATTACTCAAGGGGTAATTAATAAGGATATTATAGATAGAGCTAAAGAAAAAGGAATTCCTATTTTATTGGTTGATTCAGATATTAAAGATTGTGAACGTTTTGCGTATTTGGGAAAGAATTTTAATGAACAGGCAGAACTTTTTTTATCTGATATAGAAAAAAAATTAGGCAAAGATGTCTTTTTGGAAATTGGAATACAAGTGGCAGAAAATGATTTTGACATAGCTAGTGAACAAATTAAAGAAGTAGAAAATGTTTTTGCGAAACATGAAGGGGGTTTTGTGATTAAAACTGTTAGTGAATCAAAATCGGATTCAGTACGAGCTAAAAAGGAATGGTTGAATACTTTATCTTCAACAACGATCAATGTCGCTATTAATTTTGCTGGTGAATCGGCTATTTCTTGTAACGAAGCGGCTAAAGAGTTAGAAATTCGAGATGCGATGCTTATCTATGGTGTGGATGATATGCCAGAAACAATTAAATTAATTAAAGATAAACAAATAGATGGCAGTGTAGCTACATCATTTTATAATTATGGTTATGAAGGAGTAAATTGGTTATATGATTATTTGGTTAATGGAAAAGAGTTAACGCAAAAAGTTAATAGTGTGAAATTAGTGCTGGTAACTAAAGAAAATGTAGATGATTATCAAGAGGAATTAAAATGAAGGATAAATCAAAGATAAGTTTTAAACATAGCATTATAAAACTGAATTTTAGTTTGGTTTGTATAATGACAGTTTTTATGGTGATAAATTATATTTTATCGCAAAATACAACAATAAAATATAATAATGCAATTTCTTTATATGATGATATAAATGAGTTTTATGATTATGTAGCACAGGCTAATTTTAGTTTTAAAAGTTATTTATATACGGAAAATTTAGAAGATATTGATACATATAATCGTTGTATTTCGATAGCTCAGGATAAACTGAAAAATGTTAAAGATAATATTGATGATGAATATCGCTGGCGCTTTGATTTACTTAGTAATATGCTTGAAAGTTATCAGGATGCTGCAAAGGAAGCTAAAGATGTTGGTGGATTAGATTATCAGGTAAAATATAATGAACTACTGAATCAATTTTCTTTGATTGAAAAAACAAGTACAACTTATTATGAGTATTTAACTGACGGAATCAAGAGTCAAAGAGAAGAAATTCATAATTATGAAAATCTGCTTTTTATTGTAATAGCAATTATTATGGTAGCAGGGATAATTTGGCTTATTTTGTTTTCGGTTATTACAGTACGTTCTTTTACACAGCCTTTATATCAAATATTGAATAATATTAAATTAATAAAAAGGGGTGAGTATGATCTTTCAAGTATTTCTAATACTTCGATGGAAATGGAAGGATTGTGCTTTGCTTTAGAGGATATGGCACAGCATGTGCAAAGAAATATTCAAAACGAAAAAGAAAAAGCTGCATTAAAGCATCAATTATTAGAAAAGGAAAATGAGAATTTAAAAAAAGATGAATTATTAGCTTTAAGTGAATTAAAATTGCTTCAAAATCAAATTAATCCCCACTTTTTATTTAACACTTTAAATATGATTTATAAAACTGCTTATAAAGAAAAAGCGATGGATACAAGTGCGATGGTCAATAAAACATCAATGTTACTACGATATGCTTTAGATAAAGCAAATAGAACAAGTGATTTATATAGTGAGATTGAATCAATTGAAAATTATATTTATATTCAAGAAAGAAGATTTCATCAAAGAATCAAGTTTGTTTTGAACGTTGAAGATAATTTGCCTAATATTCAAGTTCCTGGTATGTTGATTCAGCCATTAGTAGAAAATTCAGTAAAGCATGGGTTAAAGGATGTAATTAAAGATGGGGAAGTTTTAATTAATGTTCAGCACATTGATGATCATATAGTTATTAGTGTTAGTGACAATGGGATAGGGTTAGAAACAGAAATTTTAGAAAAAGGAATTTTAAATGATTTTCATGACAAAAATAAAAACAACCTTGGTTTGTATAATGTGATCCAGCGCATTAAAATGTTTTATGGAAATACAGCACAAATATCATTTAATAGTTATCCTGGTTGTGGTTTTGAAGTAATTATTGAAATTAAAGTGGAGGAAATTTATGTATCGGATATTAGTTGTCGAAGATGAAGAAATAGAGCGTAAAGCGTTTGTATCACTATTAAAAGAACATTTTTCACAATCTTTGATTGTATATAACGCCTCTAATGGAATGGAAGCTTTGGAAATATTAAAAGATGTAGATATTGATATCATAGTTAGCGATATTAATTTGCCTGGAATCAATGGTTTAGAAACGATTGGATTTGCTAAAAAAATAAATAAGGATATCGTGAGCTTAGTGATCACCTCCTATAATTATTTTGAATATGCTCAAGAAGCAATCAAGCTGGATGTAGAGGATTTTATTTTAAAACCTGTATCGATTGAAAATATGTGTAATATTATTTATCAGATAATTAATAAGATCGATAAGAAGAAAAACGAGAAAAATCAAGCTACACAATTAGTCTTAAAGATGGAGGAACTTAGACCGATCATTGAAAGTGATTGTATTCATAGTATTGTTCAAAATTCTAAACCTGATGAAATAAGAAAATATTTTTCGCTTTTAAATATTGTTCCTAAATCAGGATTTTGTATAGTTTTTCAAAAAAATAGTTTTCAGCCTTATCAAATTCATTCGTTTATTGCTGAGATAGAAGATCTTGGCTGTCGCTGTATGAAAGATAGTTATTATGAAGTGCATGTTTTATTTGTTTTTAGTCTTGCGAGATTGTCAAATCAGGATATTCAAATATTTGAGGCTTTAATAAAGAAGTATTTTTATGGTTTGGATCAAATGGGGGTTGGGGATATTTGTGTTAATTATGAAAATTTTTATGAATCTTATGTGTCAGCAATAAAAAATATTGGTTCTATAATTGAGTTAAAAGAAAGTGATTCTAAAAATAGTTTATCGACAGGGTATTCATATGATGTAGAAAAATTATGTCAAAATTTAATAAAAGATTTTTTAAAGTTTGATACATTAAATATGCAACGAAGAATTAATTTGTTTTATTTGGAAATTATATATATAGACAAAGTTTCGTTATTAAAAATTATTCAAAATTTTAATAAGACATTAATTACTTTATTTAACCAGGAATTCAAATCTAAAATTGATTTTTATGATCAGGAATATGTAATAGAATTGGATAGTGATAATCCTCATCGTGATCTACTGGAGAAGATAAATGTTTTTTTAGATAATTTAGTTAAATCTATTAATAAATGTGATAAAAAATCATCTAATGTTTTAGTAAAGAAGGCTTTGGCTTATATATCGCTTAATTATAAAAAGAACATTACTTTAAATAATGTTGCATCATATTTAGGCGTGACACCATTTTATATCAGTAATCTACTAAGTACTCATACATCTAAAAATTTCACAGATTTAGTTACTGAATATCGAATTGAAAAAGCTAAAGAAATGTTGAAGGGAAACTATCAAATTAAAGAAATAGCAGTTGAATTGGGGTTTAGAAGTCATAATTATTTTTCTAAAGTGTTTAAAAAGGTTACAGGGTTAACACCAAAAGAATATAAATCGAAGTTTGATTAGTTATATAGTAAAAAAAGTGTTTAAAATTATAGTTTTTATTTGATGATTGGAATAAATGAAAACTTATGTTTTGACACTTTTTGTTATTAATTTATATCATAGAATAATTATAATTGGATAAAATAAAAATAGTACTGATAGTAGTACTATTTATATTATTAAGCTGATTTTCTCAAAGTTCTTAATTCTCTAGCAGAAATTCTTACTGTTGTAGGTTTACCATCTACTAAAATAGTAGCTTTTTGTAAATTAACATTCCATTTTCTTCTACTTGAGTTTAATGCGTGAGAACGTGTATTTCCAGACATAGGTCCTCTACCACTTATTTGACATTTTCTTGACATGGTTCTCCTCCTCTTCATTAGTAGTGTTTTAACGTACTTGGATATTCTATCATTATTTGATGAGAAAATCAATTATTTTTTAAAAAAAATCAATATTTTTTTCTTGCAATAAAAATGAGTTCTGTTAAAATAAATTCTAGTGTTAGTAATTGTCAAGAACTGCTTTTTAAGATATAATTAGTTATTGATGAGTATCGACAAGATAGATACAAGGAGGTATATAAATGATTGAAAAAAATAATAATATGGGAACTGTCAATATATCACTGGATGTTGTTGCTACAATCGCTGGTGGGGCAGCAATCGAATGTTACGGGGTTGTAGGGATGGCCAGTAAGAAAAAGTTAAAAGATGGCTATTATGATCTTTTGCGTAAAGAAAATTATTCTAAAGGTATAGTCGCTCGTGATGGTGAGACAGGACTTATTTTAGATCTTTATGTATTGTTAGGATACGGAATCAAGATGACTGAAGTTTTGCATGAAGTGCAAAAGAAAGTAAAATATGTTGTTGAATCTACTTTAGATGTTAATGTTGAAGCTGTTAATGTATATGTTCAAGGTGTACGTGGAATAGAGTAGAGGAGATAGAAAATGAAAATATTATCTGGTAAATTATTTAAAGAGATGGTGTTGTGTGGGGCTAATACTTTGCATAATAATCATCCTGAAATTGATGCGTTAAATGTCTTTCCGGTACCTGATGGTGATACTGGAACAAATATGTCTTTGACATTTTTAGCAGGTGCTAAAGAAATTGAAAATCTAGATTCTAACAATATTGGAGAAATATCTAAAAAGTTATCTAAAGGGCTTCTAATGGGAGCTAGAGGTAATTCAGGAGTTATCTTGTCACAAATCTTTAGAGGAGTTGCAATGGCTTTACAAGGGCATGAAGAAGCAGATGCAGTTCTTTGGGCACAGGCCTTGGAAAATGGAGCTAAAGTTGCTTATAAGGCAGTTATGCGTCCAGTTGAAGGGACTATTTTAACAGTAATTCGTGAAGCGGGTGATGCCGTTGTTAAATATGCAAAAGAAGGAATGGAAATTGAGGACGTTTTTTCTTATTTTGTAAAAGAAGCAGAAATCTCACTTGAAAAAACACCAGAATTGTTGCCGGTGTTGAAGGAAGTTGGAGTAGTAGATAGCGGTGGAGCTGGTTTATTATTGGTATTTACTGGTTTTATGGCAGCTCTTGCTGGTGAAAGAGTTGATTATGTAGAAATCAAATCATCTTCTTCAGCAATGGATGCTGTTGCTGAAGTTGAAGGTGGAGAAGAAGGATATGGATATTGTACAGAATTTATTCTTCGTTTAGAACCTTCATTAGTTAATAAGTTTAAAGAAGATCAATTAAAAAAAGAGTTAGCTAGAATTCCTGGGGAAAGTATTGTAGTTGTGCAGGATGAGGACATAGTTAAGGTCCATGTACACACTTTAAAGCCAGGAAACGCTTTAAATATTGCTCAAAGATTTGGTGAATTTGTAAAGCTAAAGATAGAAAATATGCAGGAACAAGCTGATACGATTCAAAATAATACAAAGTCAATCGTGGGTGTTGATGATAATACTAAACCAGTTCAAGAAGCCAAGGAAACTGCAATCATATCTGTATGTGCAGGTGATGGATTGAAGGATGCATTTTTAGAATTGCACTGTGATTATGTTGTTAGCGGTGGTCAAACGATGAATCCATCGGCAGAAGATATGGTTCAGGCGATCAAAAATTTAAATGCTAAAAATGTAATCATCCTACCAAATAATTCTAATATTGTTATGACAGCGCAACAGACTGCTACAATTCTTGAAGATGAAGTAAATGTAATTGTTATCCCAACTAAAACGATACCACAGGGATTATCAGCATGTATAATGTTTAATCCAGATGCTGCTTTAGATGATAACGTTGCTGAAATGAATGAAGCAATCAAAAATGTAAAAACTGGACAAGTTACATTTGCAATCAAAGATACTGTAATTGATGGTGTTGAAATTAAAGCTAATGATTATATGGCTTTGGTTGAAAAGGATATTGTAGCTTGCAAAGATAATAAATTGAAAGCTTTAAAAGTTGTACTAGAAAGTTTGATTGATGATGATTCAGAATTAGTTACTTTAATATATGGTGAAGATGTTAATGATGAAGATATCGAAGAAATCGAAAGTTTTATAGAGGATAATTTTGAAGTGGAATTAGAAGTGATAAATGGAAAACAACCGGTTTATTCATTTATTATTGGGGTTGAATAAATCACAAAACGAAGATAAAGAGATATTCTTGATTCTTCGTTTTTTGTCTGTAAAAATATATTTGAAGATTTTTTTGATTTGTTAAAAATTTTTGCGTTATTATAGGGGTTATGATATTAGAAGAGCTCATATTATTGAAAATTAGAGCTGCTTGAAATATGATGAAATTGACTTTCATTTTTTTTCATAATATTATATGCTATATTTATAAGAGTTTATAGAAGTGAGGAAGTGAAGATATGAAGTTGACGATTTCTCAAATCGCAAAAATGGCAAATGTTTCTAGAGGAACTGTAGATCGAGTTATACATAATAGAGGATCTGTTTCTAAAGAAACGAAAAAGAAAATAGAAGATATTATTGAAAAATATGACTATCAGCCAAATGCTCTTGGAAGAGCTCTTTCTCAAAAAAAGCCTTATAAAATAGGTGTGATATTGATACAAAAATATAATCCTTTCTTTGATATTATTAAAAAAGGTGTAGAAGATGCTATTGCTCAATATCAAGATTATTCAATCGAATTAATGATAAGACATTTGGAAGGCCTTGATGAGAATGAATACATTGATGCTTTGAATGAGCTTGAAGAAAAAGTTGATGCTTTTGCAGTCATTGGTCATAATACCCAAAATATTATTAATAAAGTTAATGAAATTATTATGAATGGAACACCTTTTTTAACAATGAATATTGATTTGTTTGATTCATCGAGATATGGGTATGTTGGTATTGATAATTTTCAGGGTGGTCAATGTATGGCGGGACTTGTTAGAGATATAAGACATGATCAGACACATATTTTATTGATAGGTGGCCATGAAGAAAATAGATTAGAAAACGAAAGAATCAAAGGTTTTTTAGAAATAGTTAATGAAGATGAGTTGATTGATTATACAAAAGTTCTTTACACTCAAGATGAGCCGGATAGAGTTTATGATATGGTCAAACATGAATTAATGACATATTCATATGAGATGGTTGTGGCGATTGGATATGGAACACATATTATTTGTCAAGTTTTAGATGATTTAGATCTGCCCAAAAGACCATTAGTATTTGGATTTGATTTGTTGCCAGAAAATGAAGAATATATTAAAGCTGGTAAGATTTCATACATTGTAGATCAAAGTGCATATTTACAAGGGAAACAAACGATATCTTATATATGTGAATATTTTATACATAGTACATCTTTACCTAAGGGGAATGTGTATTTACCAATATCTATTTATAATAAATATAATATTTAGAGCAGAAAAGCTCTTTTTTTATTGAGATTAAAAAAAATAAGAGTATAATATATTTTAAGGAGTGCACGTGCACGTTAAATTATGCACAAGTATATATTAAAGAGGAAAGATTATGAAAGCGATTGTTTTTGAAGATATTGGAAAATTTGCTGTCAAAGATGTTTTGATGCCAAAAGTGAAAAAAGCAACTGATTTATTAGTGAGGGTTGATGCATGTTCTATTTGTGGAACGGATGTGCACATTTTATCAACACCACCGGGAGTGAATGCTAAAAAGGGAATCATTCTTGGACATGAAATGGTTGGTACGATTGAAGAAGTCGGAAATGACGTGAAAGGTTATAAACCAGGTGATCGTATTGTGATTGACAATAATATTCCATGTGGATATTGCGAAGAATGTCAAACAGGTCACTATAATACATGTTTAAACATGAATGCTAAAGGTGTCGATAGTGACGGTGTTTTTGCACAGTATGTTGTCGTACCTGATAGTGCAGCAACAAAAGTACCTGCAACATTACCTGATGACTTAGCTGTTTTTGCAGAACCAGTAAATTGCTGTATGGGAGGGATTCAAAAGTTAGGAACTATGATGCCAGGACAAACTGCTGTTGTTTTGGGAGGAGGGCCTATTGGACTTTATTATTTAAAATTATTGCAATTAAAAGGAGCTGGAAAAGTTTTTGTTTCAGAAGTATCTGAATATCGTTCAAAGTATGCAACTGATATGAAAGCAACAAGAGTTATTAACCCAGCCAAAGAAAATCTTGCTCAAATTATAAAAAAAGAAACAAATGGTTATGGTGCTGATATTGTGATCGATACAGTTGGGACATTATTGAATGATGCTTTAGCTTGTGTAAGAGCATCAGGAACAATTTTATTATTTGGATTAAATGGAAATGCAAGACAAACAATTTGTCAAAGTGATATTGCAACAAGAAATATTTCTATTTTAGGAAGTTATATTGGTCATTTTACATTTGAACCAACAATTCAATTATTAAGTAGTGGTCTTGTAGATTTTAGAAATATGATTACTCATCGTTTAACTTTGGATGAGTTTGGGGTAGGACTTGATGCTATGCGTAAAGGAGAAGCCTTAGAAGTTGTTCTATATCCTAATAAATAATCAGGAAGAAAAATCAATTTGATAATAATTGAGATTGTTTTTGGTACGTGCTGTTTTCTTTATTGTTCAATGGCGGTATTTTAGGTAGTGTTATTGAATCTACTGTATATTTTTATGCATCAGGATTTGATGATGCTATTAGCATAGAAATTGAATGCAGTAACTTTTAAACATATCATGGATTTATTTGGTCAATTTTAATGTTACCTAGATCTATTCTAATTTATTAAATGGTGTTACAGTAGGATTTACTTTATCACAAATGTGTATCGTTGTTTCATTAGTATGTTTGTAATTATTCTTACTGAGATTGGGATTGTTTAGTTACTATTTGATGTATTTTGATTGGTTGTACAAAAATATAAAATGAAAGAGGTATAAATGGTATGAAAAAAACTTTAAATGTTGGTGTTGTTGGATGTGGTGCCATTGGTAAGGAACATATTAAGCGTTTAACAGAAGTTGTTCCTGAAACAAAGGTTACTGCTGTAAGCGATTATTTTGAGGATGTTGCTAAAGAAATAGCAAAAGAATATGGAGCAAAAGCATATACAGATAGTTTTGAATTAATTAATAGTAATGATGTTGATGCAGTTGTGATCACATCTACTGATGATACTCATGCTCAATTTGTAATGGAATGTTTAAAAGTAGGGAAATATGTTTTCTGTGAAAAGCCATTAGCTTTAACTCAACAAGAATGTGAAGATATGATGAAAGCAGAACAAAAATGGGGTAAACGTTTAGTACAGGTTGGATTCATGCGTCGTTTTGATAAAGGATATCGCGAAATGAAAAAGGCGTTTGATCAAGGCGAAATCGGTGAAGCATTAATGGTCCACTGTGCTCATAGAGTTATGTCAGAAGCACCTGGTTTTCAAACAGATTATGCTATTACACGTGTAGCTATTCATGAAATTGATATTTGTAGGTGGTTATTAAATCAAGAATATGAAGAAGTACAAGTTTTAAAAGTGAAACAAAGTCGTCGCACAATGGGAGATTGGTTAAATCCCCAATTAGTCATGTTAACAACTAAAGATGGTCAACGAATTGATGTAGAAGTTCAAAGTGATGGTGCTTATGCCTATGATATTCAATGTCAAATCGTTGGTGAAGATGGCACATTGAATTTGCCAGATCCTGCTTTTGTTACCAAACGTTCTACTCGTGGATTTGCTCATAACCTCGAGAAAAGTTGGATTTATCGTTTCATAGAAGCGTATGATATTGAGTTAAAAGAATGGGCCTTAGCTGTTTTAGATGAAAAGCTAACTGGTCCAAGTACATGGAATGGTTATGCAGCTTGTGTAGCAGCAGATGCGCTGATAAAATCACGGCAAACTGGTCAGCCTGAAAAGGTTAATATGATTGAAAAACCTGATATTTATAATGATAGGGAGGAGAATTAAAAGATGGATTATAAAAATTTAATATCACCATTAAAAATAAGAGATAAAGTTTTAAAAAATCGTATTGTTATGCCACCAATGGAATGTCGTTTAAATACTATTGATGGTTCACCAACACAAGAAATGATTGATTATTATGCTAAAAGAGCACAAGGTGGCACAGGAATGATTATCGTTGAAAATACTTTTATTGATAATCTTGAATCACGTTCATCTGTTGCATCATCTGGTTTATACAGTGATCATCAAATATGGCGTAAAGCAGAATTGGCTGAAGCAATCAAAGAATATGATTGTGTAGCAATTATTCAATTATCTCATGGTGGAAGACAAGCTAATCCTGCTGCTACGGGATTAGAATGTGTTGCTCCAAGTCCTATACCTTGCCAAGTAACTCAACGTATGCCAAGAGAACTAACGATTGATGAAATTCATCGTATTCAAAATGATTTTGTTCAAGCTGCTATTCGTGCTCAAAAAGCGGGATTTGATGGTGTAGAAATTCATGGTGCGCATGGTTATTTATTATGTGAATTTTTATCACCATATGCAAATCATCGTACTGATGAGTATGGGGGAAATTATGAAAATCGCGCAAGAATGATTAAAGAAATTGTTCATCAAACAAGAGAAGCAGTTGGTCAACATTTTATTATTGGTTTACGCTTAAGTGTTGATGAATGGCTAGGAGAAAAAGGTTTACAACCTGATGAAACATGTCGTTTAGCACATGAACTTGAAGAAATGATTGATTATGTTAATTGTTCAGCGGGGAACTATGAAACTGGAGCATACTGTCAAACAAGTTCAACATATGATGATAAAGGAAAAATTGTTTATCTGGCAGAAGAAATGAAAAAACATGTTCAAATTCCCGTTATTGCAGTTGGATCTTTGGATGTTGATTTAGCTGAACAAGTTTTAAATGAGGGTAAAGCCGACTTAGTTGCATTTGGACGTGCTTTGATTTGTGAACCTAATATTGGTAATAAGGTAAAAGAAGGAAGAGTTGCGGATATACGACCATGTTGCCGTGCTAATGAAGGATGTTTTTCTGGTTTTGCTAAAGGATACCCTATACGTTGCGAGTTGAATCCGGCTGCAGGTCAAGAAAGAAAATACGCATTATATAAAGTACAACATCCTAAAAAGATTGTCATCGTTGGTGGTGGATGTGCTGGTTTAGAAGCAGCACGTGTTGCATCGTTAATGGGACATCATGTAGTTTTGCTGGAAAAAGAGGATCATTTAGGAGGGCATCTCATTGAAGCTGTTGCTCCACCATTCAAAGATAAAACAAGAGATGCTATGGACTGGATGATTAGACAAGTCTACAAAGGAACAACATCTGTTATTTTAAATGCCGATACAAGTGAAAAGGCAATTCAAGATTTAAATCCTGATGCATTGATCATTGCTACAGGATCTCGATATACAGTTCCGCCAATTCCTGGTGTTGAATATGCTATTTATGCAGATGAAGCATTATTAAAACCAGAAAATGTTCATCATAAGGTTGTTGTGATTGGTGGTGGACTTGTTGGGGTCGAAACGGCAATGACTTTAGTTGAAGAAAAGAATTGTGATGTTACTGTTGTTGAAATGCTTGCAGATTTAGGTGGAGAAATGGATGGTAATGCTCATGAAACGATGATAGCAAGACTCAATAAAGATAATATTACTGCAATGTGTCAAACAACAGTTAAACAAATCCAACCAGACCAAGTGATTTGTGAACAAGATGGAAAAGAAATTGTTATTGATGCTCAAAGTATTGTTTTGGCTGTTGGGTTGACATCTGATATGAAACAAAAAGAAATTTATGATAAAATTGATGTAAATAAATGGATTATTGGTGATGCCAAAAAGGCAAGAAGCATTTATGCATGTACACATGAAGCTTGGGAAGCTGTTTTCCAAATTTCTGATGAATCTATACAAGATTAAGATATAAATGACAAGGTTGAAAAATGAGACTGCTGAGAAAGTATACAAAGATTACTGTAGGTTATATCAGTAGTCTTTTTTTATTTTGATAATAAATTATAGAAATAGTGGTGATATAAATGTTGTGACAAGATAGTTGATTAAAATTAAGTTTTAGTAAACGTGAATTAAATGTAACTTTATTATTTCTTCGTTATAATAGTTTATTTTAATTGTCGTTACGATGAAGATAAAGTGTTTTTTAATTGGAATATCCAAAAAGATTATCATAGTTTAAAAATACAAGCGAGTTGTACAGTGATTAAAACAACAAGGAAAGTATGTATGATTTGTTGCATAGGTAGTGTGCTTTATTGATAGAATAGAATTTTTTGTCTATATCAGATATATGTTATGTTTAGGGATGTTAGTGATAGTTTTATTTATATTTTTGATATATCATTATGTTCTTGAGCGTAATTTAAAAATGATAATGACATAAATTTTTGAAAATGGATATGTTTATGATTTAAAATCTAATACGATAATTAATGGTACAAAAAATAGTTTAGTGTTATAATTATAAAACATTCAGATGAATGAAAATATGGTTTGATTGTGATAGCTAAAAATTTTATTTTTAGTATGCATTGAGAAATTAGTTGTAGGTTGTACAAAATAATCATTGGTAATTATACGAGGAGAAAAAATGATGGAAATAATGAGTATATATAAAATAGGTGAGTCAAAAGAAATTGCGGATGCAATGTTTCCGAAACGAAATATTTATATTGTTCATGGTTTTTCGATTTTTTTATTGATATATGTATTATATTTATGTTATCAAAGTAATTTAGTTACTAGAATAGCTTTAATTGTTATTGCTATAGCTGGTATCATCATATTACAATTTATCTTATTTAAACAAAAGAAAAACTTTTTACATATTATTTATGAACGATTTCAAGAAACAAATTCTACTGATGAAATCATTTATCATTATAAGTTTAATGATCAAGATATGGTGATAATAAATACTAATACGGATGCCCATGTAGAAATTAACTATAATTGCTTTTGTCAATATCTAGAAACGACTAATTATGTTTTAGTAGTTTCTAAAGCTAAACAATATATTATTTTTAATAGAGATGTTGCTAAGCAATATGATTTAAAAAATTTTTTTAAGAAAAAAGTTCCTTCTATTCGTATTCAAGAATAATAAATAAATCTTATAATCAGTAAAAAGAACAAATAGTAGTATTTTATATTA
>JABLTO010153069.1_pt1 | contig 13915 bp, 15 predicted proteins | sample 7160091 | NCBI WGS metagenome assembly JABLTO01 (sample SAMN14651225, study PRJNA627086) | human gut metagenome | isolation source: feces | host: Homo sapiens
CTTCCGAGCGAGATACTGTATGTCGAGGCGTATCATCGGCACCTGTTTATCCATACGGCAAAGCAGAAAATCACGATCTGCGGCAAGCTGAAAGATGTCTGCGAGAAGCTGGAAGGCTACGGTTTCGTGCTATGCCATCAGGGGTTTCTCGTCAACACGAGATACATCGAGCGCATCGACGGGGACACGATACACCTCACCGGCGGCGACAGCGTTCCCATCAGCTCCCGCAAGCGGAAAGGGTTCATAGAGCAGTATTCGCAGATTATCAGCAGACATCAGATAGATACATTGTAAGCAAGGGAAAAGGCCGGACTTGATAAGTCCGGCCTTACTTTGTGTCATTATGCGATCACGCAATTTTCTTCGTCCTCAGCCCCATCGCCCGTACCTGCAATTCCTGCGAATACAGGCGGAGGGTATCGAACTCGCTGTCGGTTTCGTCAAGCTGGCGACGGAAAAGTTCCTCGAACCGCTGCCTTTTCTCCTCAAGCTCACGGATACGCTTTACCCAGCGTTCCAGAATAGCGGGACTTTGCGTACCATTGTTGATGAGGTGCGCGGCGCGTTCCTCGTACTCCTGCGCTTCGCGGCGCACGAGCGCGTAAAACTCGGCGGTCATTTTCTCGCGCTGCTTATCGTCGTCCGCAACGTAAAAACTGTTCACCACAAGCGGCTTGTCACTGCGGTTAGCCTCGTTCAGTGCTTCAAGAAAGTCCTCAAAAAGGTCTACCTTGTGCATCTGATGGCGCGGCACGAAGTACAGCTTGCCGTAAATCGAAATTGGCAAAGCGTCCAGTGACGCATACGATCGTGTCGATCTGACTGCGGCCGAGGCAGTTGCGGTAAATCTCAAACCGCTGCTCCATTTCGTGGCAAAGCTGTGGGACATCAACGGTCGTATCGTTCTGTTCAATATTGCAGAACATGGCATCGCGGTCGCGGTCATAGCACACATTCGCCAGTTTCTCGTACTGATTGGTGCTCAAACCCACGGTTTCGCGCACCAGTTCGCGCGAATAGATTTGCCCGTCGCGCATATTGTCGCGGCAGTAGATGCGGAAAATCTCCTGCGAGCCGTGGCTGTTCTGTGTGATGCTGCGCGTCACACGGCCGGTCGCATTGCGGAATGCGTCCACGACCGAAATGCGTCGTGCGGCATACGGGAAGTTCATGGACAGGCAGATGCGCGTGAAATCGTCCTTGTCCACCAGTACATCGGCCAGCGAATAATAGACGAATTTTCCGAGAAGCTGGTTTTCGTCAAGATTTTCACCCTGAACGATCATAAAATTGTTCTGGTTATTCATAAAAGTTCTCCTTTAACAGATTTTTTGCGAGGCAAGATAGTCATCAATGCCGTTGCAGGTTTCGTTCCAGAGAAGCGTCCGGCATGGAAGTCCACAGTCGGCAATCATCTGCCGCAGCCGCTTTCGTGCGGCTACAACTTGCGGATTGCGCAGCTTATCCATGTCAAACGCCTCGTAGACGGCAGTCAAGTGCAGATTATCCAGCGTTTCCGGCAGATATTTGATTGCAGACACGCCGGGAACGCAGAGAAACAGCGCATCACCGGACAGCGCACTGGCGGCATCGCCTTTCAGCGGTCCTTCGGTGATAACGGCGGTAGCTTTCGCACGATTGCCGGTCACATGAACCCAGCTTCGCGCGGGTGTGCCGCAAGGCCGGCCTGCACCGGACAGCCAGACATATTTCATGCGCTCGGCACTGTCGCGGCGGATTTGGATACCCTGCATGCGTCCGTCCGCATCGCGGACGGGAATCAGCAGACCGCTGTGCGCACAGAGCCGCCAAGAGCCGTCCCGAAAATAAAATCCAGGTATTCCGTTGAGGTCGAAACGGGCGGAAAGCTGCGCGGCAATGCTGTCGCGCAGTTCTTTTCCGTCTGCAAGGGTGCGGTAGCTGTTTCCGCGGATTTTCTGTTCGGATAGACCGCGATGCAGCAGGTTTTGGTGATGTTCTGCGGATAACGGCAGCAGTTGCAGCATTGCACGATACACCGCGTCACGCTTTTCGATTGATGCGGGTTCGCGTTCCGGCGTTTTCGGAACATTCGGCAGAGGAAAATGCAGCATCCGGTCGGCTTCCAGTTCGTGATACGCATTTGCATAGGACAAGCCAGTGCGCCGCGCGTACAGGCTTACCGCATTTCCGTGCGCGCCGCAGTGAAAGCAATGGTACTGCTCGGTATCGGGATAAAGATACAGTCGCCGCTTGCCTTCGCCGCAGAACGGGCAGTTGATATGCATGGTTTTCCCCGTGTTCCCCACGGAAAGGCCGCTTTTGCGCGCGGTTTGCAGAATTGGGAAAGTGATAAGACTCATACGTCACCCTGCTTTCTGCTGCATCGGTTCCGCCGCCTGCACCTGCAAGGTCTGGCCGCTGACAACGCGCGTCAGAATAAGCTGACCGGCGTGCTGCGCCGCGCCGAGGTCGCAGAGCGATTCGGAATTGTCCACAAACAGCGGGTAATTCCGTCCGCTGAGCCGTGACAGCAATTCCTCAACCTCCAGTCCGCAGCGCATACGCTCGGACAGCGAAAGCTGCACATAATCGCGGCCGTCGTAGGTCAGCTTGAACACATCATGCACTTCGCCGCTGGATTTGCTCGCTTCGATGAGCTTTAGCGCGGCCTTGTGCATTTGCAGCGGCGCAAACAGAAGCTGTGCGCGTTCTGCCTGATAGGCTTTGGCGGCGGTCAGTTTGTCGTTCAAAACAGCGATTTTCGCTTCAAGGTCGCTTAATGCCTGTTTCTGCCCTTGCGGCAGACCGGAAAGCAGCTTGCAGATAGCGTCAATTTCGCTTTCCAGGCGGCCTTTTTCGGCGGCAAGGCTGCTGTACTGCGTCTGTTCCTCGGCGGTCAGACCGCCGAGAACACGCACCGCCGTCAGTTCTTTGATACGCGCCTTGATGAGTGCTTTCTGCTGGTCTGCGGTGCTTGCGGACGAGATTTTCTGCAATTCCTGCTCCAGACGAGCAATTTCAGACGTTTTCCAGCTTTCAAATTGTGTCTTTCGCGTCTGCTCCTCTTTGTTCAGCGTTTCGGCCTGCTTCCGCAGCGCTGTTCCGTCTGCGCGTATCTTCTGCAACCGCTGACGATAGGCAGACTGCACCTCGGATAAGCCCTGTGCGTCCATGCGCCGCAGGCAGGTCGGACACGCGCCCTGCTTTTGCAGGTAGCCGAGCCGCGTGCTTTCATCACTGTACCGTCCGTACAGCATTTGCAGGTCAAGCTGCATTTTCTGCAACTTTGCGGTGTTTTCGGAAGCATAGCCACGGGAATGTACCGCTTTCAGCCTGTTTTGCAGTTCGGAACGCGCCGTTTCGGCGGAATTATCCTGTACCGCGTCATACTGCGCGGACAGTCTTTGCAGTTCCGCGTCTATCGCGGAAAAATCCTGTGCGTTCTGCTTTTTCTCCAGTGGAGCAAAGGCTGCCGCAGCGTGAGCAAGCCGAGCCTGCTTTTCGGCAAGGTCCTTTTTCAGCTTTGCACGCTGCATTTCGGTCTGCTCCATCTGTCCGTTCAGCACCAGACGGTCCTTTTCCAGATCTTTCAGTTCCTCGCGGCGGGACTTGACATAGGTTGCCGGAACGGCAATCGCTTCGTCTTTCAACAGCTCACGCATGGTTTCGCTGAGTTTGCTCAGCACGGTTTCGTGCGATACGGGAGCAAGGTACTGCTCAATGAGCTTTCGTCCGTCCCCGCCGAGAACTTCCGCGAAGTACAGCGGATTGAGCAGCGAAAGAATGAGGTCCTTGCTGCCGAAACGTTCCGCGAAACGTTCCTGCGTGGTGGTCGCGCCGTCCACGGAAAGCACGGTGCGGCCGTTCTGCCGGATACGGCGAACAGTATGCGACTTGCCTTCATCGGTACGCAATACAGCTTCTACCCACATCATGGCCGCGCCGCTGTGGTGCAGCCGGTCCAAGTCGCGCCCGCCGAAATACGGTGCGCCGGTCAGCGCAAACGCGATCGCGTCCGCAATTGAGGATTTGCCCTGATAATTGTGTCCGGTGATTTTGGTAAGCGGCCCAAGTGTCCAGCTTTTTTCGCCGGAAAAGCCGCGAAAATCGCAGAGAGAAAGCTGTGTGATAACAAAACCAGTCATGTTCTTCACTCCTTCACGCCGCTTGATAGTCTGTCAGTTCATAGTAACTGCCGTTTGCGCTGTTTCGCTGCACGATAGACGCGGTTTTCAGAGAAATACCGCCGGCCAGGCCGGGGTTTGTGCCATAACTGAACGCTTTCAATGTATGACCGTCCGGCGTGGTGAGGTCAACCCAGACCGCGTTCGGATAGCTGTCCATCGGTGCAGGCGTAAGGCCGTTTACAAGGTAGCAGTTCGCTGCATTATTGCTGTTCTGCGCGGTGCAAAGTCCCAGCTTTTGCAGCTTGTCGACATAGTATCGCGTGAGTTCGGCGGGGTTCGCAATGCGTTTTCTCTCGTCCAGCGTCGCCCATTTGGCATCGAAAAGGTACAGATACCGTCCGATGCCCCAGAGAACGGCCGCGCGTTTGAAGCTGTCCGAAATGCCGCCCTTGATGCTCTCAAAGTCGGTGTTTTCCGCGCCGTCGATTTTCTCGATCCACTCGCGCTTTTCCTCGTCGTAGATGGAAAGGCCGCATAGCTGTGACGCGACCGGCGTGCGGTCGGCTTCGGGATTTTCGCCGCGGGACGGCTTGGGAATGTACTGGTGCCACGGAATGTAGCGCGTGCGCCAGCAGAACGGGCCGATTACATGATCGAGCCGTGTCTGAATGGCGCGGCTGGTGATGTACGGCACCGCCAGACCGGAACGCTGGTGTACCTTGGTAATACGCCACTCCACATCAGCGGAGGGAAACGGCTCACTCAATCTGCGGTAGAGTTCAGAAGCGTTCATGCGGCACCTCCCAGAAAATCCGAAAGGGTTTTGCCGGACGAAATCAGCACGTTTTCGTAGTAATACGCCGGTGTTTTGTCCTTCAGATGCTCGAAAAGCTCACGTGCGCCGAGGTTCAGCCGCGTCTGCTCCGGTCGGTAATAATCATCACCGAACGGAACAGTCATGACACGGTGCAGGAGCGTCCGCAGTTTGCGGGGCGTGTCGTAGCCGGTGAACACGTTTGAGCCGACACACAGCGAAAAGCCGCTGACATTGGGAAACGGGCACTTGAACAGCGCGGTTTCCGGTGTCAGTTCGCCCTGATTGGCGACCGCAAGCCGGAAATTCTGCAATCTGCCGCTATTTATCGTGCAGGACAGCAGAAGCCGCGGCACGGGAAAGTTCTCGTAAGCGGTGTTGTGATAGAAAACGTCATAGCAGCCGCAGTCGCTTGCAAGCGTCACGGTCCACTGCTCTTTGTACGCGGTGAGAGCCACGCAGTTTGGCGGCAGCAGACCGCTGTGCAGCGGCGGCGTATAGGTGTGCTGACGAATTGCCCGCATCAAGTCCTCGTTTTCGATGAATTTGACGCTGCGCAGACCGTTCTGGTCGATACATTCGGTCTTTACCTGCGTTTGCAGGGGGTCGAAATGCAGAATGGCTTCTCGGATCATGTTACGCCGCCTCGCTTTCTGTAAACTGCGAAAAGACGATCGGTTCACCGGTCAGCATATTTTGGTGTTCCAGCCTTGCTGTTTCCTGCGAAAAGTACGCCATGACCTCTAAAATGCCGTTCAGCAGACCGCCGAGCTCGTAGAACTGTTCGCAGTAGATCCAGACGGACAGGCCGAAGCCACGTTTGTGGTGCGTCTGCGCAACAACTCGAAAACAGCAGTTGTATGGGCAGGCATCGAGCAGGATGTCGTAAACATCATTGCAGATTTTCTGATAATACGGATCGTTTTTCAGGCGGATACCCAGATTGTCTGCGTGTTTCTGAACCTGCGAAAGACAGCGGCGAATGACCGCGTCCGAGAAATACAGACGCTCACAGGTTTCGCTTTCGTCCCAGCGGACATCAACGAAATCCGCCGCCGCTTCGAGCAGTTCCCACCAGTTAGCATAGAGAAAATCCTCATCGCAGTCGATGCGGCTGCCGCAGTTTTCCTTGTATGCTTCCAGTCGTCCGGCGTGATAAAAAGACTGCACGACCGATAACTGTTTCAGCGCATACGTCAGTTCTTCGTAATATTCCATAAAGTTCTCCTTGTTTCTTTAGACAAAATCACAGTCTGCTTGTACTGCGGGACGGGTATTGACCGCCTGCTGATACAGACCGAGAGCAGAGCAACCGCCGTCGGCCTGTTCACAGCGTTCGATTAGCGCATCAATACAGGTCTGGTCGAATGCGTCCATATCGAGATCGTCGATCGACACGTTTTCTCCGTTCAGCAGAGGGAAAATAACCCTTTCAAGCAGATAAGACTCCCCGATGTGTTCATCAGGGAGTCCTTCCGCAGAGGGCAGTTCCGCAAGGGCATTAACGAATAACGAGAGGTTTAATTTCGACATAGATACTCCCTCCGTGCATCACGCCGCCCTCCGTCCGGAGAGCAGCGGTCTGACATTTACGGTTCGGCTGGAGAATGTCGTCATGCGGGTGACGAGTTCCCCGGCGGCCAAGATGTTGTACAGCATACACAGCACGAGCGTTGCCGCCATGATGTTCGCTGTAATGGCCTGCGGCGCAGAAACAGACGCTTCCGCGCAGGACCGTTCGGACGGGAATTTGTCCGTTGGTTCGAGAATATCCGGATAAAATCGTGCAACCGGTTTCTGTACGGTGCGGCCGCCTCGGCGGATACCGCAGACCACCTGACCGTTGGAAAAGCCGTTGCCGGAGTCGATGTAAATGAGTTCACGCATCTGATAAAAGACGCTGTTGCAGAGCTGACGGCTGCGGTTGTTGTCCACCGCGCCGATCAGAATGACAAGCGCGTTCCGCTGATTGGGTGTCAGCAGATTTTTAAGCTGCTGTTCACTTTCTGCGAAGCGGTCCGAAAAGCAGGTTTCCATGCCGAATGCGCCGGAATAGCGCGTTGCCAGCACTTCTGCCTTATTCTTGCCGAGATCGGACGCAATGAAATTCTGCCGGACGAGGTTCTTCTTCTCAACGATGTCGCCGTCACAGAGAATGACCTTAGACGGACGGAATAGCGCGTGCAGCAGGCGGTACAGGTGCGGTGCGATATGACCACCGGTGCCGCCGCAGCCGAGCATAACGATGTGAACGGGGCAGTCTGTCCGAAAGCGCATCACGCCGCCTCCCTTCGGTGGGCGTGAACGGCGGTAAGCCACGCAGTCGAGAACGGCACATCGGTCCGTTCACAGACCTGTTCGGCAGGGATTTCAATGTGCTGTCCGCCGCAGGCAAACCGGCAGCGGATTTCGGGATAGAATCGATCCAGCCGTCCAATGACCATGTACAGGCGCGTGGCCTGTTCGTCCGCATCGTCCGTCCTGGAGAACCGCGCCGCCATCATGTTATGCGAGTGAACCTCCATCACGAGATAATAGCGGCTTTCGTCCGGGCGGTCTGAAAGATCTGTTTCCACGCTGACTGCGGTAGCCTGCTGCGTCGGAACGTGCAGGATATATTCCTGCTCCACGCGGTCCCAGTACACATTGACGAGCGCTTCCATGCACCAGTCATACGCTGCGCAGACACGGCGGAAGAATGAAATGATTTCCGCGAGCTTGGCGGCTGGAAGCCGGGGCAGGTTCATCTGAAACCCTGCCCGTACCATGTCCAGCTCCACAATTTTTGAGGACGGTGCGATAAACGTACCGATCTCGTTGCGGCGCATTTCGTAAATCTGTCCGTTCTGCGAAGGAATATAGCAGATAGGCGCGTTTGCTTTTTCTGCCGCATCCACGCTTTCGCAGACTTCCTTGTATGCAGGGAAAGGAAGAATTCCCTTCTTCTGCGCGGTGACGGTAGGCTTGACGCTGCAAACCGGCAGTTTATCCGCAGGCTTGCGCTTTTTCAGTGCGTCCTTGAATTTCTTGCTCTGTTCCAGCTTGGACTTCGCATCATAGATCGTGCTGTTTACATCAGTGATACGTTCGCTGAAACCGGCGTAGCTGAGCGACCACGAAACATGGGCGCGAGCCTCTAGCTCCGGACAGTCTGCCGACATCTTGACGCGAAGCTGCTCAAAGGTCATGTCCGCGTCCTTGATTTCGTCCTGAATGGAAGCGTAATCAAATACGGGGCGACTTTGGGCGCTTTTCGCCATAAGTTCCGTGAGCGATTCTTCCTCACTCTGCTCCACAACTGCGCCGAACAGGTCAATGATGTTGTCCGGCTTGGGTGCGGCAGGTTCGGAAACGGGAGAGAAATGTGGTTCGGCGGCGGTTGATGGTTCGGGAACGGTCGTTGCGGGGGACGCAAACAGTTCGTCCAGATTCATGGGATTCGGGTTGTTTTCGGTGTTCATAAGGGTTCCTCCTTGTTGTTTTTCAGGCAAAAAAAGACCATGCAAGTCCGCAAAGGGATCTGCATGGTCTGATTTGTCTGTTCAGGTTTCAAAGCATTTGTTACGGCCTAAAGGCAGAAAAACGCCCGGGCGGGATACGTTGACATGAAGTTACTTTGACCTGTTATGTGAGTAGTGTAGCATGTTTTGTGGGGGCGGGATAGTTGAAGATTGTTCCGTGCGATGAATTTTATAGAACGAGAAAAAATTTCAACTGTTCACAGAAAGCACAATATCGTATACTATCCCTATCATCAGGTCAACGTAATCCATCTGTCAACGTATTCCGCCCGGGCCGTATTCTGTCCGGAGCCGTACCAGACCGTTTGAACCTGAGAGAGCCGAGTAAGACCATATGAATCCCAATCCGGGACGCATATGGTCTTTTCTTGTGTTCAAAACACGAAAAGGAGGAACAAAAACTATGAAATTCATCGCAAACCGGTCTGAATTACTGCCTATCGCCAAACGATGCTGTCTGGTGATCGGGCGGCAGTTCACGACCAAAGAAACCGTCTGCGTCCTGATGGAAGCAGACGAAAAACAGAACCTCGTGCAGTTCACCGCACGGGGAAACGAATGCGTCTTACAGGCGCGTCTGCATTGCCGGGTGGAGCAGGACGGCAAAGCCTTGCTCATCGGCAGCGTGTTTCAGTCCATGCTGGAGCTGTTCGGGGACGAAGCGACTACGGTCGAAACCGACAAGTCAACGATTTCCGTCCGCAACGCGAAAGCAGGCTACCGCTTTACGTTGATGGACACCGCGAAGTATCCTGTTCCCGAACCATGCACGCCGGATTTACTCACGGAAGCCGGAAACTTCTGCGAAATTGGCGCGAAAGTGCTGTTTTCTGCGGCGAAAAGCAACGGTTTCAATTCGCGTGCGCTGAACTGCGTTCATGTCATGGTGCATGACGGCAGATGGTCCGCGACAAGCTGTGACGGCTACCGCCTGACGGTCGTATCCGAAGATACGAGCCGCACCGAACCGCTGGACCTGCTGCTTTCGGTCGAGGCGATGAAAACCGTGCTGAATGTCTTTCATGGCGTAAAACATTGCAAAATCGGCATTTCCGGAAGCTATGCTGTGTTCTGCGGGCCGCAGATGGTTCTGTATGCAAAGCTGAATGAACAGAAGTTCACGAACGTACAGCCGATTCTGGACGGTTATTGCATGATGCACGAAATCGAGGTTTCGGGGGACACGCTGCTTGACTCGCTCAAACGAGTGAGCGCAGGCAGTACGAACAATGCCAAACTGCTGCTGAACCAGGTAGGCAAGCGAACTTTGCGGCTGCAATTTTTGTCCGGCATGGACAGCACGATTACCGGTCAGACCGAGTTGGATTGTACCGTGAGAACACCTCTGCCACAGGAAGGTTTCTGCTACAACTATACCTATCTGCGCGAAGCCGCGACACTAATGCAAGGTAAAAGTATCGAAGTGCAGTTTGACAAGGGCGGTGCGCTCATGCTGCGTGCAGACAACGAACTGCATTTGCTTTTACCGCTGCGGCTGCCGAAAACCGAAGCGAAACCCAAGACCGGACGTACGCGAAAAGCGGCGTGAAAAGGAGAACATTATGAAGAAAACGATTCTGATACCGGCCGGTATTGCCGAGAAAATCATTCATTTCAAGCCGGAAAACCGTCTGCTCAGCGCAATAGGGCAGTTTTCGCCGGAACGCCGCAATTTCTGGCATCCGGTGCAGAGTTATTACCTGACGAACGAAAGCATCTGCGAGGCGAACGCATTTTTTCGCCAGCTTCGTAAGTCTGTACTGCACAGCGAACCGGCAATGCGCCGTTTCTGTGCGGCCAATCCCGATGCTCGTCAGCCGGATTTCTGGTGCCCGACTTACGATTTTGCACACTTCGGCATGGTGAATGATTACCGCCTGCGCTGTATGTGCAACCACGGCGATTTCAATTATCTGCTGATGGTTTATCGCAAAAGCAGTTCGCAGCTGAACGGAAAGGCGGCGTGACGATGACTTTACGAGAGAAAATGCAGGCAGTAATGACCGAACTGAACGGCGAAATCGCAGAGCGTAACGAGCTGATTTACGCTATCGCACTGGCACTGCTGTCCGAGAGCAACCTGTTCATTCTGGGCGATCCCGGACAGGCAAAAAGTTTCGCGGTAAATGAGTTCCGCAAGCGCATTACCGGCGCAAAACAGTTTGAACGCCTGCTCTCCAAGCAAACGGACGAGGAAGCGTTATTCGGTCGGCTCGATCTGGCGAGCCTGATTCCCGGAGCCGTACCGGCGCAGATTGCGTCCGGCGATCCGTATTACCGGCAGATGCAGCAGCAGCTTGCCGCCGCAATGCAGGCCGTACAGCAGAACCCGACCGACACCGCCGCTATGACACAGCTTGCACGGCTGACCGAACTGCTGGAAAGCTACCGCAAGGGTCTGTCACTGCTTGCGGGCGGCAAGCCGACCACGATCACCGAGGGCAAAATTCCGGATGCGCATATCGTCTTTCTGGATGAGATTTTCAAGGCCGGTGACGGTATTCTGAACTCGCTGCTCACTGTTCTGAACGAAAAACGCTACACAAACGAGGGCGTGACCGTGCAGATTCCGGTGATCTCGTTCTTTTCCGCATCGAATGAAATTCCGAATTTCCGCAGCAAGGAAGAACAGATTCTCGCGCCGCTGTATGACCGTTTTCAGCTCAAAGTGGTGACGCACAATGTCCAGAAACGCAAGGCGCGGCTGAAGATCCTGCACGAAAAGCAGGACGCGCGGTTTGGCACAGTGACGGCGACCGTTACGTTAGACGAACTGTACGCCATGCAGTCCGAGGTGAAAGCCGTTGTCATTCCGCCGTCGATCAACGAATTGATGGACGATGTGCTATGCGAACTGCGCCGCCAGAGTATCACGGTTTCCGACCGCAAATTTTTCGGTTTCGGACGTATCGCACAGGCGGCGGCATGGCTGAACGGCCACGCGGAAGTGCAGCCGAATGACCTGCTTTCGCTGAAAAACTACCTCTGGAACGAGCCGAAAGAAATCGAAACCGTGTGTGCCGTGCTGGAAAAGCTGTGCGACAATCCACTGCGTACTCGCCTTGAGGAACTGCTGCACAAGGGCAGGGACGCTTTTGAGGCGTTCAATGCCGCGCCGTCCGTCAAGGCACTTGTACCGCTGCGAAGTGCGTTCGCCGCACTGTATCAGGAGTGGCGCGCACTTGATGACAGCGCACAGTCTGACGAACAGCGTGCGCAGACCGCGCAGACGCTTGCTGATTTGGAAGCACTCAATCGCAAAGCGCATGATGCGTGCCGCTTTTCGTACAGCACGCTGGAAGAACTCAGTATTTTGCAGACCGCATAAGGAGGAAAAGTGATGTTAAACCAGATTATTTTGATCGGTCGCTTGACCAAAGATCCCGAACGGCGCGGCCAGAACAGCGAAAAGCCGGTGGCGGTTATCCGTCTGGCGGTGGACCGCGATTTCAAGCGTGACGGCGATCCGGACGCGGATTTTTTCAACTGCTCCGTGTTCGGCAATCAGGCGAAATTCGTGTTGGAATACGGCAAAAAGGGACGTTTGGTGTCCTTGGTGGGCCGTATGCAGCAGCGCGAGTGGACTGACCAGCAGATAGGCGAAAAGCACACGGTCTACGAGGTTTCTGGTTCGGACATCAAGTTTCTGGACAAGAAACCGGAGAATGTCGGTACGCCCGCCGCACAGAACCATGTCGTAGTCTCTGCACAGAACATGGCACCGCCTGCACCGGTACAGCCGCCGATGAACGACTATCCGCAGCCCATTCCGGGCGCGGCCGCGCAGTATCCGACACCGGATTTCTCCGGTGTGCCGGACAGCTATGCGTGGGGGCCGGGCGGTACGCCGATGGACAATCCGCCGTTCTGATAACAAAACTGAAAGTTCCGCAGAGTAATACGCTCTGCGGAACAATTTTTAGAGGAGAAAATTATGAAATACAGATTTTTTACATTGAAACAGGCAGAAAACGCTCTGCGCCTTGCCGAAAAAAACGTTGCGCCGCGAATTGATGAGGTGTTCCGCCCAACAAGGCTGGAACAGATGATTTTCGAGGACGCGGGCGGCGATACCGAGAACAAGGCACTGACCGAACTGTTCCACTTGCTGTACGCTTCGGAACATCGTCCGACAGAAGCGGATTTGCGTTTCTCGGCGGCGAATTGCCGTGCGGCAGTGGTGAATATGCTGCAAAATCAGCCGGAATACGGCGAATTTCGGCGTTTCTGCGCGGGAAATGATTTTGTTGCGATGGAAACCGCGAAAATGCTGGTGCAGACTGTTTCGGAGATAGAAAAGCACTTGATGGACGCGCTCGGCAAACTGCCGATGGTTTTGTCAAGGCTTTATGAAAAACAGAACCGTTTATATGAAAAAGTGCAGAATGACAGCACAGAACTGCCGGAAATATTACACTCGGCAGAACAGCTTGCAAGCGTTGCCGGACAAATCGGAGTCGTTCGCACTATGCTGTCCGACACGCTCCGCAGGCAGCTTTCGCAGGAGGAAACTGCCTTACAAACGGCAGCGCAGGGAAGTCTGGAAACCGCCCGAACGGCGGCATATGCGTCTGCCTGCTGGGGTTCAGAGCCCGGAAACGGCACAGAAAAAGCACAACAGAACCAGGAACTGCTCCGCAAACTGAAAGAAAACGACTATCTGCGTGACATTACGCGCCAGCTTGGCCGCATGAAAGAGGTGCTTTCCGCATTGCGGAAGAATGGTTATGCGCATGGTCGCGGCGAAAAATTCTCACTGACACGCGGCCGCGATTTGAGAAATCTGCTGTCCGGTGAACTTGCGCTGCTAGCGTCACCCGCAACTATGCCGCTGTTTCTGCGGCGGTACAATGCGAAAGGGCTGACGCAGTACGCCAAGCGCGAGAAGATCCGCAAGGGCGGCGGTGATGTGATTGTCTGTCTGGACGAGTCCGGTTCGACCTGCGGCGAAAATGCCGCATGGGGCAAAGCACTGGCACTTGCCGTGCAGGACATCTGTGCTCACGAGGGCAGAAAGTTTGCGCTGATACACTTTTCCGGCAAAGATGAAGTGCGTACCGACCGCTTTCTGCCGGGAAAATTCACCGCAGAGGAACTTCTCGCGGCCGCAGAGCATTTCTTTGACGGCGGTACAGATTTTGAAACGCCGCTGCACGAAGCACTGCGCTTGATGGACGAAGAAGCCTTTGAGAACGCCGACATTCTGTTCATCACGGACGGTTACTGCGATATTTCGGACAAATTAGCCGAGAAGTTGCAGAATGAAGTTTCCGACGCACGGTGTTCGGTGATCGGTCTGCTGATGAACCGGGACTCGCCGGGTGAGGCGTTTTCGCTGGAACGGTTCTGCGAGAGGGTATTGCGAGTCAGTCCATTCAGCCATATGGATATTGAACAGCAGCTTTTCAATCATAATGTCCCATAACGATTGCGGTTACGACTCCATTTTCGACTTTTACATGTAATAA
>JABLTO010080822.1_pt1 | contig 13907 bp, 14 predicted proteins | sample 7160091 | NCBI WGS metagenome assembly JABLTO01 (sample SAMN14651225, study PRJNA627086) | human gut metagenome | isolation source: feces | host: Homo sapiens
ATATAATTAATAAAAATATGGATTTTACTTTTCTATTTTAAGTGTATATATCTATTTTTGCTTATAATAATGGTTTTCACTTTAAAGTCTTTACATCAGCAAAAATAAGTGTTAGTTTTTTATGCATCAAAGATGACAGCAGCTGACATATAAAATTATAACAACCACTATGACACTACAGAAAGAAGAGGTATTTTCGATATGAGCAGAACACGTTTGGAAGCAGATTCAATCGGAGTTATGGAAGTCCCGGCAGATGCTTATTATGGAGTACAGGCACTCAGAGCCAGCCAGAATTTTCCAATCACAGGGACGAAGCTTCACCCGGTCTTTATCAAAAATCTTGCACAGATTAAAAAAGCTGCAGCTATAACAAATGCCGAAGCAGGTGTCCTCGAAAAAAAAGTTTCCGATGCTATCATCAGTGCATGTAATGAGGTAATTTCCGGCAAGCTGCGTGAAGAATTTATTGTGGATGCTATTCAGGGTGGTGCAGGAACAAGTGCAAACATGAATATGAACGAAGTTCTTGCCAATCGTGCCGGAGAACTTCTTGGTGACACAAAAGGAAGTTATCTCAAAGTTCATCCAAATGATCATGTCAACATGGCTCAGTCAACAAATGATGTTATTCCAACTGCCGGAAAAATAACTGTTCTGGATCTCCTTCGACCTCTGATCAGTGAACTCAGCCGACTGGAAGCTGCTCTTTCCGATAAAGCTCTTGAATTTGACGATGTGATCACTATGGGACGTACTCAGCTCCAAGATGCTGTTCCTGTACGCCTTGGCCAGATTTTTCATGGCTATGCCTCCATGGTAGCCCGCGACAGAAAACGTATAGAAAAATCTTTCAGAGAGATGTATTCTGTCAACCTGGGTGGTACTGCTGTCGGAACTGCTGTCAATGTTTCTGATTTTTATTTTTCACATATTGTACCGGTTCTTGAAAAACTTACCGGTTATCCTCTGAAACAGGCAGATGATCTTTTTGACGCTACTGAAAACCTCGACGGTTTTGTAACAGTTTCCGGTACTCTTAAAACCTGCGCCATAGATCTCTCCAAAATGTGCAATGATCTGAGGCTTCTCTCTTCTGGTCCTAAAACAGGTTTTGGCGAAATCAATCTTCCTGCCAAGCAGAACGGATCTTCCATAATGCCAGGCAAGGTAAATCCTGTTATTCCGGAAGTTGTCAGTCAGGTAGCTTTTCATATTGCAGGTCATGACACTACTATTACCATGGCAGCTGAAGCTGGTCAGCTTGAATTAAATGCTTTTGAACCTGTAGTTTTCAGCAATCTTTTTGATTCCATATCCACACTGGAAAAAGCTGTCACAACACTCATTGACAACTGCATCTCCGGTATTACCGCCAATCGTGAACACTGCCGTGAGCTCATGGAAAGCAGCGCCGGTATTGCCACTGCACTCTGTCCTTATATTGGTTACAAGTCAGCTGCAGTGATCGCCAAAACAGCTGTAAAAACCGGCAAATCCGTACGTTCTCTCGTACTTGAACAGGGATTACTCACGGAAAACGAACTGGAGCAGATTCTTGATCCATATCTCATGACAGGGCTCAGCATCTCCAACAAAAACAATATTAAAAAAGCTATATAAAATAAACGGGCAGAAATCATGAACACACATTCATAATTTCTGCCTGTTTTTATTTCGTAAATGTCATAGCATTCAGCTGACAAATCTGCCCTTTCAGCTGTTCTGCCTGTATTTTTAACGTCTGTTTCCTGCTCTGCGGATAATATCTTGTAGAAAATACTACCTCTCCATCATTAAGATAAATTTCAGCTGCAGTTGTATCCGCAAGGATTCGAATATCTGTAAGCTTTCCTGAAGGAATGATCGCCTTTCGCTGTTTTCGTCCTGCTCCAGCCTGTTCAGAAAGATTCAGAACGACTTTTCCATCTTTATATTCCACAGAAAAAGCATTCTCCAGTTCTATCAAAATCTCTGTTCCCTGAACTTCTGCTTCCAGATCAAACGGGACTTCTGTAATTATTTCACTGTCACAGGTATCTATTTCTGTTGAATTTTTTCGAAGGCTGTTTATTTCTTCAACAGGCTTCTGATAAAGCCTTCCGTTCTTTAATGTAATTTCCCTTGGCACGGTAAGGCAATGCTGCCATCCCTCTTTTTCAGCTGTAGGATTGGTATAATCATCATCTGCATCCGGCATGCCCATCCAGCCTATCAGAATTCTGCGTCCTCTTTTATCCAGAAATGTCTGTGGCGCATAAAAATCAAATCCCATATCCCATTCCTGAAAGCTTTCTTCTGAAACCTGATCATTCTGCAGGATAAAATATCCCGACTGATAGATATTCTGGAAACGGTATTCCTCACATTTCAGTCCCTGCGGGGAAACTGAAAGAATTTTTTCGCCGGAAAGTTCAAAGAAATCCGGGCATTCCCACATATAACCGAAAGCATTTTCGGTGGTAAGTTCTCTGTCAAATTCCCATATATTCAGATTCTCGGACCTGTAAAAAAGCACTGCTCCACGGTCACCTTTCTGCCGTCCTCCGAGCACCATATGATATCCATCTGTATCTTTCCAGACCTTTGGATCTCTGATGTGACAAGTGTAATTTTCAGGATAATCTCTGTAATATACTGCTGCTTTTTTCACTCCGAACTGAAGTCCGTCTTCGCTCTCCACATGAAGTGTACTTGCCTGTCTTCCGTTATTTACATAGTCAAAATCACCATCTTCTTCCTTGACATTTCCTGTAAAAAACAGATGAAGTTTATCCCCTTCAGCAAGGGCTGATCCGGAATATACGCCATGACAGTCCATAACGCTGTCCGGATAAAGTGCCACTCCTTCGTACTTCCAGTTCAGCATATCTGCACTGGAATAATGCCCCCAGAATTTCAGTCCACCTGTAGCATCAAAAGGATTATACTGAAAAAACACATGATATTTTCCTTTGAAACAGCAAAGTCCATTGGGGTCATTCAGCCAGCCTGTCGGCGGCATCAGATGATGTGTCAGTCTGGCGCTCTGCAGCACTTTTTCTGCCAGTGCAGCATCTTCAATTTTTCTGACGGAATCGCAAAGTACCTTTGTTAATGTGCTCATTATCGAACCTCCAAAACTCTGGAATCATTATTAACTGTTCCCGCATTCAGGAAAGTAACTTTTTCAAAATCATCTGTATTTGTAACGATCATCGGTGTTGTCACATCATAGCCGGCTTCTTTTATTTTATCCATATCAAATGTAATCAACGTCTGGCCTTTTTGTACCTTATCGCCATCATTTACATGTACTGTGTAATACTTTCCTTCAAGTTCTACCGTATTCAGGCCTACATGGATCAGAAGTTCCAGTCCGTTTTCTGTGGTAAGTCCGATAGCATGTTTTGTATCAAAAACCATAGAAACTTCTGCATCACAAGGTGCTTTTACTACACCTTCTGAAGGTGTCACAGCCATACCTTTACCAAGTACTTCTCCTGCAAAAGTTTCATCTTTTACTTCTGAAAGAGGGATTGCTATACCATTTAACGGACTGTACAATGTGCGGGTTTTTGATTTTTTATCCGTATTATCTGTTGATTTTTCTTGTATTACAGTTGATTCTGATGTTCCTGTAATTTCTGTTACCGCTTCTTTTGTCACTTCTTTCTCAGGAGTTTTTTTCTGTACTGTCTCTGCCGCAGGCTGTACTTCATCTTTGTATCCGAACATCCATGTCAGGACAAACGCCACACCGAAAGAAATCGCAAACATAAGGATATAAGTGATCGGATTATTCAGGCAGAGGAGCAGTCCGAAGATACCTGTAACACCTGTTCCTGTAGCTCCAAGTCCTGTAACAGATGCAAATAATGCTCCACATGCACCGCCCAGACAGCCCATGATAAATGGTTTACCAAAACGGATATTCACACCGAAAATTGCAGGTTCTGTAATACCCATACACGCACTCAATGCGGACGGAACTGCCATGGATTTAATCTTCTGATTCTTTGTTTTAAGACCTACCGCAAAAGCAGCACCACCCTGTGCAACATTGGCTGCTGATGCAAGCGGAAGCCAGTATGTAACACCAAATTTTGCAATCTGGCCAAGGTCAATGATGGTATACATATGATGCACACCGGCAACTACTGTAGGCGCATAAAAAGCACCCATAATAAAACTTCCAATTCCGAAAGGAAGTGCGATCAGCCACTGAACTCCGTCCAGAACACCATTTTCTACTGTTACAAAAATCGGGCCAATAATAGAAAGTGTAAGGTAACCCGTTACAAAAACGCTGACAAGCGGTGTTACAAAGAGATCAAACATGGCAGGTACGACCTTGTGCAGCCTCTTTTCAATCTGAGCAAGTACCCATACTGCAATGATAACCGGGATTACATGTCCCTGATAGCCAACCATGTCAATTGAATAAAGTCCAAACCATACTTTCTGCGTTGCCTGAACACCTTCTGTTGCCACTGTCCATGCATTCTGCAGGTTCGGATGGATCATGATCATGCCGATAACTGCACCAAGGTATGGATTGGCGCCAAATACTTTCGCTGCACTGTAAGCGATCAGGATCGGCAGGAATGTATAAGCAGTGTTACTGAAAAGCTGTGCAAATACATAGATAGAACCTGTAGTATTGATATTGATAAAGTTATTGTTTACCATGAAATTCAGGGCTTCCATGATTCCCATAAGGAAACCGCTGGCTACAATGGCAGGAATGATCGGGACAAAAATATCGCCCAGTGTTTTGATCAGTCTCTGGAATGGATTCGCTTTGGATGCTGCTACTTTTTTCAGTTCTTCTTTGCTGCTTTCAGAAATCCCTGCAATCTGAATAAATTCGTCATATACTTTATTTACCACGCCAGTTCCAAGAATAATCTGCATCTGGCCCTGTGCAAAGAAAACGCCTTTTACTCCATCAATATTTTCTACATATTCTTTGTCTGCTTTTGCATTATCGGCAATAACCAGGCGAAGTCTTGTTGCGCAGTGGGCTGCCGAAATAATGTTTTCCTTTTTTCCAATATGATCATAGATTTCCTGTGCCGTTTTTCTGTAATCCATGTTCGTCCTCCCTTTTCCTTTTATGGTTACGTTGTGGAATCGTTCTCACATCTTGTTTGTATTATAATCCCTGATTTTATTTTTTGTAAATATGGAAGATGTCACAAAGATTTGGCTTAAGTTTTGTATACTTTCAACGAATTCAGATGTTTGCTGTATTTTTCATGTTTCATTCACGCACTCATTTGTCTTAATAAAAAAGAATGCCGAATATATGAAATCAATCACATATCCAGCATTCTTTTTATCTGTGTGAATCTCTTTCTACCAGCTCACAGCTCATCTTTATTTCTTTATGTATTCCTTTTTCACTTTCAATAAGATCAATCAGCATGGAGGCAGCCTCCATTCCACTGGTCTTATAATAAAAGTGTACTGTCGTAAGTTTCGGATCTATAAGCTTCCCCAGTGCTCCATCACCAATTCCCGCAACTTGCACATCTTCCGGAATCCGAAGACCTTTTTCTTTTATACAGGTTATCGCACCAATTGCCATAGTATCTGTCGCACAGAGCAGGGAATCTATCTCCGGATCTGTTTCAAAAAGTTCGCATGCTTTCTCATATCCGGAATCCATGGTAAAATTGCCCTCTTTTATTTTGTCATCAGAGATGCTGATCTTATTTTTGTGAAGAACAGTCATAAAACCTTTTTTACGCTGCTGTCCAACCGCCTCATCACGGTCTGTTACACCAATATAGGCAAAGTTTCTGCCTTTTTCTGCCAGTTTTTCTGTCACAAGAACTGCTGCTCTGTAATCATCCTGATAAATGCAGGGATATCCCTCCAGGTGCTGTCCCAGAATCACGATCGGTACTTTATAATCTTTTAACATCTGTTTATGTTTTCTTGTAAACATAGTGGCAATAAAAATAACGCCATCTACCTGTCTTTCCTTAAACAACGACAGATATTTCAGTTCCTCTTCCAGATTATTATTCGTATTTGCAAGAATCAGCTGGTAGCCTCTTGCAGTCAGCACATCACTGATCCCCGCCACTTCTCTGCTGATAGTATCAGAATTGATTTTCGGCAGGATCACTCCTACAAGGCTGGTTTTCTTTGTACGTAATGTCTGGGCCTGAGCTGATGGCTGGTAGCCTGTCTCTTCGATCACTTTACGAATAACTTCTTTTTTCTCTTCGCTTACATATCCGTTATTCAGATATCTCGACACTGTAGCCCGGGAAACCCCTGCCAGCCTGGCAATCTCGTTAATATTCATAAAATGTACCTCTCTCCACAACTCGTCCGTAAAATTTATCTTCTTTCCACATTATACACAAAAAATCCCCAGTTGAAAATGGGATCAACTGGGGTTAGGCCATTACCATGCTGGTCTTCCGGTCTCAATTAAACTGTCTATATCTGTAAATGCATTTTCTATTGTCTCAGTATGATATATTTCATACATATCGTACACAAAATCTGTTAAACCTTTTTCATCAAGGATTTTTATAATCACATCTGCTGTTGTATTCTTATAAACAGCATAACTTTCTATTAAATATGCAAAAAATCTGAATTTCTTATCCAATCTCATCACCCCGCAAATATAACGAGTTTTGCATATCACCTGTTATTACTTCATTTTCCCAGATATCAAAAATCGCCAATGGACTTAAATACCATAATTTTGTATCATCATCTAATAACATTTTATGTGTCTCTGAGTTCCAAAATAGTCTCAAACCATCCATTAATGTTATTTTTTTGCTGTTTGCTATAAGATATGCAACTTCTGAGTCAACATTCTGAAGAATAGAAGGTTTCGTACGATTAATCATAGTATTTTACCTCCACGCATTTTAAACTCTGCAAGCCTTTCCAGGACAAAAACACATATTGATCAGCTAATTTCTGTGGTTTCAATAAAATGAGAGCAGTTTCTTTATCTATTGCTCCTGCCATATAATCGCTGATTACACTCATTGTATTATCGTTAGCAACTGGACCTATAACTATATCATTTTGGGCACCATTATAGACACCTTTACGATTTTGAGTTACATATTCCAACCATTCACTGTTGGCATACTCAAATTTTTGTATTACTATGCCTTCTGTATAGATCTCATTGTATTCATACACTGTAACTATGGGAATACCTGTACGTCTTCGGCGAGTCTGTGTTACAGCCCATTTTTGAGCTTGTATTTCACTTGATGTTGTGTAAAACCCAAATCCAAAATCCAATGTTCGATTAGAAATTATAATCTTTGGTTGCTGTACAGAGACATTGCTCCCATGATACAATAACATATTACAGTCTCCCTTTTGTGAATCATTTCGTTTATAGTAACATAACATTTACGCACTATTTAATACCCTTAAATTTACATCATTCTCAAAATACCAAAAAATTCACATCATTCTCAAACTCCGCTGGGGTGAATACGTCAAGACTTTCTGCTTGAGTACCATACATATTTATCTATATCTATAATATACTGTTTTCCCCCTTTCATGCAACTCCTTTGCTGATTCTCTATGAATAAAATTCTCACATCCTGATATTCACATTCCTGAATCAGGCTTTGCATTTGTGTTTCCGACAAATAACTCCTCAAATTCACAAATATAAATACTTTTATTCCAGCCACTGCTATCATAATTTTGAGATACTGTATTATTTTTTCCAAAAAATCCACATCTTTCACTTCATAATGAATATTTACTGCTTTAAGTAATGTAGATATATCTATTTCCTGATCAAATTCAAGAATATAACAGAAAACAACATATATTTCTCTGTCACATAACAACTCTGTTATTCAATTTTTAACAATAACACATATTTCACAAGCTTTTGATTCAAAAACACCCCAGCAGAATCATCATCCAACTGGGGTAGCATAACTTAATACTTATTCATATAATCTACTGCTTCTGTCTCTGTAAGATCAAACTTATCCATCAACTGCTTCTTAAGTTTCTCTTCTGGAAATTGGTTTTCTCGAAACGCCTTTATCAGGGCACATATTCCACGCTCGAGTCCCTGCTCAAGGCCCTGTTCAAGTCCCTGCTCGAGTCCCTTTTTAATCAACTTATCCGACTCCAGTTCCAGCACATTTCCGCCCATAATCTCACCCAGCCTTTCTTCCCCTTTTCTTCATTTTAACAAACCGCCCTCATAAAATCCATTTCTAATCCGAGAATTTTTCATTAATCTTCCCATTCCTCCCAATCCATGCTATGATTACCATAACATTGAGCCGGCAGGGATTAATCTTTACCTCCTGTCCGGATTCTGAGGAGGCCTTTATGTATCGGATTTATATTGTAGAAGACGATGAAACAATTGCAAACCTTCTTAAGAAAAACCTCAGTTCATGGGGATATGAAGTATCCTGTGCGGAGGATTTTTCAAATATTGTGCAGGAATTTGTGCGCCGGGAGCCCCAGCTCGTGCTTCTCGATCTGAAGCTGCCTTATTACAATGGTTTCCACTGGTGCGAGGAAATCCGCCGGATCTCCCAGGTTCCTGTCATCTTTATTTCTTCCGCTTCTGACAATATGAATATCGTCATGGCAATGAGCCGCGGTGCAGATGATTTTATCGCAAAGCCTTTTGATACAGATGTACTGGTTGCAAAAATCCAGGCACTTCTCCGTCGAACATATTCCTTTGGAACTCCGGGAAGCCTTCTCGAACATAAAGGCGCTGTACTGAACCCTTCCAAAGGAATCCTCACCTGGGACAGCACAGATATCGAACTGACCAAAAACGAACAGCGAATTCTTGAAATCCTATTTGAACACGCAGGTAAAACTGTGTCCAGAGATGCGATCATTACTCATTTATGGAAAAGCGACAGCTTTGTAGATGACAATACCCTCACCGTAAACATCACCCGGCTCAGAAAAAAACTCGACACTGCCGGACTCCATGATTTTATTATCACCCGTAAAGGACTTGGCTATATAATACAGTGAATAGGATAACTGCCATGTTCACTGTGCTGATAAGAGGTTTTTTATGAATATACTTTTTACTTATCTGAAAAAAAGCAGGCTTTATCTGCTGTCCATACTTCTTCCTGCAATCATCACCGGAGTAATTTTTTATTTGTATCACCTGCCCGCAGAACCAGCAATCTATGTAACAGTATTGTGGATTTTTTCCGGTTCCATGGCACTTTTATATGGATATTGGGGCTACAGAAAAAAATACCGGCAGCTTCTTATTGTAAAAAATGCTCCCGACCTGAACCTGAACCGACTGGATTCCCCCTCAGATTCCATTGAACAGCTTTATCAGGAAATTTCCTTCAATTTAAATAAAATGCGAATGGATCTGGAAACAAATATCCAGAAATCAACAGAAGACATGAACGACTACTATACTATGTGGGCTCATCAGATCAAAACTCCGATTTTTGCTCTTCGTCTGCTCCTGAATGAAAATCCTGAGCAAAATAAAGCAGCACTTGCGGAATTATTTAAAGTTGAAGAATATGTAGAAATGGTTCTCGGCTATCTGCGCACAGAAAACATTTCATCTGATCTTTCCCTTTCCAAATACCCGCTGGACAATATCATTCGCGAACAGATTCACCGATATGCCGGGATTTTTATTTCCAAAAAGCTCTCACTTACTTATGATGGCACTGATGAAACAGTTCTCACTGATGAAAAATGGCTTGGTTTTGTCATCGGTCAGATTCTTTCAAACAGTCTGAAATATACAAAAGATGGGGGAATCAAAATATATGTTCAGAATGGTACTCTTCTTATAGAAGATACCGGAATTGGCATACGCTCCGAAGATCTGCCAAGAGTCTTTGAAAAAGGCTATACCGGAATTAACGGACGTGATGACAGACATGCTACCGGCATCGGGCTTTATCTCTGCAAAAAAATCCTTAACAGACTCGGACATAATATTTCCATAGAATCTGAAGAGGAAAAAGGCACCCATGTTCTCATTCGCTTTCCACAGGAAAATCTTACTTTGTACTGACCTTACAGAAATGTAAGGTTTTTTCCTTTTTTGTAACCTGGTTCGATGGCTGAAAACATCAGATTTTTTTATACTTATTTCATCAACAACAGGAAAGGAGCCTTAACATGGCATTACTTGAAGTATCAAATGTAAAAAAAATATACAGCACCCGTTTTGGCGGAAACAAAGTACAGGCATTATCCAATGTGACTTTTTCTGTAGAAGAAGGCGAATTTGTAGCAATCATGGGCGAATCTGGTTCCGGCAAAACAACTCTTCTTAATATTCTTGCCTCTCTTGACCGTCCTACTTCCGGAGAAGTTCTCCTTGAAGGAAAAAATATCGTACATCTTACAGAAAAAGAAATTTCCGCTTTCCGCCGCCAGAATCTGGGCTTTGTTTTTCAGGATTTCAACCTTCTGGACACCTTCAGCCTGAGAGATAATATTTATCTCCCCCTTGTTCTCGCAGGTGAAGATTACAGAGAGATGGAACAGAAAATCCGCCCCATAGCACAGGCACTGAAAATCACTCAGCTACTTGACAAATTTCCCTACGAAGTGTCCGGCGGCCAGAAACAGCGTGCTGCAGTGGCCAGAGCACTCATCACTTCCCCCAAACTTGTCCTTGCTGACGAGCCAACGGGTGCCCTTGATTCCAAAGCCGCCTCCGCTCTTCTCTCAATGTTTGGTGAGATCAACAAAGAAGGACAGACTATTCTCATGGTAACTCACAGCGCACAGGCAGCGAGTCACGCTTCACGTGTACTTTTTATCAAAGACGGAGAAGTTTTTCATCAGATTTACAAAGGTTCCAGAAGTAATCAGGAAATGTATCAGATGATCTCTGATACTCTCACAATACTGACGACAGGTGGTGATCTTCATGCATAAAGGACTGTTCACCAGACTCGCCCTACAGAATATCCGCAACAACAAAAGGACCTATATCCCTTATATAATCACCTGTATCTTCTGCATCGCCATGATGTACATGATGGAATTCCTGCGCGACTGTCCAAATCTTGCGCAGGCAGTTCCACAGGTTTCTGAGGTACGGATGCTTCTGACTACAGGTGAAGTTGTTGTAATTATTTTCTGCTGCATTTTTCTGATTTACAGCAACAGTTTTCTCATGAAAAGACGCCAGAAAGAAATCGGTCTTTACAATATTTTAGGGCTTGAAAAAAGACACATCGGGAAAATCCTGTTTCTGGAGACAGTAATCACAGCATTTCTTTCAATCGTTGCAGGAATTGCTTTTGGCATTCTTGGAAGTAAACTTTCACTGCTTTTGCTTCTCAGAATTTTGCATGTTCCATCCATTCTGGGATTTTATATTTCTCTGCAGGGAATACTGGTATGCCTGATCATGTTTGGTATTATTTTTCTTGTGATCCTGCTTCAGAATATGGCAAGAGTGCGGATGAATCAGCCAATTGAACTATTACGTGGAAATAACACCGGCGAACGTGAACCCAAAGCAAAATGGCTCATGGCATTACTTGGTTTTATCTGCCTTGGCACAGGATATTATATTGCTGTGACTACAGAATCTCCACTGCAGGCTATTGTACTTTTTCTGGTTGCAGTACTGCTTGTTATGGCAGGAACTTATCTGCTGTTCACCGCAGGCAGTATCGTTATTTTGAAACTTATGCGCCGCAGAAAAAGTTTCTATTACAAAACCAGTAATTTCATCAGTATTTCCGGTATGTTTTATCGAATGAAGCAAAATGCCGTAGGTCTCTCCAGCATCTGTATCCTCAGTACCGGTGTCCTTCTCATGATTTCCATAAGCAGTTCCCTGTACGCAGGTATGAATGATATTATGGTAAACCGTTATCCATACGAAGTGGATATAGATATTGCCGGAATCAGCCGGGAAGAAGCTTCTGTCGCTCGAAATGCGTTTGAACAGGTCATAAATGAACGCCAGATACCTGTTGACAGTATGACTGAAGAAACCTATCTGTTCCTTGCCGGCGTGCAGAGTAATTACAACATTACTCTGGATGATATAGCCTATATCACCACTACGGGAAAAGAACTGCAAAAAGCTGTCAGTATTTATGTTATCCGTCAGTCAGAGTATGCAGTCCTCACCGGTACTGACCCCAACTTATCTGACGGCTCTGTCTGGGCATGGTTCCCTGGCGCAGAAAGTAAGAAATCTCTGAAAATAAATGATACAGAATTTTCTGTCAACAAATGGCTGAAGGATTTTCCATTGAACATGAATTACGATATGATCATTGACTCTGCATCTTTTGTAGTTACAGATAATGATTTCGCCAAACTGGATCAGATGCGTTCCGACGCATATAAAAATGTGTCTGCCTATCCTGCCGGTCAGGATCTGTCGTTACATCTCGGGCTGAACATTGACGGCTCCAAACAGGATCAGATTCTCCTCGGAACGCCTGTACTCAAAACTATCAAAAATCTTAAAACCAGCGGACAGTTAAATGAAAATTCCAACATCATCTGTGGAATCCGCCAGCAGGAATATGAATCCTATTATGCTGACAACGGAACGCTGCTCTTTATCGGAATCTTTCTCGGGTCACTGTTCCTTCTTGGAACTGCCATGATCATTTATTACAAGCAGATATCAGAAGGCTATGAAGATCAGGGACGGTTCGAGATCATGCAAAAAGTAGGCATGAGCCATAAAGAAGTAAAAAGTTCTATCCAGCGTCAGATCCTGATGGTATTTTTCCTGCCTCTTCTTATGGCTATGATTCATATTTCCATGGCATTTCCACTGATCCGGAGAATTCTCCTCCTCTTCGGCATGAACAATACCGGTTTATTCATAAAATGCACTGCCATAACAGTCCTGATCTTCGCAGTTGTTTATGGAATTATTTATTCCATAACTGCAAAATCCTATTACCGGATTGTAGAAAAGAAATAATATTATGTTGAAATGAGGGAATCCGCTAAATGGATTCCCTCGCTTTTTATCAGCTATTCTGTTCTGCTTCCATCTCTGCATTTATAGTGTCTTCACTTGCCGCCATTGCCTCCAGCGTCATTGTCAGAAGTTTCTGAATTTCCCAGCCAAGCTGGTCTGCGCCACGCTGGATCACTTCTCTTGAACAGCCTGCTGCAAAGCCCTTGCTCTTATATTTTTTCTTAAGGGATTTCAGTTCCATGTCCTTTGTGCTTTTGGATGGACGCATCAGCGCAGCCGCCCAGATAAGCCCGGTCAGTTCATCTGCCGCAAAGAGAACTTTTTCCATTTCGTGTTCGGGTTCAACATCTATCGTTGTACCACAGCCTACAGTGATTCCATATCCATGAGATACCACACTGTGGATCACCTCTTCCCCCACGCCTGCTTCACGGAGCATTTCCGGTGCTTTCAGGCAATGTTCTTCCGGATAAAGTTCAAAATCAATGTCATGCAGAAGTCCTACAATTCCCCAGTATTCTGCATCCTCCCCATATCCGAGTTCATTTGCATACCATTTCATTACAGCTTCCACAGTCAGTGCATGCTGAATATGAAAAGGATCTTTGTTGTATTTTTTCAGTAAAGCAAATGCCTCATCTCTTGTGATAGTTTCCACGTCTGTCACTCCTCGTCTGTTTTTTATCACTATACAACAATAAAGTGGATTTGCAAAGATTAATTTTCCTGCGCAAACAAATTAATTTTTTTGAACAAATCTGCAATCACACATCCGGTGGTCTCAAAATGAACATAATCCGTCACTTTCTTATCAAAAAGCACCTGAACCTGTGCAGGAAAATCCTCATCTGCGTCCCAGAAGATTATCTGTACCTCCATAAAAGGAAAAGCGGCAAACTGAAATGCCACATCTCCCTTATCAAATTCTTTTCCTCCGGCATTTATACATGCCTGCTTTAATCCGGCA
>JABLTO010146901.1_pt1 | contig 13888 bp, 8 predicted proteins | sample 7160091 | NCBI WGS metagenome assembly JABLTO01 (sample SAMN14651225, study PRJNA627086) | human gut metagenome | isolation source: feces | host: Homo sapiens
TCCGGATGGTTTCTTTTTTGGTGATTCGTATGTCGGACCGAACCCATTGGGTTCGATCGCCCGGCAATTCCATGCGCAAGCATGGCAGCGGTATGTAATATCGCAGCCTTCAGATAACACAAAAATCCAGACATCCTTATGATGCCTGGATTTTTTCGCTCCTGAGAATACCACTGCGATCCGAACGCCCAAGAGATGGACGCAAAAATATAAAAAATTGGAATCCGAACGATGCGGTCCGGCGTATTCTTTCTCATTCTGCTTGGAATTCGTGTGGGTTTCAAGGGAGCCTTTTTGCGCTGTCTTGCTTGACAGGCTGGGGGAAATGTGGTACTTTATGTTTAGCAATACAAAATGCTTAGAAATGCAAGGATGGTGCGGATGGAAGAACGTTTTTTGCAGCAGCTCAAGAAGGGCGTGCTGGAGCTGCTGGTTTTGCAGACGATCTGCCGGGGACCGACCTATGGCTACGAGCTGATCGCGCAGCTCGGCAGCCGCTCCGGCGGGCTGTTTACGCTCAGGGAGGGAACGCTCTACCCGATTTTATACCGGCTGGAGGACGACGGGCTGATCGAAGCGGTCTGGCAGCAGGAGACAGGGCGTGCGGCTCCGCGGAAGATCTATTCCGCGACGGAAAAGGGCAGAGAAGAAAATGAACGCCGTCTCGGCCTCTGGGCCGGATTCCGGACGGCAGTGGACCATTTTTGCGGGGAGGATGCAGGACATGAATGAAAAACAGCTTGCGCGCTATCTGCGCGCTGTCCGGCGGCGGCTGTCGCTATCGGGGCAAATGAAGGACCGGGTGATGGACGACCTGCGCAGCTCGATCAATGAGCGGCGCGAGGCCGGGCAGACGGATGCGGAGATCTTTGCCGCGCTTGGCCCGGCAAAGCAGGCCGCGGCAGAGCTTACCGCGCAGCTGCCGGGCTACGCGTTCCGCAAAAGCCCGCTGCGGTTCGTCTGCCTTGGCGCGGCGGTGCTTGCGCTGCTGGCCGGGCTTCTGAAAACCGTCACGAATCTGCGCGGCTTTGCGTCCGTCGGCGTTATCGGCGGCGCGGACGGGCCGACGGAAATTTTCATCGCCGGGCCGCAGATTTTTGATTGGGCAGACGTGATCGCCGCCGGGATCGTGCTGGTGCTCGGACTCATCGGATATCTGCTCCTGCGCCGTCTGCCGCCGAAAAAGGGCTGAAGCCCATATAGGAGGAATGACGCACATCCGCCGGGGCATCCGTCCGGCTATGCCGGCAGCAGCAGATTGACGGCTCCGGCCAAAAGCATGACGAGGATCGGGCTGAGCTTTGTTTTGCGGAGCAGGACAAGGCAGACGGCAAAAATCGCAGCCATGGCGACAAGATCGGCGAACTCCTGCAGACTGAGCCAGCTGTGCTGCGTGACGATCACATACCCGCCGCCGAATGTAAACGCGCTGAGATACAGCGTGGAAAGAAACAGCTTTTTCAGCACCTGGTTTCTGCTCTTCATCCGATTCGTCTCCAATCTTACGCGGCCATGCGCCGCGCTGCTTTGACCATCGTACCACAGGAAGCGGGACTGTAAATGCCGGATTCGGTCTGCGCCTCCGGTGCGCAAAAAAACGTCCCCTGCCATGCGTATGGCAGGGGACGTCGCGGAATGCCGGGTTACAGCAGGATCTTTGCCAGCTCGTCGATCGTCTCGTCGAACACGCGCAGCGCGCTGCGGACGGTGTCGGGCTTCGTGAGGTCGACGCCTGCGATCTTGAGCTCTTCGAGCGGATAATCGCTGCCGCCGGTCGTGAGGAACTTCAGATAGCCGCTTGCGTCGCCGGTCGTCAGGATATGCTCGGCGATGGCCACGGCGGAGGAGAAACCGGTCGCGTACTGATAGACGTAGAACGCGCGGTAGAAGTGGGGGACATACGACCATTCGGGGTCGATGTCCGCGTCGATGCCGATGCCGTCATAATAGGTGGCTTCGAGATCGTGATAGACCTTGTTGAGCGATGTGGCCGTCAGCGGCTGGCCCGCAGCGTAGAGATCGTGCGCCTTGCGCTCGAACTCTGCGAACAGCGTCTGCCGGTAGAGCGTCGTGCGGAAGCTCTCAAGGAAGTGGTTGAGGATGTATGCGCGGCGCTTTTCGTCCGTCTCGGTCTTCAGCAGATACTTGGTCAGCAGGACCTCGTTGACCGTCGAGGCGACCTCGGCTACCATGATGCGGTAATCGTGGTTGACATAATCCTGCATCGTATCGGAGAACCAGGAGTGCATGGAGTGGCCCAGCTCATGCGCCAGCGTGAACGCATCGCCCAGCGTACCGGCGTAGTTCATCAGCACATACGGATGCACGCCGAACACACCGCACGAGAACGCGCCGGACTGCTTGCCGTCGTTCTCATACACGTCGACCCAGCGCTCGGCGAACGCGCGGTCAAGCAGCTTCTGGTATTCCTCGCCCAGCGGCAGCGTCGCCTTCTTGACCAGCTCCTTCGCGTCCTCAAACGCGATGGGATAGTCGACGTCCTCCACGATGGGGACATACAGATCAAACACGTCGATTTTGTCGAGCTTGAGCGCGCGGCGGCGCAGCTCCAGATATTTGCGCATGGAGGGCAGGCTCTCGTGCACGGCCTCGATCAGGCTGTCATAGACGGACACGGGCACATTGCCGCCGTCCAGCGCCGCCTCGCACGCGGAGGCGTAGCCGCGCTGATCGGAGAAATAGGTGTCGAATTTGACGGAGCCGCCATAGAGCGTGGCAATGGCGTCGCCGAACTGCCGGTAGGTGCCGAACATGGCGCGGAACGCACCCTCGCGCACGGAGCGGTCGCGGCTCTCGCGGAAGACAGGGAACGTACCGGCGGTGAGGCGTACCTCCTCGCCCGCCTCGTTTTTGACCATCGGCAGCTGCAAATCAACGTCGGTCAGCATCTCAAACGCGGCCTTCGGCGTGCCTGCCGCGTCGCCCAGCAGCGCCAGCATCTGCTCCCGCGCAGCGTCGAGCGTATGCGCACGCATACGGACGATATCGTCTACTGTGTGCCGGTAGGTCGCCAGCGCCTCGTCCTGCATCCATTCGTCCAGCTTTTCCGCCGGGATCGCAAGAATTTCGGGGTTCAGGAACGCCGTTGCGGCGCTGAACTTGACGAGCAGGCTTTCGCTGCGGGCGGCCATTTCCTGATTTTCCGCAACAGAGCCGTCCTCTGTCTTCTTCAAAAACGCATAGACATAGGGCATCTCAACCTTAAACATGGAGGCATAGACGGTGTCAAGCCCCTTCTTGAACGCTTCCTTGGACGTGCCGAGTGTGCCGGGAATTGCGGCCAGCGGTGCAAGCGCGGCCTCAGCCTCCTGCATTGCGGCTTCCCACGCCGCAGTGTCCGGGTAGATCTTCGTCAGGTCCCACTGGAACCGGATATCCTGCTCGCTTCGTTTCATAGCGTATCCTCCTTTATAGATATTTCTATTATAATGACCAAAATCTTTCCTGTCAACGTCCGCTGCGGATGGGCAGGCAGTTGCTTTTTTGTCATATTCAGGGTAAAATAAATAAAAGAACCTCAATTGGGGGAAATACGATGAAGAATACTGCTCATTCCGCGCGGCAGTTTGCTTTCTGCTGCGTGACCACGGTTCTGACGGCGCTGCCGGCAGCCCCTGCGCTGCAGTGACGTCCGGCGCGTAAAGCGCCCATAAATTCTTGGAAAACTTCTCCTGATTTTCCTTGCGCATTGCGGCAGGCTGTGTTATAATAAAGAAAAAATGAAGACGTGTGCCCAGAATGCCGGACGGAGAGAACTCCTGCCCGGCGCGAAGCGCCTGTAAAATCCAATGGCTTGGGCCATTTTTAACATAGATGCAGTTTCCACATTCGAAACAATCAATACAAAGGAGGAGATCTGAAGTAATGAAGAAGAGATTAGTTGCTTTTTTGTTAGTTCTGATTATGGTACTCGGCATGTTGCCTGTGTAGGCCTTTGCGGCTGACGACGGTGTCAGTCCGCAGGCGCTGGATACCGGCCACAAGATCGATGTAACGTTCACCGTTCTCTATGTCGGCGATGAGTTCCGTATCGGCTACAATTACGGCACATCTGAAAAGACGCAGTTTGTATGCCAGTATTCGACGCCGCACAGCGACACGGCCTACAACAACCACACGATCGCCATCAGCGATATCAAGGCGGCTGCGGACAGAGCAACTGTGAACAGCGGCTATCAGATCGTCGGCTGGAGCAAGGAAGCAAATGCGAACCCGACGGTTTGGCCTCTCAACAAGAGTGGGGATACGGCCTGCAACAAGGGCACGACGATCTATCTGGTCGCGAAGAACCCGAACCCCGAAGTCACCTACACCCTGAACTACTACAAAAACACGACAGACACAGTCACCAATATGCCGGCACCCAACCCGCAGACTGAAACGTCCAGCACCGGCACGGTGACGTTCACCGTTTCCGACAAGAGGCCGGAAAGAGCCGACTACACCTTCCTCGGCTGGGCTGGGAATCCGGACGCAACAACGCCCACCGTCCAACCTGGTAATTGGGTTACAACAACCGCCACGACCACCAAGCTCTACGCCGTTTGGCAGTCGAACACCCCGCCCACCGACAAGCCCGCCAAGCCCACGGAAAACGACGTGACCGGCGTTGTTGTAGATATTGTCTGCGTTACGACAACCGGAACGCATGATACGGTACAGTATCCGCTCGGATTCGCGACCACCCCACAGCATACGATCGGCGAGGTCGCAAGCGATGGCGCGGGCGGATATATCTGCCCGGTGACTGTCCGGACGGCATGGTTCGTGCAGCAGGCCAGCAATCTGCGCTGGAAGGTGCAGCACACCCCGACCGCGCAGACCATCACGTTCAACCTCACCTATGATAAAAATAGTAAGACGTGGGTGAAACCGGCAGCGAACCCGCGGATCGAAGCCACGCATGAAGTGACCCCGGACACGCCCGGCGACCAGAAGCCGAACATCGAGGAAGCGAACGCTAAGATTCGTGTGCAGTGCATCGAGTATCCGTCCAAGCATAATCCGTACACGAAGAACTATCGCATCCTGCCCGGTTCATACGAAGACCTCGGTTGGGATCAGACGGAATATGGATACATCTATTCCATCAGACTGAACAGAGCGAAATACATTGCGCAGTTCGATCAGGAGATCGGCAGACCCCACACCGATACGGAGCCAAACGAGGAAACCCGCATCAACTGGCGGTGGGAGAATGGCGCGTGGCACCTGATTGGTGGCCCGGACGGCATTGATGCTGACATTAAAGTCAAATGCGCCGAGACGCCTGTGAAGCCCGAGAAGCCCACGGCGCTGGACGGCAGCTTTGCTATCGTCTGCAAGAACAACAAAGCAACACATCCTTACAAGGCGGATTATATTGCCACCCCGCGTCAGTATACGATCAGCGATGTGCAGATGGACGATCAGGGCTACTATGTCACCGCGACGGTCACGGTAGCGCCGAATCTGGCGGCATATAACACCGCCACCCGCGCCGAGCACCGGCTCGTTAACGAGCAGGACGCAACGCTGACCATCACCTTCCGCTATAACCCCAAAGCAACTGGTGACGGGAACAGGAAATGGCAGCAGCAGGGTGACCTGCCGGTCGTTGAAGTCATCTGCAAGGAGATTGAAGAGCCGACCCGCGAGGATATCTTCAAGGCACTCAACGGCCTTGTTACCGTCACCTGCATCAACCGCTTCTGGAAGGACGGCAACAAGAACATGGACTGCGGTCAGGGACAGTATGCCGCAAAGGCGGGTATTGTCGGGCAGGAGTATACGCTTGAAAAAGGCGAGGATGCTGGCACATGGGTCGTGACCTTCCCGGTCACAAACTTTGTGAAGTCGTTCAAGCAGGATCCGGCGCACCACCTGTACACCAAGAACACGCTGAGCTGGTACATCCGCTGGAAAGACAATGCGTGGACATCCGCGCCTGTGGAACCCGGCGTTGACGATCTGGTCAAGCTCACCCATGCGCCGACCGACTGGCGCGAGGTTGCCAAGATCGCGACCGGCGGCAAGTCCGACTGCATCCATGTCTCCGTGAACGGAGAAACAGGCGTCTGCGACTATGGCATCACCGTACCGTTCGTCTATTCCGCGACGGACGTTGTGTCTGTGGAACCGGAAGACGGCGTTCCCGGCAGCTACATTGCAACGTTCAAAGTCGACAGATACATTGACACCTGCGCAAAGGCCTGCAACGACAAGAACTTCAAGGACGCACCGCGCACACACAAGCTGCTGACGCAGGAAACGGTTCAGTGGAGACTGTACGCGACGCCCGAGGCCGATGAGAAGATCGGCAACAACGTTCCGAACCATGTTTGGGAGGCAGAACCTGTCAAAGCGGGCAAGGACGATGTCTGCACGATCGCGCACAACTGGGTCGTGACCTTTAACCCGGACAATGGCGGGGACACTTTCAAGCAGAACGTGGAATACGAAGGCAAAGCGATCAAGCCGACCCCCGACCCCGAGAAGACCGGCTATACCTTCGACGGCTGGTATCTGGACGAGGCGGAAGCACCGTTCAGCTTTGATACCACCATCACCTCCGATATCACCCTGAAGGCGAAGTGGAACATCAACAAGTATACCGTCACCTTTAATTCCTACGGCGGCACCCCCGTTCCGCCCGCGCAGGAAGTGGAATACGGCCACACCGCGACCAAGCCTGCCGACCCGACGCTCAAGGGCTACACCTTTGCCTTCTGGTATCTGGGCGAAGACGAGCAGAACGCCACCGCGTATGACTTTGATACCCCCGTCACAGAGAACATCACCCTGACGGCGAAGTGGAACATCAACAAGTATACCGTCGCTTTCAATACGGACGGCGGCACGCCCGTTCCGCCCGCGCAGGAAGTGGAATACGGCCTCACCGCGACCGAGCCTGCTGCTCCCGAGAAGACCGGCTATACCTTCGACGGCTGGTATCTGGGCGATGAAAAGTATGACTTCTCCGCTGCTGTTGAGCAGAACATCACCCTGACGGCGAAGTGGACGCAGAACACCTATACCGTCACCTTCGACCCGAACGGCGGCAATGAGCTGGCTGAGGCGGATAAGACCAAGGCCGTCAAGATCGGCGAAGCCTACGGCGAACTGCCCACCCCGACCCGCAAGGGCTACAACTTCGCTGGCTGGTATACCGAAGCAGAGGAAGGCACGGTTGTCACCGCTGACACGACCGTCTCCGCGATGACCGACCATACCCTGTATGCCCACTGGGAGGCCAAAAAGGCCAACGTCCACATCATGATCTTCAAGTCGAACGATCTGGGGACGCCGATTGTAGACAGAGCGTATACCACCGATGCGGTTTACGGCGATACGCTCGACCTTGCGGAGATCGATCCGAGCAGCTATCTCGACTTCGACTTCGAGATCGACGGCGGCTGGTACGACGATGGTCTGTTCAACCTGTATAAGAAGTATGTGAGCGGCGAACAGGCGAACAAACCCGCCGCGCTGACCAAGTTGCAGATCACGGGCAACTGGCAGAATCTCAAGCTCATCGTCACCGAGCTGGTTCCTGTCGTTTACTTCAAGTCCGCAGAGGCTCTGGCAGAGTATCAAAATGACCACAGCAAGGTCGAGAACATCATCTTCACGACCAAAGCCCGCGTTGGCTCGACCCTGCCCACCGCAGACGCTCCCACCGCGACCCGCGACGGCTACACCTTCACCTTCTGGAGCCGTGAAGGCCAGATCGGCACCGACGTCACCGGCCAGACCGTCAACGGTTGGACGAACCTCGTCGCCAACTGGGAAGCCAGAACTGACACCCCGTATACGGTCGAGCATTATCTGGAAAATCTCGATGGTAACTATGCTCTGGACACGACCGAGCATCTGAAAGGCACGACCGACACGACCGTGACCGCAGCCGCAAAGTCCTACGATAACTTCACCTATGACAGCACAGTTCCCGGCACGGTTGCCTCCGGCAACATCGCTGGCGACGGCTCTCTGGTTCTGAAGCTGTTCTACACCCGCAACACCTACGACTACACCGTCCGCCACATCAAGCAGCTGCCCGACGGCTCCTATGACGAGGCAAACGCTGAGGTCGAAACGCTGAGCGGCAAGTTTGAAGCGCTCGCAGCCGTGACCGCGAAGGACTACGGTGAGCACTATCCGACCAACGACGCTGACACGAAGCAGAACATCAAGATCGAAAAGGGTCTGACGATCGATGTCAAGTATGATCTCGACGAGCATACCCTGACCTTCGAAACCAACGGCGGCTCCGCCATCAACCCGGTCACGGTCCGCCACGGCAATGCAGTTGCAAGACCCGCTGACCCGACCAAGGACAAGTACACGTTCATTGGCTGGTATGCCGACCCCGAATTCACCGAGGAGTATGACTTCGCAACGGTTCTGGAGGCAGACAAGACCATCTACGCCAAGTTTGAACTGACGTCCACCCCGATCGGCGACATCTATGTCCGCTACGACGTTCTGCACATCAAGCAGCTGCCCGACGGCACCTATGATCTGGCCAACGCTGAGGTCGAGCACCTGAGCGCCAAGAAGGACACCACCGTCACCGCGGTCATCAAGGATTACAGAGCAACGCATCACGTCAATGTCAACCGCACGCTGAGCAAGCTGACCGGCACGGCTATCCAGCCCTACATGGGCGTGGACGGCAAGCCTGTCTACACCATTCTGTCGGTCTACTACGATCTGGACTTCCATACCCTGACGTTCGACACCATGGGCGGCTCCAAGATCGCGCCGGAAACGGTTCGCCATGGCCTGACGGTTGCGAAGCCCAAGGATCCCGTCAACGGCGGCTACTGGTTCGACGGCTGGTACACCGACAAGACCTACAGGACCCCGTACAACTTCGCGACCCCGCTGACGCAGGATACGACGATCTATGCCAAGTGGTTCCTCATCGTCCTGCCCGGCGTCACCGTCAAGAAGAACACCCCGAAGCTCAACACCGCTGATCACTTCGCGTATGTCCAGGGTTATCCCGACGGCACCGTGAAGCCCGCAGGCAACATCACCCGCGCTGAGACGGCCGCGATCCTCTTCCGTCTCATGGATGATGCGTCCCGCAAGACCTATTACTCCACCAAGAGCGGCTTCCGCGATGTCGCCTCCGGCAGCTGGTACAACACCTACGTTGCGACTTTGAACAACGCCGGTGTCATCACCGACAGCTCCAACGGCTACTTCCGCCCGAATGAAGCCATCACCCGTGCAGAGCTCGCCGCCATGCTCGCCAAGTTCTCCGAGACGACCGGCGCTGCGAACTACTTCAATGACGTGTCCGCCAAGTACTGGGCGGCCAACGCCATCGCGATCTGCGCCAAGCTCGGCTGGATCAACGGCTATCCCGACGGCACCTTCCGTCCGGACAGAAACGTGACCCGTGCTGAACTCATGGCTATGATCAACCGTGCCACCGGCCGCGCACCCAAGTCCGCCGACGCATTCCTGCCCGGCATGAAGACCTGGATCGACAACACCTCCGATAAGTGGTACTACCTCGACGTGCAGGAAGCTACCAACAGCCATTCCTACACGGTCAAGGGTTCCGAAACCTGGACGGCTCTGACCTCCGACCCCAACTGGTCGCTGTACGAGTAAGCCTCTTCGGACGCAATTCCCCGGTATAATCCAAATCAGCCCCTGCCGCCAATTCGGCGGCAGGGGCTGAAAAATTCCCCCGGCGGCGCAGTCCACGACGGACTGCCGCTGGGGGAAGCTGTTTATTTTTGGACGCTGCGCGTTATAACCGGCCCAGACGGAACTGCTCGATCATTTCACCGGTCAGGCTGATGTGGGAGTAATCCTCCGGCAGCTCGCTGCGCAGGTGCCAGCTCGCCTCGGCCAGCTCGGATTCCTGCACGGTGATCCTGTCGCTGCCGTCCAGCTCACAGACGAAGCCCATCAGGAGCGTGTCCGTGAACACCCACGGCTGGGATTTGTAAAAGCGGAGGTTTTTGACCCGGAGGCCAGCCTCCTCCATGACCTCGCGGTGCACCGTGTCCTCAATCGACTCACCGATCTCATTAAAGCCCGCGATGAGGGCATATTTTTTGAACGGCCGACCGCGATAGCGCGTGAGCAGCAGCCGGTCGCCGTCGTGCACCGCGACGATCACAGCCGGGCAGATCTTCGGGTAGACCGTGTTTTTGCAATGCGGGCAGACCATGGCGCGCTCGACCGTGCTTTTCTCCATGCGCGCGCCGCATCTGCCGCAGAATTTCTGGGAATCATACCAGCGGTACAGGCTTTCGCCCGCAGCGGCGGCGAACAGGGCGGCGCCTGTCCCGTCCGTCATGGCGCGGAGCGACGAAGAGGGAGCATAGCGGAACGTGTCTGTCTCGCCGGGGTGGGCGGAGACGAGATAATATGCCGTTTCGTCAATGGAGAAGGCGTACTGCGCCTCGCCGCCGTCCGGAAGCTCGCGCATCCGGGGCAGCGTGAGCGTTTCGCCGCTCAAATTACAGTAAACTGTATGATCCGGCTCAAAAATCAGCGCAATATCATCCGGCGACGGTGCTTTCCACGACATTTCATTGTGATACATATGCGGATACAGATCCTGAAGCATAGCTTTCCCTCCTCAGCGCCCGGCGAAGAACACTTCGATCTCCGCCCGGCCTGCCTGTACGCTGCCCTGCGCGAAAAACGGCTTTCCGCCGCCGCGTCCGTGCAGCTGCGCGTTCAGCTCCTTTACCAGCTGCCGCAGATCGCCGTCCTGTTCGCCGACGGCGTATTTATAGCCATCGGCGTCGCTGCCGGCAAAAACAGCCGCACGACCCCCGCAGGCCGTCATGACCAGATCGGTCAGCCGCCGCAGGCTGTCCGGGTTCATCGCAGGCTCAAACAGCAGGACGTTTCCTGCCCCGGCAAGTGCCTGCGCCTTCTGCGCAAACACAGCCTCTTCCAGCCCGGCTGCGCGCTGCTTCTGCGCGGCCTCCGCGTCCAGAAGCCGCCGCACGGCGGCAGCCGTCTCCAGCGGCTTCGCCGACAGCAGGCCTGACACGCGCCGGTTCTGCTCGGCAATTTCGCTCAAATAGGCAAGCGCACGTCTGCCGCACAGAATTTCCAGCCGCACGCCGTCATGGAATTTCACGCAGGAGAAAATTTTGATCAGCCCAATTTCCCCGGTGCTGCTTACGTGCGTCCCACAACAGGCGCAGATGTCCGCGCCGGGGATGGTCACGATGCGCACCTGCCCGGTCAGTTCCTTCTTGCTGCGGTAGGGGATGGTCTTCAGCGCCTCGGCATCCGGGTATGTAATTTCGATCGGGACGTTTTTCCAGACCCACTCGTTGGCCTCGGCCTCGACGGCGGACAGGTCCTCCTGCGTCAGCATACCGGAAAAATCGATGGTCACAAAATCCGCGCCCATGTGGAAGCCGACGTTTTCATAGCCGAAGCGGCGGTGCACGACGCCGGAGAGAATGTGCTCGCCGGAATGCAGCTGCATGAATTCGAACCGGCGGCCATAATCGATTTGACCCTCGACAATCTGCCCCACGGCAAGCGGCTGTTCACAAAAATGCACGATCTTGCCATCGCGCTCGTGCGTGTCGGTCACGCGGACACCGGACAGAAAGCCGGTGTCGCCCGGCTGGCCGCCGCCCTCCGGATAAAAGCAGGTTCTGTCCAGCACGACATCATAGCCGTGCTTTCCCGGCTGACAGGATACAACGCGCGCTTCAAACGCTGCCTGATGCGCGTCCTGATAATAGAGCTTTTCTGTTGCCATTTTGACACCTCTTGTCAGATTTTTAACTATCATAGCACACAATCCGTCAAAATTCCACTGGAATTCGTTCGGATTTTGGTTGACAAACCGGGGAAATCAACCTATTATATAAGTTGGGCGATTTCAAAAGCACCCGATATTCTGAAACAAAAAGGGGGAAGAACAAATGGACGCAGGAAGTAGTAGCGGCACATCCGCAGGCCGAAGTCGGCCCGAGCACCAGCCGCCTTTGTGCGTCCGGTGCTTGCAGCCCCTGTCATTCTTCGATTGATGTGCCTGCGTTGTGTCTTTACCTTCCTATTCTTTACATTTAGGAGGAACAAGACATGGCAGAAAGCAATTTTTCCCTGCAAAAGACCCTGACCATGCTGCTCGACGAGAAGAAGTATCATTCTCTGCGCGACATCCTCAGCACCATGAATCCCGCCGACATCGCCGCCATTTTTGACGATCTCGATCAGGCGCGCCTGCCGCTTCTGTTCCGGCTTCTGCCGAAGGAGCTGGCCGCCGAAACGTTCGTCGAAATGGAGCCGGAGGCGCAGGAGCTTCTGATTCAGGGCTTCTCGGATTCCGAGCTGAAGGAGGTCATCGACGAGCTTTACGTCGACGACGCCGTCGATATCGTGGAGGAAATGCCCGCGAACGTCGTGCAGCGCATCCTGACCCAGGCCGAGCCGGATATGCGCAAGCAGATCAACGAGATCCTGCGCTACCCTGAGGATTCCGCCGGCTCGATCATGACCACCGAATATGTCTCCCTGCGCCCGAATATGACGGTCGAGGAAGCGATTTTGCGCATCCGGCGCACGGGCATCGACAAGGAGACGATCTACACCTGCTACGTGACGCGCGGCCACAAGCTCATCGGCCTTACGAGCGTCAAGGACCTGCTTCTGTGCGAGGACGACGATGCGACCATCGAGTCCATCATGCAGGAGCACGTCATCACCGTCGGCACGCTCGACGATAAAGAGCAGGTCGCCCAGATGTTCAGCAAGTACAACTTCCTCGCTCTGCCGGTCGTTGACACAGAAAACCGGCTGGTCGGCATCGTAACCTTCGACGACGCCATGGACGTCATGGAAGACGAGGCCACGGAGGACATGGAAAAGATGGCCGCTATGCTGCCGTCCGAACACCCGTATATGCGTTCGACCCCTGTCGAGATCTGGAAAAACCGTATCCCGTGGCTGCTGCTGCTGATGGTTTCGGCGACGCTGACGGGCATCGTCATCACAAGATTTGAAAACTCGCTGGCCGCCCTGCCGTGCCTCACGGCGTTCATCCCCATGCTGATGGACACCGGCGGCAACTCCGGCTCGCAGGCCTGCGTGTCCATCATCCGCGGCATCAGCCTGAATGAGATCGAATTCCGCGACCTGGGACGCGTGGTCTGGAAGGAGATCCGCGTGTCCGTCCTCTGTGGCGTGTGCCTGGCAATCGCCTGCTTCGCGAAGATCATCGTGGTCGATATGCTGCTGTTAAAGAGCGAGAGCGTGACGTATCTGGTAGCCTTTGTCGTCTGCGCGACGATGGCCGTGACGGTCTGCCTTGCCAAGATCGTCGGCTCAACGCTGCCGCTGCTGGCTAAAAAGCTCGGCTTCGACCCGGCTGTGATGGCCTCGCCGATCATCACGACGATCGTGGACTTCCTGTCCCTGCTTGTCTATTTCGCTTTTGCGACCGCAATGCTCGGCATCGGATAAAAAACCGCCCGCTGCACATAATGTGCAGCGGGTTTTTGTGCAAAAACGGCAAAAAACAGACGCAGTTGGTAGGGGCGGGGCTCTGCTCCGCCCGGCGGAAAACGCTGCGTTCGCGTGAGAACTTGCGGCAAATTCGTATGCAGTTACCCACTTGGTTGTAGGGGCCGACGACTCTGTCGGCCCTGAAAATGCTGCGAATTCGCCATGGATTTCCGTAAAAATGCTGCGTCCTGCGGGCGGACAGAGTCGTCCGCCCCTACACCGAAATGCGCAGATGCATACGAATTTGCCGAGGATTTCCGATGATTCGGTGCATTCTGCCGGGCGGAGCAGAGCCCCGCCCCTACCAAAATTGTGCGTATTTTTGGGGGTGCTCCGAAATCTGCTGCGGTCGAATCCGCTCAGCGCAAAACTGGGAACA
>JABLTO010076760.1_pt1 | contig 13885 bp, 10 predicted proteins | sample 7160091 | NCBI WGS metagenome assembly JABLTO01 (sample SAMN14651225, study PRJNA627086) | human gut metagenome | isolation source: feces | host: Homo sapiens
GATATGTTTGGAAGGGGACATGGATATGAAGAGATGCGGTACAATCTGACACCGTTTCTCGAGATTAAGCGTTTCGTAAAGTACAGAAGTTATATGACGACCACAAGCGTGATGTTGAATCTGGTTGGAAATGTTCTTGCTTTTGTACCGTTTGGAATGTTGATCCGCTGGGTCAGAGGTAAAAAGACCGGTTTTTTTACAGCGACTCTGGCGGCATTTACGTTTTCGTTAAGTATTGAACTGGTACAGCTGATAACAAAACTTGGGGTGTTTGATGTTGATGATATTATCATGAATACCTTTGGCGGCATGCTTGGATATATCATATATTATATTCTGGCACGATTTGACAGAAAAAGGAGAAAAAAGATTGAAAAACAGTGATTTCAGGGTTTCTCCACCCGGAAGTTCAGGAGATACGATCATTTCATATATATTGGGAATTTTGGGCGGAATCTTTATAATACTTTCCGTGATCAAATCCATTATATCAAGAGGTGCGGTAGAACGTATCTATGGGGTATTGATGATCAGTGCATTTTTGATGGCATTTACCGGAATTGTATTCGGTGTGATCGGGTATCATGCAGAAGAAGGTGGAGTTACATCTAAGAAAATGGCGGTTTATCTGAATATCATAGTTTTTATTATATCAGGCATCTTTTTTATGAAGGGGATATAAGAGTATGGATGAGAGACTGAAAAAACAACTGGATTTTATACTGGAGGTTGACAAGAGCAAATTTGTAGTCAGACAAACGTATCTGACAGATGGAATCAGAAAAGAAGATGATGCAGAACATTCCTGGCATATTGCACTTATGGCAATCTTACTGGCGGAATATTCAAATGAACCGGTTGACGTATTAAGAGTGGTTTCCATGCTGCTGGTTCATGATCTGATCGAGATAGATGCAGGTGATACATATGCATATGATAAAAATGCAAATGCAACAAAAAGAGAACGGGAATTAAAGGCTGCTGACCGGATATTTAATATCCTGCCGGAAGATCAGGCGAAGAAGCTTCGTGGACTCTGGGATGAATTTGAGGAGTATCAGACGCCGGAAGCCAAATTTGCACATGTAATGGATAATCTGGCACCGGTTATGTTATGTGATGCAGTCGGAGGAAAAGGCTGGAAAGAGCATGGCGTTTTCGAGAACCAGGTGTATGGTAGAAACAAGCGGACACCAGAAGGATCAGAGACGTTATATCAGGTGATTGATGAGGTGTTCCGGAGGAACATTCAACTTGGAAACATAAAGGGAGACAATAAATGACATATTATAAGGATATAACAGCAGAATATGAAGATATCGAAGATCGTTACGAACTGATGGTTGAGCGGATCCGTTCGATCACAAAAGAAGAAACAGTGGACATGCGGTATCGGGATTATTTTGTAAGAACCGGAGAATTTTTACTGCAGTTAGATAAAGTGATCGAAAAGGTAAAAAGTGGGATGCCCATTTCGGAGAGCTGTACAGCGGGCGAATTACAGCAGATAAATGCAGCACTTTATCAGGATGTTATGCCTGAAAATTACGAAACGAGCTATTGCAACTATGAATACACCAGACAGATGTTTGGTGAGAAAATAGCAGAGGACGAGATTGAAGACATAGACAAGCGGGAATATTTATTTGCTGACTATCTGACATTTCTTTGTTATGAATTCCATGGACTGATCGCGGCAGCATTTGAAGGAAGAGTTGTAGACCTTACTGTATGGTTTGAATTGTTTGTGGAGGTATATGGGATCTTTGAGGATTTTCCATCTGTTAAAGCAGTAAAAGATGCTATTTATTATTTTGAACATGATTATGCGGAGTTCTTCATGGATTATCGTGTGCGTGAGAAGATGGATCCGATTCTTTCCTTTGCGACAGATATTGTCATGAAATGTGAAGACGGAGATAACAGCTATTTATATGAATATGGCGAATACATCGGAAAGAATGAATTGGAAACGGAAGCGTTTCTTCGCAGGATGTCATCAGAAAAAGTGGCGTCGATTGCCCGGACTTATACAGAAGGGTTTCGACAGGGCTTTGTAGCGGCCGGAATTGATATGTCAAAAAAGAAGCATGTAAATATCCGGTATTCGATTGGTATGGAGCGCATCGTAAAAGCTGCGATCCTTCAGTTCCGTGATATGGGATTGGAACCGTTATGTTTCCGTTATGATACGAACCGCATCAACCGGACCAGAATGAACCGGATCGGCTATGTAGGTACTCCGGTAAATAAGCAGATGGATTACGACCATCAGATGGATCAGACGTTATTTCTTGATCGCAAGCTGATGGAGCGGAAATTAGAGGTAATGCGTGGAGCTTATGAGAAATACAGATATGAGGCGTCCGTATATGCAGGACCGGCGTGTATCGAGATATTTGGTGAGACACCGTTTGAACCGGTGAGCAAGCCGGGACAACTTACGCTTAGCAAGAAGCAGCAGGAGCTTGGTGTAGAATATACCAATGAACTGTCACAGATCGTGAATGAATATATACCGGGAGATGAGTACAGTTTTACGATCATCGCATATCCAATGCCGGAGATCGGAGATGATTATGAAGAGATATTTGAACAGATCATCCGGATCAACAATCTGGAAAGTGATGTATACCGTCCGGTTCACCAGATGATCATCGATGAGCTGGATCAGGCAGAATGGGTACATGTGATTGGACAGAATGGTAATCAGACTGATATGAAGGTATCGATGCATGTGTTAGAACGCCCGGAGACAGAGACAAATTTTGAGAACTGTCTGGCGGATGTGAATATTCCTCTTGGCGAGGTTTTTACATCGCCGAAGCTTACCGGAACGCATGGAGTTTTAAATGTGAGTGAGGTCTATCTGAATGATCTGAAATATGTTGATCTCAAGCTGACCTTTGAAGATGGAAAGATCAAAACTTACACCTGTAAGAACTTTGACAGAGAAGAAGATAATGTAAAATTTGTAAAGGATAATCTTTTGGGCGGACGGGATACACTGCCGATCGGAGAGTTTGCGATCGGAACGAATACGACCGCATATGTACTTGCAAATAAATATAACATGGTATATAAATTGCCGATACTGATCGTAGAGAAGATGGGACCGCATTTTGCAGTCGGTGATACCTGCTATAGCAGGAGCGAAGAAAATATCCTTCATAATCCGGACGGCAAGGAAATCGTTGCAAAGGATAATGAGTGCTCGATCCTTCGAAAGACGGATATCAGCAAGGCATATTTTAACTGCCATACCGATATTACGATACCATATGATGAAATCGGAGGTATTTATTCGGTTCATGCAGATGGAACGAGAGTTGCCATTATCGAAAAGGGCAGATTTGTTCTTCCGGGAACCGAGATATTAAATGAGCCGTTTAAAGAGGCGGAATAAAAAATAAACCATATAAATGAGAGAGGATTCATTATCCTGAACACAGGAGAGAAGCTGTCATTTATATGGTTTATTTTGTTTCACAGCGTTTAGCTGTGCTTTTATAAAGAAGTTAGTATTCGTATCGTATTTTATTATTTTAAAACAGACATTCGCTTATATCGTTTATTTGAATACAGTGCGCTGTCTGCCTGGCTTAACAGATCCTCAATCTTGATATCTGGATCGCAGGAAAATTCCGATACACCGACACTCATTTCGATATAATATGGTTTGCCACAGGTTTCATTTAATTCATTGGACAATTCCTGAATCCTTGCCTGTACAGTCTTAGGAAAATCAAGATCATCAATGAAAGCAAAGCATACAAACTCATCACCGCCGATTCGACCGACAATGTCACTCGCCCGGAAACTTGTCATCAGGATATTTGCAATATTCTTTAAAGCAAAATCTCCATCGTTGTGTCCGAATTTATCGTTTACGATCTTTAAGCTGTCCATGTCTGCAAACAGCAGCATTGCCTTGCGCCCGTGATTGGCAGGTTTATTGATCAGATATTCTACTTTTTCCATTAATCCACGTCTGTTATTGACTCCGGTCAGTTCATCGGAGGTAGACAGGTGATTTAACAGCTCATTTTTTTCATGGATCTCACTTAAGGACATTACTAATTGTTCTTTTGTCTGGATCTGTTCTTTTAAAAGTGATAAATATTTAAAAGAAGCCCCAAGATGAAGAGAAGTTGTATAAATGTGTCCAAAGTGATCTACATCTGTATTGCATACAAACAGACCATGATGTTGTTCATTTGTAAAAATAGGAACAATAACAGCGGTAAATCTATCTTCAAAACCGGTATATTCATTGTCAAAGATATCGGTAGATGCAATACGACGTGTTTCACCTGATAAAACAGCTGTATGTTTTGGATTGTAAAAAGCTTGAAGATACAAAGTATCCGGCGTTTTCCAGCTTCCGTCCGGTTGAATGGCGACGGGCTCATCATACGCATATAAATAAGATGCTGCAAATCCAAGGTCTTTTAATTTAGCAAGCATAGATGAAAAGGTTTTTGCTGTATCGGTTCCATATGTAAGAGTATCTCTTGTAATATAGATTGAAGACCATGATCCCGTTTTGCTGTCGTGTTCCTGTTGGTACAAAGAAGTTGACAAAAATTGTGCAATAGCACTTGTAATATGCGAATTTAGCCGATAGTATTCAGACCGTTTATCCGGATCGTTGATTAATGCTATGATGACACCGGAAAAACAACGGAATGAAAATGCAATATTGGTTACTGAAAAGAAACTTGTGACAGGAGATGACAATAATGACATCAGTTTGTCTACAATCAGATTCTTTGGATATGGTTTTGCCTTTGGTAAAATAGCAATTTCTATTATATCCTTCCAGATGCTGTTGATCTGATCAAGAACAATCGTACCAAAAAAGCTGTTTTTAATGTTGCCTAAAATAGAATCATCACAGTATTCCAGAATATCTGTTACAGTAGAGGAATTGTCAATCGGCATATTTTCGGTATTTTCATGCAGACTGCACCCACATGATAATCGTTTTACAAAGTGGGAATCCAAGACAGAAGAACAGAATTCGCCTGCCTTAATATCCTGAATGATCTTGCCAACGGCACGATAGCCCAATGCAGGGGTGTTCGCGTTTACGGTTGTAAGGGGTGGAACCATAGTTACGGAACCGGGAGAGTTGTCAAAACCGATTACACTGATATCAGCTCCGATTCGGATGTTACGGCTTTTCAATTCCTGATAGCCACCGATAGCCATCTGATCGTTAGAGAAAATAATAGCATCCGCATCTGGGTTATCATCAAGCAGTTTACCGACAATCTCACGGCTGTATTCAGAATAATCACCGTATACGATCATATCTTCAGTGACCGGAATGTTGTGAGCTTTCATTGTAGTTCGGTATACATTCAAACGTTCCAGAGCATCTTCATTTGTCTTTCTTCCGGCAACAAAACAGATATGCTTTCGGTTGTGATGAATAATCAGATGTTCGATGGCATCTCGAAGACCGGCAGTACTGTCGGTCTGTAAACAAGGATAACCTGAAACCTTAGATTCCAGAGTAAGGATTGGAATATCTTTAAAAGTATCCAAAAATGCTTCGATACTTTTTTGTGATATAAAAGATGCGATCGTGCCAACGGACACGATCAGGGCATCCAGATTTTCTTTTTTAGCATAATAAAAAACAGAGTTGTACTGATAATCATAAATTTCGTTTTCAGGATCGTTAAATGAAGCATTTAAAAACATGCCCGGAAAGACGATAAGATTCACGTCCAGCTCTTTCGCTGCGTATTCAGCTCCTTTACATATTTCATTTGCATATTCATTGTCGAGATGACATATGAATAATCCGATGTTTAATCTATTATTTGTCATACAACTACCTCTTGTTAACGAAAAAAACAGTTACTCTGCATATATCATTATATTACCATAAATGGGAATCATTATCAAATTATATTTGATATTTATATAGTATTTTTCGAAAAAAGAAAACACGCCTTGCTGATAAACAAAATTGTGCCGAACAGAGCCCTGTTTTGGACTGCTATATTTGTGAGAATGGCTTCTTTACAAACAGAAATTAATCCCGTATAATTTATAAGAATCAATTGGCATGAAAATGCACTTTATAATGGATAAAACAGGAGGATTTTACAATGGATTACAAGAATGCCGGCGTTGATATTGAGGCAGGATATAAGTCAGTAGAACTTATGAAGAAGCACATCAAGACAACCATGAGACCAGAGGTATTAGGTGGTATCGGAGGTTTTGCTGGTGCGTTCAGTCTTGCAAAGATCAAAGAGATGAAAGAGCCTGTATTACTGTCTGGAACAGATGGATGCGGTACAAAAGTACAGCTTGCATATATCATGGATAAGCACGATACGATCGGAATCGATGCTGTGGCTATGTGTGTGAATGATATTGCATGTTCTGGTGGAGAACCTCTTTTCTTCCTGGATTATATAGCATGTGGTAAGAATTATCCGGAAAAGATCGCTACGATCGTAAGTGGTGTTGCAGAAGGCTGTAACCAGTCCGGCGCAGCTTTAGTTGGCGGCGAGACAGCAGAGCATCCGGGACTTATGCCGGAGAATGAGTATGACCTTGCAGGATTTGCTGTTGGTGTCGTAGAGAAGGATGAACTTATCACAGGAGAGAATATCAAAGCCGGAGATACATTGATCGGTATCGCTTCAAGCGGTGTACACAGCAATGGTTTCTCACTGGTTCGTAAAGTATTTGAGATGACAAAGGAATCTCTGGATACATATTATGATGAACTCGGAACAACACTTGGCGAAGCACTTCTTGCTCCGACAAGAATTTATGTAAAAGCATTAAAGGCAGTAAAGGATGCCGGTGTAATGATTAAGGGTTGCAGCCACATCACAGGCGGCGGTTTCTATGAGAACATTCCAAGGATGCTTCCGGACGGAGCTCGTGCGCAGGTGAAGAAAGACTCATATGAAGTGCCTGCTATATTCAAGCTCCTTGCAAAGAAGGGCGATATAGATGAGCATATGATGTACAATACGTATAACATGGGAGTTGGTATGTGCCTTGCAATAGATCCTACAGATGCAGATAAGACAATAGCAGCTATAGAGAGTGCCGGAGACAAGGCATTTGTTCTCGGCAAAGTAGTAGCCGGTGAAAAGGGAGTAGATTTATGCTAAGAATAGCAGTTCTGGTTTCCGGTGGCGGTACGAACTTGCAGGCGATCATTGATGCGATTGCAACAGGAAAGATCACAGACACCGAGATCGCAGCAGTTATCAGTAATAATAAAAATGCCTATGCACTGGAACGTGCAAAACAGGCAGGTATAAAAGATATCGTAGTATCACCAAAGGATTTTGAAACAAGAGATGTATTTAATGAGAACCTGTTGAAGATTTTACAGGAAGTGAATCCGGATCTGATCGTACTTGCGGGATACCTTGTAGTTATTCCGGAGATTGTGATTGATGCATTTGAGAACCGGATTATCAATATCCATCCTTCTCTGATTCCTGCTTTTTGTGGTACAGGCTATTATGGACTCAAGGTTCATGAGGCAGCGTTAAAAAGAGGTGTAAAAGTAGTAGGTGCTACGGTACATTTTGTAGATAAAGGAACCGATACCGGTCCGATCATTATGCAGAAAGCGGTTGCGGTACAAAACGGAGATACTCCGAAGGTGCTTCAGCAGAGAGTCATGGAGCAGGCAGAGTGGAATATTCTACCTGCTGCTATTGATAAGATTGCACATGGAAAGGTTCGGATCGAAGACGGCATAACAGTTGTAGAAGACTGACAGGAGGAAAACAAATGAAGATTTTAGTTGTAGGTGGCGGCGGAAGAGAGCATGCTATTATTACAAGTATTGCAAAGAGCAGTAAAGTAACAAAAATCTATTGTGCACCGGGAAATGCAGGTATTGCAGAATTGGCAGAATGTGTGGATATCGGTGTTATGGAATTTGATAAACTGGTTGATTTCGCAAAGAAGGAAGCAGTTGATCTTGCAGTTGTAGCTCCGGATGACCCGTTGGTTGCCGGTGCAGTTGATGCATTTGAAGCAGCGGGCATCCGTGCATTCGGTCCTCGAGCAAATGCAGCGATCATCGAAGGTTCAAAGGCATTTTCCAAGGATCTTATGAAAAAATACAATATACCTACAGCCGCATATGAGAATTTTACAGATGCAGAATCAGCACTTGCATATCTTGAAACGGCAAGCTTCCCGATCGTATTAAAAGCAGATGGACTGGCACTTGGTAAGGGTGTTCTGATCTGTAAGGATCTGGAAGAAGCAAAAGCCGGTGTAAAAGAGATTATGCTGGATAAGCATTTTGGAAATGCAGGTAATACTATGGTTATCGAGGAATTTATGACAGGGCGTGAGGTGTCTGTTCTTGCATTCTGTGATGGTACAACGATTAAGCCAATGACCTCCGCACAGGATCATAAGCGTGCACAGGACGGTGATCAAGGATTGAATACCGGTGGAATGGGAACATTTTCACCAAGCCCATTCTATACAGACGAGATTGCAGATTATTGCATGGAGAATATATACAAGCCTACAATGGCAGCCATGAAGGCAGAGAAAAGAGAATTCAAGGGTGTATTATTCTGTGGACTTATGATCACGCCACAGGGCGTAAAGGTACTGGAATATAATGCAAGATTTGGAGATCCGGAGGCGCAGGTTGTTCTTCCTAGAATGAAGAATGATATCATTGATGTATTTGAGGCGTGTATTGACGGAACTCTGGATCAGGTAGAACTTGAATTTGAAGACAACGCTGCTGTATGTGTAGTACTTGCATCTGACGGTTATCCGGTTTCCTATAAGAAAGGATATCCGATCTCAGGTCTAGAGACATTCAAAGACAAGGACGGATACTATGTATTCCATGCCGGAACTAAGTTTGAAGACGGCAAAGTTGTAACAAATGGCGGTCGTGTACTTGGAGTAACAGCTACAGGAAAGGATCTTCATGAAGCCCGTGCAAATGCATACAAGGCAACCGAGTGGATCACATTTGAGAATAAATATATGCGTCATGATATCGGTAAAGCGATTGATGAGTGTTAATTATTATTGAAAGATATACGAAAGAAAAAAGTCTCTGGGGAACATACTAATATATGGGAGCCGGGGACTTTTGTATCATAACAGAAGATAGTAGGCAGAAAATGTCATATACTATGAAAAAAGAGGTGACATAATTTGAAACTTCCGAACAGTGAAAAATTACAGGAAATATTAAAAGAAGCCAAACGGATATCCAAGAAGCTGGGGCAGAACTATATAGGAAGTGAACATCTGTTGATGGCACTTACCTTTGTCAGTGATACGGCACCGTTTGTTGTTTTACAGGAAAATGGAGTAACGATACAGTCGATCATTAATATCTTAAGCCAGCTACCATTAGCCGGAGGAACCTTTGGCGCAGAGAAAAGCAAATATACAAAATCCGCAGAGTCGATCCTGGAGCTTGCGGGAAATGAAGCAAAACGTCTGGAAAGTACAGAGGTAGGAAGCGAGCATCTTCTGATTGCCATTTTGAAGCATCTGGATTGTACGGCGGTAAAAATCATACTGTCATTAAAGGCAAATATACAGAAAATATATGTAGACATCATGTCTGCATGTGGAGTGGATGGCAGTACGGCAAAGAAAGAATTTGTAAGTCTGAAAAAGGGAAAGAATAAATCCAAGGCATCGGCAACACCGACGTTGGATCAGTTCTCCAGAGATATGACGATGGATGCCCGTATGGGAAATCTAGATCCGGTTATAGGCAGAGAGAAAGAGATAGAGCGTGTACTTCAGATTTTAAGCAGACGTATGAAGAACAACCCATGTATGGTTGGAGAACCGGGTGTAGGTAAGACTGCGGTAGCAGAGGGGATTGCTTACCTGATCGCTGCAGGAGATGTGCCGGATACAGTACGGGATAAGCGACTGTTGTCGCTAGATTTATCCAGTATGGTAGCGGGTTCCAAGTACCGTGGAGAATTTGAGGAACGGATCAAGAAGGTGATCGCAGAGGTAAAAAATGCCGGAAACGTCATTCTGTTTGTGGATGAGCTTCATACGATCATCGGAGCCGGTGGAGCAGAGGGAGCAATCGATGCATCTAATATCTTAAAACCATCCTTATCGCGCGGAGAGATCCAGATGATCGGAGCGACGACACGTGCAGAATACAGAAAATATATAGAAAAGGATGCAGCGTTGGAGCGAAGATTTCAGCCGGTCTATGTGGAAGAGCCGACCAATGAAGAAACAGTAGAGATCTTAAAGGGACTTCGCTCTGCATACGAGGAACATCATCATGTAGAGATCAGTGATCAGGCACTGGAAGCAGCGGTATCATTATCGGTTCGATATATCAGTGACCGTTTCCTGCCGGATAAAGCCATTGATCTGATGGATGAAGCATGTTCCAGAAAACGTCTGGGATTTGGAAAGAAAGCAAAGAAGACTCTGCCATTGGAGCTTGAGATACAGGCGTTTTCCGATGATATTGAGAACCTTTTAGAGGCTGGAGATATCGATGAAGCGGCAGAACTGTTAAAGAAACAGAGAAAGCTGGAAACAAAGCTCGATAAAATGAAGCAGAATAAAAATGCGAAAAGTGTTGTAGTAGATGCAGAGGATATTGCGGATGTTGTATCTGTATGGACGAAGATTCCGGTAAATAAACTGACCGAACAGGAATCCAAACGTCTGGAACGTCTGGAAGAGGAGCTGCATAAGAGAGTTGTCGGTCAGAATGAAGCAGTTGATGCGGTAGCAAAGGCGATTAAGAGAAGTCGTGTAGGCTTAAAAGATCCAAAACGTCCGGTTGGTTCGTTCTTATTCCTTGGGCCTACCGGCGTAGGTAAGACTGAATTGTCGAAGGCTCTTGCAGAAGCGGTATTCGGCAGCGAGGACGCGCTGATCCGTGTCGATATGTCGGAGTATATGGAGAAACACAGTGTGTCGAAGCTGATCGGGTCACCTCCGGGCTATGTTGGCTTTGAGGAAGGTGGACAGCTTAGTGAGAAGGTTCGTTCCAATCCGTACTCTGTTATATTGTTTGATGAGATAGAAAAGGCACACAGTGATGTGTTTAATATATTATTGCAGGTACTGGATGATGGACATATTACAGATTCTCAGGGCAGAAAAGTAGATTTTAAGAACACGATCATTATCATGACATCGAATACTGGCGCACAGAGGATTATTGATCCGAAGAAGCTTGGATTTGTTACTGCGTCAAATGCAGATACAGAGCATGAAGATATGAAGAAGAATGTTATGGATGAGGTAAAACAGAACTTCAAGCCGGAGTTCTTGAACCGTATTGACGACATTATCGTATTCCGAGCACTGACAGAGGATGATGTAAGAAATATTTCAAATCTTCTATTAAAAGAATTAAAGCAGCGTGTTGCATCGCAGATGGAGATTCAGTTGAAGTTTGGAGATGCAGTTAAGAAACTGATCTTTGAGAAAGGCTACGATAAGAAATACGGAGCAAGACCGTTGAAACGTGCGATTCAGACGAATATAGAAGATGAGCTTGCAGAAGCAGTCTTAAAAGGTGAGATCAAACGGGGAGATACCGTTCAGGTGACTGTGCGCAACGATAAGGTGAAGTTTGTAGTAAAAAATGAACCTGAAAAGTAGTTGCTTCCAAATCTATAAAATAATTGTGAACTGATTATATTTGGTGTGGCAAAAGCCGGAGCATTATTGTATAATCAGATTATAAAAGTGCCGGGTAAGGCATGAGTATAATGTACAGGAGGATAAAAATGTCAGTAATCAACGATTTAATTAACATAGAGTCCGATTCACTGGATTTCGGAAATTATGAATTAGCAACAAAGACAAAGAAAGATGGTATTGAATATAAAGGTGATATCTATAAGATCAAGACTTTCAATGAGATCACCAAGCTTGAGAAGAATGGTATGTTTGTATATGAATCAGTACCGGGTACAGCAGTACATGGCTTCCGTTCATCAGAAGAAGATGTATCATTTATAGTAGAAGGAACAGAGACCTCATCTATTACACTGGAGCTGGAACCGGAAACAGATTACAAGATTCATATTGATGATATATATGTAGGAAAGAATAAAACAAATCTCGGTGGCAAGTTAAGCATCAGTGTAGATCTTGAACCGGGCAGAGAAGTAAAGGTAGACGTCAGAAAAGCATTTGACTAGGAGTTTATATGGCAAAAGAAAAACAGATCTTTTTTTGCCGGGAATGTGGATTTGAGTCAGCAAAATGGATGGGACAATGTCCGGGTTGCAGATCCTGGAATACGTTCTGTGAAGAAAAAGTAACGGTAGGCGCCAGAAAACAGTCCGGAGGACGGACTGCTGTGGTGCCTACAAGTATTTTAGAAGTAAAAACGGCTGATGAGACAAGATTTTCCACAGGACTGGAAGAATTGAACAGAGTACTTGGAGGAGGAATCGTAAACGGTTCTCTTGTTTTGGTAGGCGGAGATCCCGGTATCGGTAAGTCAACGATCCTGCTTCAGATGTGCAGAAATCTATCAGCAGATGGTCATAAGATCCTCTATGTTTCAGGTGAGGAATCTTTGTCGCAGATCAAGATGCGCGCGGAACGAATTGGTACATTTCAGAAGGATATGCTGCTTTTGTGTGTAAATAATCTGGAAGATGTGGAAGAATATGTCAAGAAGGACAAACCGAAGGTTATTGTTATCGACTCGATCCAGACAATAGTAGTAGAAGATATTGCTTCGGCGCCGGGAAGCGTATCTCAGGTAAAAGAAGTAACAGCACGTTTGATGCAGATGGCAAAACAGATGGATATAGCGATCTTTATCGTTGGACATGTTACGAAGGAAGGAACGGTAGCAGGCCCGAGGAATCTGGAACATATGGTAGATACGGTGTTGTATTTTGAAGGCGATCGTAATGCAGGCTTCCGTATTCTTCGTGCGGTAAAGAACCGATTTGGATCAACGAATGAGATCGGTGTATTTGAAATGCTTGAAACCGGCTTATCAGAGGTGAATAATCCATCGAAGGTTATGCTGGCAGGCAGACCGCTTCAGACATCCGGTTCGGTTGTGGTATGTTCTTTAGAAGGAACCAGACCGATCCTGTTGGAGATCCAGGCACTGGTCTGCCAGACCAGCTTTAATCTACCGAGACGTACAACAGTTGGTTTGGACTATAATCGTGTGAACCTTCTTCTTGCGGTACTTGAAAAGAGAGCGGGAATGGTGTTATCAGGAAGTGATGCATATGTCAATATAGCCGGTGGTATGCGGCTTGATGATCCGGCAGCAGATCTTGGAATTGTATTTGCACTTGTTTCCAGTTTTCGTAATCGTCCATTGGATGAGAGTATGGTCGTATTCGGTGAAGTAGGACTTTCAGGAGAAGTTCGTGGCGTATCCGCAGCAGAGCAGCGTGTAAGAGAAGCTGTGAAAATGGGTTTCCGGACATGTATTATGCCAAAGACAAATGCAGAGCATCTTAAGAGTATAGAGGGCATAAAAGTAGTAGGAGTATCGAATATCAGTCAGGCGTTAGAGTATATATAAGATTGTATTTATTTTAATACAATTTTTGTCAAAAAAAGTGTTGACATCTGACGTCTGATTTAGTATTATATCAACTGTTCGCGGTACGAAACACCGAACGAACAAAGATCACAACTTACATATTTCATGATGATTCTCATCTGGAAAGCATGCAGAACATCAAAAAAGAAATTAAAAAGTTGTTGACAAAGAACACTGAATGTGATAACATATAGAAGTTGTCGCTGATGAGTTCGACAACAAAGAACCTTGAAAAATTAACAACATGACAACCCTGAAATTCCAAATAAAGAATTTCAAAAAGAACGTAACAGACGCAAGTCTGATACAAAC
>JABLTO010250945.1_pt1 | contig 13869 bp, 19 predicted proteins | sample 7160091 | NCBI WGS metagenome assembly JABLTO01 (sample SAMN14651225, study PRJNA627086) | human gut metagenome | isolation source: feces | host: Homo sapiens
AACAATAAGGAGAAAAATTATGCAAAAAGAAAATTTTGCTGTGGAGGGACATTCGCTGCCATTCCGCAGAATGATGTTTGAAATTACACGTCGCTGCAATCTGCGCTGCGCTCATTGCTTCCGCGGTGACCCTCAGAATGTAGATATATCGGAAGAGATTATTGATAGGTCATTAGATCAGATCTCGTCGTGCTTCTCTTTTGATGTTACCGGGGGTGAGCCGTTCCTGGTTCCGGACAAATTGGAATATCTGGTGGACGGTATCATCAAGAGGAAAATGAGGTTTACTTCTTTCTCCCTGGTCGTAAATGGGACAATCCTGGATGAAAGAGCGCAGAGATCGGTAGCAGCCATTAACAGGTTGGCAACGTATCTTTATGAGGATATTTATCCCCAAGCTTGGGCGTCTGTTGGCAAAGAGTTTGACTTTGAAAAAGAGGTGCCAGAGGAAGATCTTAGAATTTCAATTTCGGTTTCGGTGGATGAATTTCACCACAATAATCCGGATGAAGCGGTGGCGTACTACAAAAGTCTGACTAACAAATATGTTGAAGTCAAAAGGCAGGACGAATGGAAGAGGACTGATGATGATGGAAATACCAGAACACAGGCTGAGATCCGGAATGATGCAGTAAAGGCTCACGACACATGGGTCGATAATGAGGGACGTGCACAAGGTAGTCATATGGGATACCGTATAAACACTTGTGACTTCTGCAATCTGGCATCTCATAAAGTAGAATTTGGAGAGAATAATAGAGTAAAATGTACTGTCCAGATTTGCGCAAACGGCAACGTAACTTTTGGAGAACAGCTCTCTTTTGAGAGTATTGATAAATTCAGCATGGGTAATATTCTGGAAGAGCCTTTATCATGTATAATCTGGAAAAATACATTTAACCAGCCTTTACAATGTGTTGAGGTAACCCAGCTTTTAAATATAAAAACAAAATTGGAGCATGGAGAAGTACCAGAGAATGAAATTAAACCGAATGAAGCTATTATAGAAATGCTAAAAATGAAGCGTGATCTCATGCGTGTTGCACATGAAAAGTTCCCTCAACTGACATATGGAGAGCTACTGGAAGCGTGTGACGCCGATCTCAACATTCAGACTGATGGATGGTATGCTTTTGTCATGTCGAAGCTATTCGATTCTTATAGGGATAAATACAAGAACTGGAAGTACGATCGGGACACAGAGCAAAGAATCTGCAACAGATACATTGGAGAAAATGCGCTCAGAGAGTTCACAGAGAGTATGGAAGAGATCTTTGAGAATGCGAAGAAAAAGCACCCATTGACATTTTCGAACTTACGTTCTATTCTATAATCAAATAAGAAGCTGGAGGTACGTGTTCATGATCTTGGAATGGATGCAAAAACGCTTAGAAGCTAAAGCCCGGAAAGAGAAACTGGAAGTAATAAGGTTGAAGTGGCAGAAGGCACAATTGGAGAAAGAGCTTGCAGCAGTTAAGAGGAGGACGAAGGATGAGTGAGGAAATGGAATATTTGTTTTGCGTGCATGGCGGGATTGCAACGTATGGAAAGTATAAAAAAGTTTACAAGCAAATTCAAGGGAACGATGTAATCATGTTTAGAAATTGCATGGGGCATGAGCTTCCGGAAAAGTTTTTTAAAAAGTCCCTTACAGAGCATGAAAAAAAACAAATGGTTAAGCACTATAAGGACATTGATTGTGAAGATGCACGATTAAGAGCTTTTAAGGATGGAGATATTAAAGAAGCGGCTTCTGAAATACAAAAAATAAAAAGTATGTCTGTGGATGGATATTATAATAAAATAATTGAGGAAGCTCATAGAAGATACGAGGACATGGGATATAAGTGGTAAAACTTTAATGTATTAACGCTTTAGCGTGCTAAAATATATGAGATACACATAGACTTTATCGTATATAGCGATAAGGTGGTAATTTGACCCCCGAAAAACCCTTTATTTTACTGGCTTCAAAAAGTGCAAAAATACAGTCGAATGTTATCGAAAAATCCCTTATAAATAAAGGGATTCCGCCCTGGTAGCAGTCAAAAATGGCTATGTCAAAATGCCGATTTTTGATGGGTGAAGTGCTTTAAATCCAGGAAATTATTGACTTTTTACGATATGTCGAACGACCCGGCGATACAATAAAAGGGGACTCTGTTGTTGGAATCCCCTTATTTTTATTGAAAATACACTTTTAATTTATTCCAGCATCGACTTTTCGCTTTGCTCTAATCAATGTACTTTTGCTGATTCCGGTCATTTGCTCCACTTCTTTGTAGGAGTGAGATTGAAGCAACTCCAGAGCGTGATTAACTTGTTTCTGGTTGAACTTCTTTGGACGTCCTTCTGTGAAATCCGGATTCTGTTTGGCTATGGACTTTCCCTCCTGTGTACGCTCCACGATCATATCTCTCTCAAATTCTGCGAAAGCAAAGAGAATATTCCGGATAAGCTTTCCGGTTGGCGTGTTGTCTAGTAACCCCATGTTCAAGATATGGACTTTTATGCCTCTGTCCAGTAAGGATTGTATCAATTCGGTTCCCTGTGTGGCAGATCTGGCTATTCGGTCAAGTTTAGTTACAACTAATGTGTCGCCGTCATTGATCTGTGCCATGAGCTTATCCAATTCCGGACGGTGAGCCTTTGTCCCTGTAAATGCGTCTGAATAGATTTGCGCAGCTCCATGTTCCCTTAAAGCTTTTGTCTGTGCTTCCAGTGAGTTACCATCTTTCGCCTGTCCCTTTGTGCTTACTCTTGCATATCCATAAATCATAGCATTTCCTCCGTTTATTAGTGACACTAAGTTTTGACACCTTTATGATGCTTGATTATACGCTATCTTTCTTGTGGTGTCAATACTTAAAAGTTTTGGCACTCTTGTGGTAAAAAAAGAAGAGGCTCAAACCTCTTCCCTTATATATTCCATTATATCTCCAGGCTGGCAATCCAAGATCTCACATAGCGTGTTGATCGTGTGGGAGCTGATGTTCTGATTCTTTCTGAGGCGTGACAGCTGTCCGGCGGACATACGATATTGATTTATTAGCGCATATTGTGTGATTCCCTTATTCTTCATTGTCTGCCACAACTTATCATACACGATCATTTCCACAGCCTCCTATGACTGTAGTGTACCCATGAATCGCATACATTAATATTAGCCATATATGGATAATATCATAAAAATGTCTTTGATAACTTTATGTGACTACGTGATGGATTATCCGTATAATTAGTGATGGGAGGAATATGCAGATGAATGATGAAGAAAAAGAGATCGAAGAAACTAGAAGACTTTTCCAGGACTTCTTACTGGAGATTCCGGAAGATTATCTGATCGAAAGGTCAAGAGAAATTGAGAAGGAGCTTGACAGCAATCCAGATGAAGTCCCAGAATACACAGAGTCCGAACTGGATGAACGTTATAGTAAGCTCATGGAGCTGATTGGAAAAGATTGAAGTGTAGTGTTTAATTTTTCTGATCACAAAAAAAGAGGGATGAGCCACTACACTCAATCCCTCAGAGGTATCAACACACGAAGTGTTAACATAAATATTATACCATCAACCTCAGTGCAAGTCTAGTCCTGTCTTTTCTTCCAAAGACTGCAAGATCAGCTCATTCAATGAAACATTGTGATCGGCAGCATACTGGTCTAGCTTCTTTCCAGCCTCTTCATTCATGCGTACCATGATACGCTTCTTCTTCTGGTTATACCGGATAGAAGCCTCAGCCCTAGACTGATACACTCCACCCTCTGTGAGCCTTGCTCCTTTATCGCCTTTTGCCATTGTACATATCAACCCCTTTCCAACATTATTGTATATGATACAATAACATTGCAAAATAGTCGATAGACTTTTACTGATCGGGACGGCTCATGGGTCGGGTCGCCATGCAACACATGAACCATCCATATATGCTAAAGCTCCAACTTGAAGCTAAAGCTCAACAACAACTGCTATCGTCCCAGGGTTACGTGACTTACTCGCATACGCTGAAGCCTCCAGCCGTTCCTTGAAGTTCCTCTCGTCTATGATCTCAGACTCGAATGGGTCGCATTTAATTACAATCACTTTATAGTAAGTATTCATTCTCTCATTACCTCCGCAGTATCTTTTTTATGCAGTGGAGCTTTCGCCCCACCGCCGTATATTAATGTATTAGTTGCATGTAAATCTCATTGAAGAGGTCGCTTTTGTAAACGCCTCATACAGATCTTTATGGAGCTTTTTGAACTCTGTGGAAGCGAATCGCTTGGAGATTACTTCACGGTATGTGATCTTGCCATCATCACACAGGAATTCTTGAATCTCGTTCTCGTTCAGATATTCAATAGCTTCTGCTTTAAGTTCGTCGATCTGCTTCTCCAGCTCCTTCTGCATTGACTGGTATTCTTTGATCTCTTTGATTACTGCATTGATATTAGTTGTGTTCTTCATAGTTGATACCTCATTCTTTCTTATATTTTGTAGTGGTTTTTGTTTATGCTTATATGCTAGCATATCAGCAATTATTTGTCAATACATAATTTTAATAATTTTATGTGTTTTTATGTTTTTATATTATTTTTGCTTATTTATACGTTAATTTATTATTGATTGTTTGGGGTGGACTTGCCACCCCTTTATATGTTAATCAGCCAAAACAAATTGCTCGTTGCAGTCCATACACATGACGTTCAAGTTCTTTGTTGCTCTAAAGCTATTGCCACAGCAAGGACAAATGTACTTGCGTGTGCTTGACGGCTTGCGTGTTTTTGGCGGTAATGTTGTACCATTGCCAGCTTTTGCACCGCCGATTCCGGTGAAAGAGAATTGTGTACCACGCACAAGCTGTATATCCTCGAACCCTCTGTCAATGATGAAGTCTAACGTATCTTCTGTAGGGCTTGTGATCGTCCATCCGTATTTTTCATCACGTTCAATATGAAGATGTCCCAACTCTTCTGCCGTCTTTTTAAAGCTTTTGTTGTGGTAGACACCTCTATTAGAAGTATCTTTTATATCATGCTGGATATTATATAAGTGACTTGCTTCATGGATAAGTGTGCTCACGACATTTTCTATAGGTCTGTTGAGATAGTCGGCTGATAAATTCAATTCATGGGTCGCTGTGTCATTGCTGTGCCAGATCTTCTGTACAGATATGTGACCGTATGCACCAACTGTGGATTGAATAGTAATGGTAGGAATCTCCAGTTCATTGTTAAAATACTCTTCATTGATTGCACGGAAAATCTTCATCAAATAATTACTTACTCTCTGGTAGTTTGTCAATTGCTTCATGTCTGATACCTCGTTCTTTCTTAATATTGTAGTGGTTTTTGTTAAGTCGTTCGCTTAACTTGTTTATATGCTAGCATATCAAAATTGATCTGTCAACCCTTAAAATAATATTTTTGCATAAATTTATTAAAAATACATTTTCAAACATATTTTTATTATATAAAGCAAGTAAAAACATATATCTTGTAAAAAATATATAATAAATACTATATATAGATAAATATATCTGCATGTATGCCCCCAGGGTACTTTTAATCATCGGGATCTCGTGTTTTTCTCAAAATCCTATAAGGTGGTTCATTTCTACACTGACTGCAAAATCAGCAGCCCTCTAATATATAATAAATAAGCGTGTATTTATATATAAACGTGTATTTTTAATAAATTTATTAAATTTAATATTTATATGTATTTTTATTTTATTTATTGATAAATACATATATATGTGTTAAACTATGCTCATATACATAAAATTAATAAGGGAGTGAGAAAATGGCAGCCGTTGTAATCTCTGTAGCCCTCCAGAAGGGCGGGGTCGGAAAAACTTCAACAAGTCTTGCGCTTGCATCTGAACTGGGGTGTAGGAAGAAGAAAGTGTTACTCATAGATTTAGACGCGCAAGGTAATAGCACTTACAGCTCTGGATGTAATATGAGTAAACAAAAGTATTCACTGTATAATGTGCTTACATCTCATGCTGAGTATCGTTGTGATATTATACAGGCAATCTTTCAATGTAAATACTACGATCTATTGCCAGCGGACGACGCAGTAAATAGTCTAACACTAGAGCTTAAAGATTTTTATGCTCTCAAAAAGGCATTGGAAGCAATCAAAAATAACTATGATTTTATTATCCTGGATTGCCCTCCAGCACTTTCTATGATTTCTGCAAATGCGTTTACTGCAAGTCAGAAAATTATTATCCCAAGTGAATGTAGAGCCTATAGCTTTTTAGGTATTACAGAGTTAAAGAAAAATATTGACCAAATCAAAGCAAAGTACAACCCAGATTTAGAAGTGCTGGGAATCTTACTCGTTAAATATGCAAAGAGAGTCACTGTCACAAAAGAGCTACAAGAAATGATTAGTAAATTTGCAGCTTCATTGAATACTACAGTCTACAAAAATACGATCAGAAACGGTATTGCAGTAGAAGAGGCTGCATTAAACCAAATTCCGCTTTGCGACTACGTAACTAAGAAAAATAATGCTCCATATATAGACTATCGTGGATTTGTCACAGAAACATTAGAAAGGTTAGGTATGAGATAATGTCTAATAAACATGGAATAGAAGCTTTAGAAGCCTATACACAGGATTCTACAAAGGAAGCTGTCGAGGCAGCCCCAGCTCCGGACACAACCACCGTTCCGGAAGAGCCAGAACAGAAGAAGCCAACCAAACGCAAAAAATCCGACGGCAAGCGTGTTAATTTTGTACTGCCCTGGGAAGTATACGCTCAATGGGAAGAGGTAGCGGAAGCGTTCGGTGGTAACTTCTCTCAATTTGCTGTCAAAGCCATTGAAAAAGATCTCAAAAATAATGCAGCTGTGTACAAAGAAGTAATTGAACGTCTTGGTTGACACTGTTAAAAGTGCATTTTTAAGTGTAATACATTGCAATACATTGTAGTGTATTACACTATTTTTATATATTTTATCATTTACAAGTGAGCATTAATGTGCTATTCTGTATTACAAATAACACATTGTAGTGTATTACATATAGTGCCGTATAGGCACATAGGAGGGTAAATATGGGCGACAGCAAAGAATTAAAGCCGAAATCATTCAGAATTGATGACGTAACCTACGACAAATTCAAGGAGATATCCTCTCAGATTGGCGGAAACCAACAGGAAGCTCTCTCTAAGCTTATTGAAGCATATGAATTCCAGGGCGGAAAAGCAGTCCTTACAGAGAAAAAGGCTGATATTGAGCAATTCGAAAGGTATGTAACGGCGCTCACACGCATGTTCATGGGAAGTCTCCAGGAAAACCAAGATCTCGCTGCCATTGTCCGAACTGAATTTGAAGCCCAGCTAAAATCTAAAGATGATGTAATTCAAGATCTGCAAGAGAAGCTCCAGGCTGCCAAGCAGACCAAAGAACAAGCAGAAGCCAATGAAAAAACTGCACAGGACGAACAAAACAGATTAATCATAGAATTGTCAAAGGCTGAGCGTAACCATGAGGAATCCGTAAAAACGTATGACAGCAAAATAAATGGACTTAACGATACGATTGCAGCTCTCAATAACTCCACCGACATGATGAAGAAAGAGATTGCACGTTTGGAAGAAGGTGCATCTGTAGTAAATGCCCTTCAAGATAAAGTGAAGCAATTGGAAGCTGATCTTGAAACAAAAAAGACAGAATTGCAAGCATGTCAACACGATCGGGAGCAAGATTCGATTAAGCATGAGCGTGAGATCATGTCCCTGGAGAAGCAATATAGAGAAGAAAAACAGGTAGCAGTCGATCAATACCAAGCTAAATATTTGGAATTGCTGGAAAAATTACAGGCTGGTAAGGATGTTTCACCGCGCTAGGGTTTTACACACGTTTTTCTGGGTAAATCCGGACGAAATATTAACAAGCTAAGATTTATTCGTATAAACCATAAAAAGGCTTAAAAGCCTCACAGAGCGTTGTTCTATGAAGGAGGGATTTTTATGATGTATGCCCTGGGATGTTTAATTGGATTCGTCGGCACAGCTCTTTTGTGTGTGGGCTTCATTGTAGTTATTTATATCTTCTTTTCATCTTTTTTTAAATGACAGGAAACATCCTATAAAAGCACTTTATCAGCACAGATAAGGTGCTTTTATTTTTTGCTAAAAACTTTTATAAGTGCATTTTTAAGACCTTAAAATCCGAATTTTATTGGAAAACCGAACCTCGTAAAACCCTTATAAATAAAGGGTTTTTGAGTTTTGCAAAATAGAGAAAATATGTTCACCCCTAGCCACCACATGGCTACCCCCTAGCCATTATACGACCAGCCCCCTAGCCACCACATGGCTACCCCCTAGCCACCACATGGCTACAAATAATATCTATTTAAGAATATTCCAAAATAAATAAATCCATTCAATCAATCTGTGGATAGAACGATTGAAAGATAAAAACACGCAATACTGCAAATATGTTTTATTGCTTGAATTATTGCATGAATAATGGTACACTTCTTTTTATAACAGAGAGGAGGAGCTACATGACAGACGGAACAAAAAAAAATATTGTGCTACGCGTTGACCCAGACTTCCACCAAAAAGTAAAGATTCATGTTGCAATGGAAGGAATTACATTACAGGATTATATTGTGGGATTGATCGAAAAAGATTTAGAGCAGCAAGCAAGAAAATAAAGAGAGGTAGCAGATGGCGCGAAAAAAATTAAAAATTGCCACTGAGCAGAGACCTTTCGTCATGGTTTACAATGACTTTTTGGATTCAGATTTATTGAATTACTACGAAAAGTTGGTATTCATTTATCTAAAGAAGTTCACGAATCCAAGTACAAATCAGTGCTTCCCAAGTGTAAGAACACTGGCTAACCTTACAGGGATTAGTGTAAACAAGGTAAAGTCAATTCTTAAAGAGCTGGAAGCTAAAGGTGTAATATCCAAGACGAATAGGACAAGACCAGATGGAGGCTCGACCAGTAATTGTTATACATTGTATGACTACGCCGAGATCTGGGGGATTAGTGGTAATGATAATGTAGAATCTGTGGCTGCGCAGGTTGATGAACAAAAACTTGTGGCACAGGTTAGAGCAATGGGGTACATTGTGAGCAAAGAAAAAGAGTCCGAACATATGGAACCGACCAAAGTAACCATAAATTCAGACCCTTCAATTAATCAATTTTCTGGAAATAATAATACACAAAAAGACGAAAGAAGTCAACCCCAGGAACGATACAGCTTAGACGATATAAAAGATCTATTCGAGTATTCCGTCATGGTGAACGACTTTCCGCAGCTCCGGGCCGACGTAGAAAATGTGATCACAATTCTGCACGACACATTGAACACGTCGAAGAAGACTATTAGAATTGCGGGCGAAGATCTTCCAGCAATGCCAGTGATCGGGAAGTTGATGAAGCTCACGCGTGACGAGATCCTGTATTCCATCCGGAAATATGCGGAAAACTTAAGCCCGGTGAAAAATCCAAGGGCGTACATGCTAACCATTTTGTATAGAGCAAAGGAGCAATACGCACTGGATATTCAGAACCAGGTGAACCGTAACCTGGGATAAGGGAGGGGTTACCAAGTGAAAGAAGAATACGAGAAGTATCGGGAAAGCCTAACTGAATACATAAAGATAGTTAAACAGCCAGGATTGACAGGAGCTATTTTGGCAGGAGCCGTTCCTGGACTGTCAACTGTCGGAATCCCTGGATTGGGTCAGAGGCTTGCTGAGTTCGTACAAAAGAAGCAAGAGCCGTTTAATAAATGTCTTTTCCAGATCATTGATGAAAAAGGCTTGAAAGATTCTGATGTGTATAAGCAGTCCGGATTGACACGGCAGATGTTCTCGAAGATAAGGTGTAAGGAAGATTATATTCCCACCAAGTCGATCATGCTCTCGTTAGCAGTAGGAATGCACCTTACAGTCCAGGAGACTGAAAGATTGCTTGCCAGCGGAAATCAGCTTTTATCAATGTCTGATACCGGAGATCTGATCGTGAGATTTTTTATGGACCAAGGTGTTTATAACCTGGATGTATATAACGAATATCTATTTGAATACCACCAGCACATTCTAGGAAGCACGACCAGAGAACAATAAAATGTCAACAGCCTGTTTACCTCTTTTTCTTGTAAGTGAACTATTATAAGATCATCAAAACAAGGAACAAAAAAACACTTACAAAAAAGAAAGAGAGGAAAAAAATATGAGTACAGAATTAATTATCTTATTGGTGGAGATTGGAAAGTTAGCTGTCGAGGCAATCGGACAAATTGTGAAAGAGAACAATTAAAAAGCGTGAAAGAAGAATATTGATTTCAAGATTTGCGTATGCTATAATGCCAGTAGGCAAAAAGATGAGAGTGTCCAATTGACACACAAAAACCCCAGAGTTGCAGCTCTGGGGTTTTTTATTCCGTTTTGGAGAGGTGGCTTAATCCTCTGGCTGACTACCGCTTACTGATCTCCATCCAGCCACTTGCAGATGTAGTAGGCGACTACACTTGCCATAACAGAGAGTAAAAAAGATGAGAGTATATCCAACTGACACACCCCCTTTCCGCTCCTGTCTAGGGGTGGTAGCTTGTAAAGTATATCACGGATATAAGGCTTTTGGAAGCAGTATTTTTTCGCTCATGTCGCCTAATATTTATACTCATGTCGCCTAACTGATTTTTTTAAAAAAATCCTCATAAAATAAGGGGAAAACTGTTGACATATAAGTTATTCAGCGTTACAATCTTTTATACATCAATCATCTTTTAATCTTCAATAAATCCCAAGTAACCAAAAGTAAAAATGCACTTTCAATTTATTTAAATTGGAAAAATAACATGATAATTATATTAATAGAAAGAAAGGTTTAATGAAATTATGTCGTAGAATTTGAATAGTATTTTATAGAAATTTTTATCTGATTTTTCAAAAAAATCTTGGACATTTCGTCCACAAAATTCCAATGAATAAGTCAAAATTTAAAGTTTAAAATTTAATAGTCTGAATAGTAATAGAGCGTAATTTCATGCACCTTTCTTCCGATATTACAGGAGGAATGACAACATGAAGTCCCAAAAAATCAATAATTACCAATTAACTGGCTCTATCCATACCTTGCAAATTAAATCAACTGATATTCCAGATATTCCAGCTAACTTACAGGAATGTATCAGCAGTAGCACACGTAAAAATCATGGAAGTATTGAAGCAATATCTATCATCAACCCTAACAAGTTGCTTGGAGATTGCTGCAGCTTCACAGAATTTGAGCAGAGTTTTTCTTCTATATTAGAAGAAGTTGGTGTAACCGATTATAACATCATGCGTGTAGATCTACGTCTGGACAGTTACGATTCTGAGCATTACCGACTTTATGCGAAGCTGCACAAATACTTACTGTCGTGCTTGGCAGTCACATATAAGGTCAGAAACGTTTACAAAACACAGAATTTATTTACGAATCAGCTTTTATCAATGGCGATCAAGAACGAATACATTCAATGCGAATGTTATAACCGTGAGGAAAAGTCAAAATTGACAGAAAATCACGAAGAAAAAGCTAAAAGTCGTTTAGAAGAACGTACCATGCCGAAGAGCTGGAGGATGATCGCTAGCAAAAAATTTGAGAATAACATGGAATCCAACTTAGAAGATATGTATGGAGAGTTCGTTAGATCTTGGTCTGATCGTTGGAAAAAATCCATCGCCACAGCAAATATTGAGGCAGTGTGGTCTAAGTATAATGGAGAACTTGCTAGAATCTACCAGGAAGACAAGACGGCATATCCGGTGAAGTTCCGTAGTCTGACAGACTTTCTCATCCAATACCAGGATTGTATCTTTTGTCACAGGCAATTGGTAAATCTTCTGGAGCTGATCGGCGTAGACAATGCAGAATCCAGAGCCAGAAATCACAAAAAAAGGTATGGAATTGAGTATTTTTCCAAGTCTGATCTGAAAAAAGCAGTGGAAGAGATTAAAAGAGCCACGGAGAAATTTTTTTCAGAATAGATTTTTGGAGAAAAAAGAAGTAAAAATTGGCACAGAAATGTACCATTTTTGAAAATAGTGTGAGGCTTGAAGTTCGTATATATTTATTGACTTTATCGCACTTTTTTGAAAAGATTTATGTCCAATATGGGAACGGTGTAACGTACGTACAATTAGATCTATACATCAATCCATGAGGACAAAAAAGTTTGAACAGTATTTTTTAAAATTGAATATCGAATATAAATTAGAAGATGATTGAAAAGAAGTAAATAGCAACACCTAAAAGGCTGTGCCAGGAATCAAAAAGAATAAAAGAGCCTTTCAGCTTATGCCTATTCGATCTGTTGAAAGAGCGCACAGAAAGACAGATAGAGGGATAAGCATAGTTTGAATAGTGATCGAAATTATAAAGGAGTACGGCGAAATATGCCGTAAAAATATGATCGCAATTATTCAAGATAAAAATAATTTTGCTCAGAATTTCATGTGTTTTTCGCCGTCAATCAAATTGATAAGGAGTGAAAAATACTATGAATATTTTGACAAATACAAGCAATTTTAAATGGAATTTAGAGTGGATTTTAGCACACAAATTAGATGATGAAAGACTGGAAAAGCTTGATATAGGAAAGCAGTATAACGATGAAATTTTTGTTCAGCATCCGGTATATACAGATTACTATGTCTCGCAATACAGCCGTATTATTTCACTAAAAAGAGAGACAGAAACGCTCATTAAGCAAGTTCCTTTAAACTCAGAATATCTGGCATGTACACTCTGTAAAGATGGAAGTAAATATCCAATGGGAATCCATAGAATTGTAGCAGATGTCTTCTGCCCTAACTTCTGGACTGATAAAAATCCGGATAAAGTAAGACTGGAAGTGCATCATGTGGACAAAAATCGCTGCAATAACAACTATACAAATTTGGTGCTACTGCCGCAGAAATTACATGCAGATCTCGAAAAAATAAAACGATTGTGCTTACTAAAGGATGGAAAAATTATTCCATATACAAATATTCTTGACCTGGTTTACGATACCGGATTGTCCATGGAGCAGATCATTTATGCAGACAGGAGCAAGAGCCGTAAACCAATGAAAGCCACATGCGGATATACTACATATAACGTCAGAGGCTTCCAGATCGGCTATAAGTATTACCCGAAGAAGCGTAAGAAAAAAGCTTCTAAGAAGCAGTCGTAACTATCAATCTTGGTGGGTCTGGGTTATCCAGCCCACCACCATACAAATATTAAGAGGAGAATTACAATGAACAATACAAAAGATATCTTACTTATCAACCCAACAGCAGAGCCAGCAGACCCGACATATCCGGATTTTGTCTCGCTCCTTGACTTCATCAATCGTACAGGCGTGTTCGTATCGCCGTGTCATTTTGACCTGGTGTATAGGAGATTCCAGGAATCCGGTGCCTCTGTGGACAAATTCATCCAGGACTATGAAAAGAAGTATGCAGATGATGTTGTTTCCGTCCCCATGTCCGGAACGTTCAAATATGAGTTCACAGACGATCAGCTCTCTTGCCTGGGAGAGTTTAAAGATGAAGAGCACAGTGCTACAGTGCTGGAAGCCCTTTATTCGGCGTTAGATTTGGCAGAATACAGACGGAAGAAGTACCAGAATATGCTTGAAGAGCGAAAGAAGATCGAAGAGCAGACAGCAGCCAGTATATCAACTGTCCTGGAGGACTTGAAAACGGTACTGAAAAATTGAAAATACACGTATAAAAATCACCGGCAGCTGGAGACCTCTCTAGCTCCGGAACAATAAGGAGAAAAATTATGCAAAAAGAAAATTTTGCTGTGGAGGGACATTCGCTGCCATTCCGCAGAATGATGTTTGAAATTACACGTCGCT
>JABLTO010019629.1_pt1 | contig 13843 bp, 25 predicted proteins | sample 7160091 | NCBI WGS metagenome assembly JABLTO01 (sample SAMN14651225, study PRJNA627086) | human gut metagenome | isolation source: feces | host: Homo sapiens
ACCTCGATCAGCAGATGCACATGGTCGGGCATGACCTCCATTTCCAGGATGTCGAAGCGATATTCCTCGGCAACGTCGAGGGCGACCTCCTTCAAACGAGCGTCAATGCCGTCTGTGAGCACCTTGCGTCGGTACTTCGGACAGAACACGACATGGTACTTGCAGGAATAGGCGACGTTGTTGTTGCTCTTGTAGTCCATGGGGAGATTATATCTCTTGAAGCTGTCTATTGTTATCGGCATCCGCCGATGTGCCTTATATCCCCATAATTGGAATCAGGGGGTTTACGGCACTTTTGCTAATCCTCGTCTTCGATTTCGTTAAGATCACCTGATTCGGCCATTTTCATCAGGAAGGTGCCATATTCGAGGATATCTTCGATATCCTCGTCCTCGCCACGCTCGATGTCATCTTCGCATGCCATGAGATCTCCCCTTTGACATTCCGACCCTCTCGTCGGTCAACACATGCACAGATTAGCAGATTAGGAAGTCGAAGGCCCCCTCCCCGATGCCCATCACCTCTAACCGCAATCCATATCCGCGAGCACGACCCCGAAGCCGCATTCCGTGCACTCCGAGGTGGGGTTGCCGTACCAGATCTCATCTTCGACGAAGGATCCGTAGTCCTCCCTGTTCTGGTGGCCACACTCCGGGCATTCCCAGGTGACGTGCGTCCACTTGCTCTCGAGCCGATAGGCGATCTCGGGCGGCCTTTCGACCGCCTTCGCGCATGTGGTCTCCATATCGCCCGCGTCTACTCCATTCATCCTTGCCTCCTTTTCCCGCATCGCCCGGGCATGCTCCTCCGATTCGAGGAGCTCCCCGACGGAGGTCCATCCGACAATGTCGCCACCTTCGATGCGCACGAAGTCGTTCCCGCAGTTGCGGGTCTCGACCAGCGAGGTCTCGACGTACTCGTCCGTCGCCTCGTCGTATCTGGAGAACCAGCACTCGACGCTGTCGTCACACGAGGTTCCCTTGAAGACGAAGTACGGGTACTCCGACTCGTCGAGGTTGCCTATATCCGCGGCGACCTGCACGAAGCGACCGACGACGTGCTCCCTTTCCAGAGCCGACATGCCGTCCTCGCGGCTCCTGTGGTAGCCCTTGTTCTGCCCGGCGAATCTCCTGATGGCATCCGCGATGCAGCGCTTGTCCCTCGTGAAGAACAGCTGTTGCGCGGCCAGCTCCCAGCAGATCCTGTCGGCCATGTCCCCGCTGTTGTTGAGGGCACCGTTCGTCTCGTGCCAGGCAATGTCGCTGTCCATGATGCCGGACACGAACGGCTGGTCGCCAACGTACTTGTCATACAGGGTCGTCCAGATGACGGGGACGAAGAGCCAGGAGTTCGGCACGTATTCGCAAAGCACCTCGCCCGTCAGGTCTCCCCTGATTCCGTACAGGGTGCTGTGACTCATCGCGGATCATCCTGTCGGTCGGCCTGCGTCGCGAGCAGGGGCTTGCCGTCGGAGTCCACGAGGACGGTCAGGCCGCCAGCGCTGCCGTAAACGTCACCGCGATAAACCCACAGGTACTGCACACCTGTATCACTATCGACGATCACCCACGCCTGCGCTCGCGGGCCCGACCCGTTCGTCCCATCCAGCACGCCAAACCGCGATTGCACCGCCCTGGTGGTTGCGGATGCCTGCTCGTCTTGACCCTCCTGGGTGCCACTCTGATCACTGCTCTGAGTGAGCATTTCGGCAATCTGGAAGCAAGACCAGATGAATAAGATGACGCACGCCACCAAGGCGAGGATAGCGAAAGCTATCCGCATTCTCTGTCCCTTCAAAACCTTCCCCTTCTTTCAGTGGCGCCCGCTCCGGGAGTCGAACCCGGATCTCCGGCTTAGGAGGCCGGCACCCTTTCCATTGGGCCAAGCGGGCGCTTGATCGGCCCTTTACTCGACGCCAGTGCTGCCGAAGCCGTCCCCGCCGCGCTCGGTGTCACCAAGCTCGTCGACAGCGATGACCTCGCAGGGCACAAACGGCATGACCACCATCTGGGCGACCCTGGTTCCCGCCTCGAGCGTCACGGTCTCGTCGGAGACGTTCAGCAGGGCCACGTGTATCTCGCCGCGATACCCCGAGTCGATGACGCCGACCGCGTTGGAGAGCGTGATACCGCTTTTCGAGGCAAGCCCGCTTCGCGGAAAGACGAGGCCCACGCACCCAGGAGGCAACTCGACTGCGACCCCGGTGCCCACGAGCATCCGCTGCCCTGGCTCGAGCGTAACGTCCTCCTTGATCCGCAGGTCAAGTCCGGCGTCTCCTTCGTGAGCGTAGCGGGGAGGCTCGATCCCCTCCTCGACCTTGACGTTCAGTTTCCTTCCCAACATGGCAGTCTCCTTCCTATTTCTCGCCGGTCGTCTTGTCCGAGACGAGCATTTGCTCGAACGTCGAGGCGCTTTGCTTGAAATCTGCCGGCAGGACCACCGTGGAGCCCCTGCCGTTAGACGCGAACTCGCCCATCATGTCGACCCATTGCGTGTACGCGAAGAGCATGTTGGCCTCGTCGGTCGTCACCCCGGCCTCCTTGATGACGCCGAGAGATTCCTTGATGCCGTTCGCGATGGCCTTGCGCTGGTTGGCGATGCCGATGCCGGCCTGTTCCATTGCGTCTGCTTCTGCCTTGGCCGCGGTGACCGTCCTGATCCTCTCGGCGTCGGCAAGCGACTGGGCGGCCACCTTCTCGCGCTCGGCACTGTTTATCGAGTTCATCGCGTTCTCCACGTCACTGGGCAGCTTGATCCTGGTGATGAGGGTGGAGACCACGTCGTAGCCGAACTCGGACATGAGGGAGGACACCGTGTTTTTCACGCCGCGGCCGATGTCATCCTTCTTGTCGAAGATGTCGTCGAGACTGTACTTCGGGATTGCCGAACGCAGCGCGTCGGTGAGGTAGGACTCGAGCTGCTCGATCGGGTTGTTGAGAGTATAGAAGCTACGGTAGATGCCGGTCTTGGCCGGATCGGGATCGAGCACGTTGCTCACGCGGTACTGCGCGGCTATCTCGCAGATGATGGTCACGTTGTCCTGGGTCTTGCCGTCGATCTTGAACGTGAGCTGCTGCGTCCTGAGCTCGACGGTCTTGGCGATGCGGTCAACCAGCGGGATCTTGACGTGAAAGCCCGCCAGGGCGTAGCGGTGGAACTTTCCGAACCGCTCGACGATGAAGGCGTTTTGCTGAGGGACGATGTAGAAGACCATCATTGTGACAAACGCAATTGCCGCGATCGCCGCGCCTCCGAAGAGGATGTTGGCTAAGAGCTGTCCGTAGGTCATGTTTCTCCAATCTTCCTTGCTTGTCTATAGGTGCCTAAAGCGAATGGAACATTCGCGAGTATTTGGTGTCGGGTGCGTAGTCCTTTGCCTGCGCATGCCCGCTTTCAACGATAATCGCGTTGAGCATCTTCTCGGTGACCTCGCCCGCGTCGTCAGGATCGCCCGGTGCCTCCAGCCAGACGTAGCGAAGCAGCCTGCCGTACCTGTCGGTGTCCGAAACATCCCTCTGCAGGTACAGCGTCTGCCCCGGCGATACCAGCGACTTCAAGTACGCGCTCGATTCCTCGCCTTCCGTCACGTTGCGCTCCTCGTCGGGATGCACCGACTCGGGGGCGTCGATGCCGATCAGGCGGACCTTCTCGCTTCGACCGTCTAAATCGACCACGATGGTGTCTCCATCGACCACGCGCTCGAGAACGCAGGACTCAAGGCCCGTGGTGGCGGCTACGCCCTGCCCACCAACCTCGTCCTCTATTCCCTGCCAGTCAGACAGCGGGGCTTGCTTCGTGGCAGACGAGACGGTGGGGTGAGATGCCCCGCAACCCGCAAGGCAAATAGCGAGCAGAATGGTGGTACAGGCCGGCAGGAGCATCATCTTCAGCTTGCGTAGGCATGCCGCGACGTCGTTCAATTTCCAGCACATGTCATGGATCCCCCTCTCTTGATTCACGATCGCGGGCTACATCGCCGCAACCTTTATGCCCAAAACCTCGAGCCTTTCCCGGAAGTCGCGTGCGTCGGCTTGGTCGTCCTCGACGATAACGTGACCCGGATCCGTCTCGACCTCGAAGAACAGCCACACTCCAATATCGTGCGCAAGTTCGACGAGCCGGTCGTATCTCTGCGACAGCGTGCCTGGTCGCTCGAAGTACCTGCCGCATGCATTCGATACGGCGCATTGTCTGTATCGCCCATCCTCTTCGGGCTCCTGACCCTCATAACGTGCGAAGGGGCAGATCACGTCATGTATGGCATAACAGGCGTGCCCGCACGTCTCGCACTTCCTGCGCTTCTTGGGTTTCATCGCCCGTGTCGAGCAGTCGCTCATGCTTCGTCCTCTCTCTCACATCCAGCCAAAACGCGGAAAGCGCATTTTGCCGTCCCAGTCCTCTTGTCTCCTGACCTCGACCTCGCGGCGTTCGAGGAATATCGTCTTGTCGCGCTTGTGGATCTCGACAACGGCAAATTCGAAGCTATTGACACCTGTCTCCTCGCGAAGGCACGTCTCCGTGGCATAACGCCTGGTGTTGGATGCCTTGCAGGGATTGCGCAGGCAGTTGGCGGCATGCGATGCCTCATCACTTGTCGAGTATTCCCTGAACATCACGGCGTTCCCGCTCTCCAGGAAATCATTGATTAGCCTGGACCATCTGCCCTTCGGCTTTCCGGGTTCCGGAACGGAGTCGCAGGCGACGAAGCCGTCAAGTCCTTTCATTTCAGGCTTCCATTCTCTCGAAATCACCGGGTCGGTGGCACTTGTGCGTAGGTCCATATCCCTGAGAGAAGTCCGTGAAATACCGCTTCCCTCTCTCGATCTGGCGTCTTTGCGCCTCGTCGATCTCGGCGCCGCAGGCAAGCCGTGACCCTCCCCTGCTCCCGTGCCTGCGGGTTCGCCGCCACGACATGCAATGGCCGCAGACCATGTTCTCGCGGTCTCCCTTTCCATTCATGCCAGCACCTCCCTCATGTCCCGCATCCGGCACCCCCGCGTCTCGTGCCCCATGCATGCCGAGAAATCGCACTCCGCGTGCCTATCGCACCGGTAAACGCGGCAGATCATCGGCCTTGCCTCGTAGACGGCACATGTGTTGTCGTCGGTGAGATACGGGCATGTGAGGTCGATTTCGGCCCTCCTCGGCCTCTGCGTGATGCCGTGCTTCTTGACGTAGCCGCGAAGCCGAATCACGTCGGCGGCGTTGAGGGGGATGTAGCGCGAGCAGCACTCCCCGCATCCCCTGCAATCGCCGTCATAGAGCACGGTGACGTGCCTCGTGTTCACCAGGTGGTCGTGCAGGGCGATCTCAGCTCCATTCATGCCCGGTCACCACCTTCGCACCACATGAGGCGCAGAATGCTTTGCGGCCGGAGAAGACGTCCGGCTCCTCGCCAAGGTAGCCATGGCATTCCGAGCAGATCGCATCGAGGGAGGTATCCTCGTCATCGGGGTCGAACCTCTCGCCGTTTTTCCGAAGTGGCGTGCAAGTGCGCCTGGGAACGTACGGAGTCTCGACATAGGTCCCGTCATCGCGATGCTCGCGGACCGTGAACTTCTCCGGCGGTTGGGAAAGCCCGATACCCAACCCGAAGTGGTCGCCGTGAAGGTCGTACCCGAGGCTGAAGTCCCTCATCGCTGCACCTCCACGTACTCGATGTCCGTTACCGTGAAGAATGTTGGTTGCAAGTCGTTCTCCTGAAGCCAGGCGTCGACCGCGCCCTGTAACCTCTTCTGCAGGTCGTCCACGCGCGGGTCTCCGGCCTTGACGTCGGAGAGCCACTGCCCGTCCGTGTCGACGATCCATGCCTGGTTCTCCAGCTCCTCGAGCATGAACAGGCCCTCGACATGCGGCCACCACCACTCGGCGCGCCCCACGTAGAACCCACGCCCGTAGGCCTTCCGACCTGCCGCGATCGCCTCCTCGCGGGTGACATGCTCCGGGCAGGGCCAAATCGCGTCTTGGCTTTCGCTTATCGTCCAGCACGGGGCCCGCCTGCCTGTCTCGGCTTCCACGGTGTCTTTGCATCCCTGCATCTTCTCGTTCATCCCATGCATCCCTTTCTTCTTTCGTGACTCCTACGGCATATCTCCTTGTGCCTTATGCGTTTGCACTCTTCAGAACACAGATTCGCATCGGGTCTCGCATCTTCGGGAAGAGGGCCACCGCAGACCAGGCACCGTCTCGTCGGGACATATGTCGGCTGATCGGTCGGGTATATCCCGCCTCTGACGCAACCACGCAGTAACATCTTCGCCTCTCCTATCTCGTCCCGTACCAGCCGATGCCCTCGGCCCTCCAGCCCACCGACACGAGCATGTCGTTCTCGGCTACGTCGGCGGTGTAGTTGTGCGAGCCCGCGACCGCGTTGGGGTTGTACTGGCGGTACAGCGGCACGCCCGCCTCGTCGTCGGAGTACCAGCCCACGCCCTCGTACTTCCAGCCCACCGACACCAGGTGGTCGCGCTCGGCGGCGCTCGCCGTGTAGTGGTGGTCGCCGGCGTTGGCGTTGTAGAGGCGATGGACCGGCGTTGCCGAGGTGGAGGGAGCCGTCCAGCCCACGCCCTCGTACCTCCATCCGACCGACACCAGGTGGTCTCGCTCGGCGACGCTGGCGGTGTAGAAGTGCTCGCCGGAGTTGGGGTTGTACAGGCGCTGCATCTTCGTCTTGGCTGCCGCCGGAACGATTCCCGGCTGCCTTCCCGAAACGAAGTCATCGAGGGCCCGTTCGTATTCCTCGACGCTAACCGTGCCTCGCTCGGTATCGGACGTGAGAACGATGCTGCTTCCGTCTTCCCTGGCGTGATCGCGGAGGATTTCGCCTGCGCCGTACCAGTCGGCTCCGAAGGTCTGGCCGTACACGACCTTGTACCTCCCGCCGGTTGCCATCGCGAATCCCGTGTACTCGTAGTCGCTCCTGATGATGTTCAGGTAGTGACCCGTTTCCTTGCCGTCTTGCGCCTCGTGGCTCTTCTTCTCGTTGTCATACCACTTGACGAAGGGATCGCTGTTTCCCCACGAGAGGTTCTCGCCTACGTTGAAGACATGCGCGTGCTTTATGTTGTCCAGCGACCAATTGCAATCGCTCATCGCGATGGCAAGCAGCGTGAAGTTGACCTTCAGGGGCTCAAGACCGCGGCTTTGACGAATCTCGTTGCAACGCTTCATCCACTTGACGGATTCCCTCATGCTCTGGATCGTGGTCGCGTCATTGACATCACCCCTATGCGTAGCTTGCGCCACGGGCGAGCTGTCGAGAACGGCGATGGCATCCCTGCCGATTCCGTCGGGAAGCCAGGCGAAGAAGTCCCAGGCATCCTTCCGGTCGTCACAATCCTGTCCAGATGGGACGAGGTTGCCAAAACCCGCCTGCCCAGCATGCGCGCAGACGGGCATAGACACGACGAGCGCAGCCGTCATGGCCACCGCAAATAACAGCATGAATGCGCGTGTTGCAACACTTCTGCTTTCCATGTCCCGCTCCTTTCACAAGCGATCGCTAGATGTCCAGCGCCTCGAGCCTGTCCTCGCAGAAGTCGACGTATCTGCCGATGTCGTCGAAGAAGGCGCCGTAAGCTCCCTTCAGCCACTCGACGCGCTCGAGCATCTCGGTGTCGGCTTTCATCGAGCCGGAACTTCCGAGGAGCTCGAGGAACCCCATGAGCGACTCCCTGTTGGAGTCAATGACCTCATGCCATTCCTGCCTCCGCGAAGGCTGGCCATCCTTCTCTTCGCTTTCCATATCCATCAAGCTCCCATTCCTTGCCTTTGCCGCCTTGCCCTGTCGACGGCGAATTGCCTGAGGGCGCTCGCCATGTCCAGGGCGACCTCGTTCGTAGGATCCCTACCGCCGCACGCCACCTCGAACACCGTCGTGACCGGGGCGTCGAAGATCCTCGCGACCTCGCGCCAAGTGCATCCGCTCTCTTCTCGCCACTTATGCGCGAAGCGGCGCAGCGTTTCCACGAGCTGTGGAGTCACCTCGGGTTCCCCAAGCTCAAAGTCCCCAACTGAAAACCAGCAAGAACCTCCGCATCTCGATGCGGACATGCAGGTTTCTGCATGGGGACACGACATCGCCGCCTCGCTCATCAAGCGAGGGGCAAACTCGTTGCTCCTCTCGTAAATCGGCACGCATACAGGCATAACGCCCTCCTCGAACTGATCGAAACGATGTTTCGAGGAACGTGCGGGAGCACCTGCCTTCCTTTTCTGGCGAGCGATAAGCGAGGCCAGCCGCAAAGCCGGGCGCTCCAAGGGCATCCTCAACGCTCCCTCGGATCGTAGAGGTTCAACAGGGTCCGTAGAAACCTGTTCGTCGACCTGGAGGCCTCGAGACTCTGCTTGAGATGCCAGCGGCTCGACAACAAGAAGCAAATGTATGCCGCCATGCCGGTGAACGCGATGTCTCCTACTTCCAGGGCGCCTTCCGCTGCCGAGAATAACGACGCCAGGCAGCCGATTGCCGCGATCGTGATCCAGGCACCGAACAGCACCATGTCCACCACGCCGTAATCCGGCTTTTTCCTCTTCGGCCAAGATGGGCCCTCTCCTGTCCGAAGGAAAATGTCAATCGACGCCTTCATCGACGGACGTCCCATTCTTCGACGAAGAAGGCGGCTTGTATGTCCTCGGCCTCCTGGTCGGCTCGCGCCTCGCGTACGCGCGCCATCGCCGCATCGCGTCTCTCGAAGATTGAGTCGATCTCGCGTGATTGGTACTCGAACGCAAGGTTCTCGATCATTACGACGTATACTTGGTCCATCAAACGGGTTCCTTTCCTCTGCTCCGGGCTGGGGTTGACCGGCCGGCGCGTCTTGCTATCTGCAGGACTCTTGTTTCCGAAATACGGGGCTTTGCTGCGCGCGCTCGTGGCTTACGACATCGCCGCATGCCGGGCAGAATGCGGGCATGTCGGCGCATTCGAGCTCCCCATCATGTCCGAAGGCCTCTATCTCCAACTTGTAACCGCAGGTCGAGCACAGGAACTCGCGATCGGGCTCGTTGCTCGCGTTCACGCAGGTCCCTCGGCTGTGCAGCGTCCTGTATTCCCTCGAGCAGGCCCGGCAATAGGATTGCCTGCCATCCGCGCTCGCGGAGTTTCGGTTGAAGTCCGTAGCGGGTTTTACCAACCCGCATCTCGTGCATCTCTTCATGGTCATCGGGAACACCTCGCCCATCTTCCTTGCCCTTCGGGGACGTCTCCCCTAATGCCGGACAGCCGCCTTGCCGCTTCTGCCAGTCGACTCTCCGTATTCGCGCACACGCTGTGGCAACCGTCTGCGCTGGTGCGGCTCAGGCGGCTTACCGTTCGTCTGCTGAGCCCGCTTTCGCGGCAGATAACGTCGATCTTGTTTCCCCTGGACAGCAACGCGTGGACCATGGCGATCGACCTCGCTGCGGGGACGTGCCCGTGGTCGATGTCCGCACCGCCATCTCTCGGCGCTTGCTGCGCGGCCTGGAGCCTCCTCAGCGTGCTTGCCCTCACGAAAGCCGTGGCGCCGCTTGCCCCGAGGATCCTGCGCAGGTTCGCGCATCCCATACCCGTCAGGCGCGAGACCTCCCTCAGCGAACGGCCCGATTCGAGAAGGCTTTCCAGGGCTTCCCTGGCCCTTTGGATATCGCATCGACGCCACGACTCCTCGTCTACGCCGGAGCACTCCATCACGGCGCGGTGGTTCGCGGCTGACATCTTCCTCACCGCACGCTTCTTGCCGCTTCCGACCAGATGCGCGATGTTGTTCTCGTCTAGCCCCGTTGCCCTCGCTATCGCGCTCACGGTGCATCCTTCGTTCATCCACCCGAGCACGCGGCGCCTGGCATCTTCAGTGCAGGCCTCGCTTGCGTAGAAACCGTCGTTTGCCAATGCCATCACCAGCCCTTCTTCCCATCGGGCATCGCCTTATCCCGCTTGCGCACCTCTCGCCAGGCGTCGACCTTCTCGCGTATCTCCCTCTCGACGAGCGAGGTCTTGCGCCCGTACTTGAGGGCGATGAAGCTCGACATCGCCGTGACGGTGCATGGGGGGACACGCTCGACCTCCATCAACTCGCCAAGGACCCTCCCCGCGAGCGTCACGTCATCCCTGTACATCGAGGGCCCTCTTCTTGAGCATGTTGTACTTGCGCATGTAATCGATACGGTACGCGAGCCTTGCCCTGCGCGCGCAGGGCTTCGAGCAGTAGCGGCGCATGCCCCTGGAGAGTTCCTTGCCGCAGACCGGGCAGTATCTCTGGACCTTCGGATGCACTTCGTGGTAGCGGTCGAGGCACTTGCGCGCGTTGGCGATCTGGGCGCACTTGCTGCAACAGTATTTCGACCTGCCCCTTGGCAGCGTCCTGCCGCATATCACGCATCTGGCGCGAGTACCTGGACTTGCGCTTTTTCCGCACCTTGACGTCATCGGGCGTCCATCTCCTTTCGCAGGGAGTCCTTGATCATGTAGCAGCGGTCATGCTCGCGACACAACCGCTCGACCCTCTTGCCGACATGCGCCCAATCCAGGTCGATTGTCGCGTAGTTGAGCTTTCCGAACTTGAACAGGTCGACGAAGTCGCATGTTGAGATCAGCTCGTAGATGGCCTCGGGATCGATGATGGGCTCGCAGGAAATCCAGGTCCCGATTCCGAGGTCGTGAACAGCTTCGAGCGCGCTCAGGCGAAGTTCGGAAGGCTCGGCGTTCGGCTCAACCAATTGCGGCGCGCCGGTGATGGTGGTGCCGATGCTGTCCTTCTCCCCCAGCAGGCAGGCACAGGAATGCGCAGCAATCGACGGGTTCTTGGTCAGGATTTGGACGTTCGCGTCGGCGCCCTTCAAAAGCTCGATGGCATCACGTGCCACCTGAGTGTCTACGCCAGAGGGAAACGGATCGCAGGTAAAGCATAGGTGGACCGTCTTTCCCGCGAACTCCCCGGACAAGAGCTGGCGCTCGAGTGCTTCGAGAATTCCCTTGCGTGGCACGGCGTTGCCGGCGAAGTCCTCTCGGCTCCTGCGCAGCACGCCGGGCGCGTAGCAGTACGTGCAGCCGTTCGTGCAGCCGGTGTAGAGGTTCAGCGCCAGGTCGGCGTATTCGGCCGCCCTGCCCTTCGGCTCGTATATCGGATCTTTCATTTCCAATCTCCCTTCTTCCCGGCAACCGCGACCGCGACTCCCGCAACCGCGATGGCCAGCACGAAGCCGATGCCCGCGAGCGCGAGACCCACGACCCATGAGCCCGAAAGGGAACTCAAGATGAAGCGGAGCACCGCGAAGGCGGTGAAGCAGGCAGCGCCCGCCAGGCCGTAGCGCATGCCCCGTCTCCTTGCGAAAAAGTGCTCGATTCCCAGAGAGACGACCGACGCAAGCGCGAGAAGCACCACCGGCAAGGCGTCATCGGGCGCCACGATCGCGGCTTCGGCGACGAGGAGGATGTCGTACACCATGAGCCACCACCACGCGAAGGGGGTCTCGGGACCGTTCCTCTCCTCGATCATCCGCGCGGCCTCCACACGCATCTCGCGTGCGGTGCCATGCGCCACTTTGCCGTAACCGTCCTCATTGCTCTCTACGCGCATGCCGACACCTCCAATATCAACAAGGAGAGAGTAATGACTCCCAAGCCGATGCCGACGACGAGGAGAGCGTCCATCAACACCAAGGCGGCACGGTAAATCCAGTCCCCGTCTTTCACCGCGCGCACCAGTAGTGGCAATCTTCTCGCCTTACGCTTCTCGCTGGTGCTTTCCTTTTCCATCTTTCCTCCTCAGTCACTATCTACGGTCTGACTTATCTCGTGTTCCACCCTCGAGTGATCGCTGTTCGCCAGCAGCGCGCGCATCATGCACAGCAGAAGCTCGGATGCCGCGCGCTTGCGCATGTTGAGGTTCGTGAAGCCGGGGGCGACCTCCTGGAAGGCGGGCCATCCGCCCCGTCCCTTGCCGAACAGCAGGCACCCGGCCCTCCACGTCCTCTCCGCGAGCTCCTTGTCGTCGGCGAGCAGGCCCTTGTATGGCTCGTACATCTCCACGGGCATGACGAGCCAGTTCACGTCGCCGACGAAGTTCAGGCCATGCCCGCTTCTCAGGTCGGCGATGCAGCTCTTCACCTCGTAGCAGGTGAAGGTCCCACCTTCGATCGCGCCGACGTCGGTGCAGGTGTGATAGCCACGCGGCTCGAACTGAACGAAGTCGATGCGCATCTCGCCCCTTCCCTCCAGGTGTCTCGAGACGACCACCTCGTGCGCCCAGTAGGAATAGGCGTTGCGCCTGTTCAACCGCTTCTGAACAAGCATCTCGTTGAGCAGTGCGGTCGTCTCGGGCCTCGACAGGCCCTCGCATAGCGGCTTCAGGCGTTTTTCCGGCGTATCCTTCTCCATGTCGTCCATTCTTCCCTTCCCCTCTTCCGTCGCCATCACACGTTCCTAACCGGTAGCACGCCCCATCGCCTCTCTCATGGCTTCCCTATTCCCGAAGCAGGAGGCAAGGAGGCGGCAGGCCTCTCAGGGCCGGGGCTAATGAACTTCGTGATTGCCAGGGTCCCGAAGCAGATGACGGAGGCAGCCAGGATGACGATCCCGTCACACCCCGCGACCTTCCATACCCAAAAGGCGAAAAGGGCGAACGCGGCGACGAGGGCGAGGACGAGGAGGGCCATGAGCAGCAAAGCGACATGGTCGATCTCATTGCTTCCTTTCACGTCTGCCACCTCCCGGACCGCCATCATTTGACGAAGCCTCATCGACAACCGGATCCTTCTCCCCCTCATAGGCTTTCAGGAGGCGCACGGAAAGGCAGACCCATACCCCATCAATGACGAAGGCCAAATAGCAGGACCACGAACCCCCGAAGATGCACAAAAGGCTTAGGACGAGGGTGATAACCAACGACGGCACAAGAAGAAGCGCGGAGAATTTCCCCGCGCCCGGATGGCGCCAAATGTCCGGCCGCATGCTCATCTCGCAGGCGACGAGCACGAATGGCCAGGCCACGTTCAGAAACGCCACCAAGATGCATCCCGTCGTCGACCCCACGCCAACCCCAAGCATGGAACCGATGCAGGTAAAAGCCGATATCAGGAACATTTTCATATCCGTCCCCTTTCTCAGGCCGCCGCACGAGGCACGTTTGCCTCGACGATCGCGCGCGCCATGGTCGGGACGACCGAGTTTCCGATCATCTTCACCTGCTGGGACTTCGGCACGGGCGTGCCGTCGTCGTAATGGTCGATGATGTAGTCCTCGGGAAACCCCTGGGCGCGCTTGAGCTCCTCGGGCGTGAGCATCCGCAGGCAGATGTCCGAGATGACGTAGGCCTCGCCGTCGATGACACAGGTGACCAGCCCGAACCTGTCCCTCGTCGTGATCGTCGAGAGGGGGTCGCGAAGGGACTGGCCCTCGCCGGTCCCGTAGTACTTGATGAGGAAGGCGGACACCAGGGCGAAGTGTCCCCCGAACCCGGCCGTTATCGTCCCGATGGGCGCGTCCACGCGCTGACCCACGACTCCCCCGTAGTACTTCATCAGAAACGGCGTCACCAGACCGTGGTGGCTACCTGGTGCCGTAACGGTTCCCAGAGGAAAGTCGCCGCGCTGGCTGCTCGAGGTCCCGCAGAGCTTCGCGAGCATCGGCGTGCAGAGGTAGTGCTTCGTCCCGCCGGCCACGATCGTGGAAAGAGGGTCGTGAACCGATGCCAGGCGGGGCCTCTGGCCCTTCCTCTCGCCATATCCTATCGGCACGATGAAGGGGCTGGGATCGTCGATGACGAACTTGCGGATGCCGCGGGCGATGCGCCGGCAGGTCGCGTCGGCAAGCGGTCGCTTGCGCCCGAAGATCGAGGTGCCGACGTTCGAGAAGTCGATGCAGCTG
>JABLTO010246824.1_pt1 | contig 13841 bp, 8 predicted proteins | sample 7160091 | NCBI WGS metagenome assembly JABLTO01 (sample SAMN14651225, study PRJNA627086) | human gut metagenome | isolation source: feces | host: Homo sapiens
CACCAACTGGCCAAAATGGTGGGCCTGAATGGACTTGAACCATCGACCTCACGCTTATCAGGCGTGCGCTCTAACCACCTGAGCTACAAGCCCATTTTTTGAGTTGCTTCTACATTATACCATACAAAAAATATATTCGCAAGTATTTTTGCAAAAAAATATAAAAATGGTGTCCCCTTAGGGATTCGAACCCTAGACCCACTGATTAAGAGTCAGTTGCTCTACCAACTGAGCTAAGGAGACATCAATTAAATACAATCACTATTATATCATATTTTTTTAATTTGTAAACCACTAAAATGAAAAAATGTAAAAAAAACTAAAAATTTCTTCAAAAACATTATATAGGTTTTATAATTAAATGATTGACAATAATTGACTTTTCAGTACCCATTTGTTATAATTTATATGATAGGTATTGGTGATAAAATGAAGAGATTTGGTGATAAAAGTTTTTGGCTAATTTTAGTTATTAGCATAGTAACATTAATAATTTTAGTAGTAGGAGTAATTTTTTTAACAAGAAAATCTGCTAAAGAATTCTATTCAGGAGGTTATATAATAAATAGTACTGCGACTAAAACAGATAAGTATTACTTTGATGATAATACAGTTTATAAAGAAAATGTCTTTAATGAATATACTTTTAAAGATAAAAATAAAAAAGAAGTATCTAGTAGTAAAAACAATTTTATTCACTATTCAGACAATTCATTATCATTTATGAAAAAAGGTGTTATATTAGATTTAGATAATTTAAGTACTACATTAGTACCATATTACAATATAACAGATAAGTCTATAATTAGATATAACAATGGAAGCTACTATGTAGAAACTTCTGATAAAACATTAATATTCGGTAACTTTTTAGGTAGAATAACAGAAAATAAATATATTATCGTAGGTAATGATATAAGAATAAAAATATCAGGAAATGAAGAAGCTGTAACTGGGGATTATTTTGAATTACTTTTTGTCGAAGACGGTATTGTTAAAATAGAAAATCAAAATGGTAGTTATCAAGCAGTTTGTGATGGAACAGTTATATATGTTGGAGATAACATCAAAATAGATTTAGGAGATAAAAATATAACTTATGGTGATCAAAATAAATTATCATTAACTGAAATGACAATAGATGGTGATGAAAATATTGATATAACACCAGATACTGGAAAAGTAAAACAAGATAATAAAGGAAACCAATCTTCTGGTACTGGTACAGGAACTGGTGACAATAATGGAACAGAAAACACAACTCCTGGCAATAACACTAACGGAACAACTGATGGAAATGGTACAAATGGTGGAACCGGAGATAACGCTGGTAATACTACTGGAGAAAATACAGGTAACGATACCAAAGGAGATACTCCAACATCAGTAATCAAAAAAGAAGTATCAGTAGATTTAGTAAATGCCAAAATTGGTATAAATGATTTTAGAGCCAATATTCAAGTAATAGATACAGGATCATTTATCAAAGGAGATTTATTTGTTACTTTAGTAAACACAACAACTGGAGAAATAGTAGGTGAAAAGAAACTAGAAAATGTTTCAGATCTACAAAGCTTTTATGTAGCTTCACTAGCAGCTAATTGTGATTACTTAATAACAGTAACAGAAAAAAGTAATGATGGAGAAACAAAACAGTATTTACAAAAATCATTTAGAACAGAAGATTTAGATTTAACTATAACACCAGAGATAATAACTTCAGACTCTCTATCTTATTCTTTAGACTTTGGCAATAGTAATATAAAATCTGCTAATGTAACTCTAACAGGAGAAGATGGAAAAAATGAGACACGTAAAGGAGTAACTGCAGAAGATAATGTTGTAAGTTTCACAGGCCTAAAGAGTAACACACAATATAAAATAGTAGTAGACTCTGTTATCTTTAATAATACCAATTATGCTCAGCAGTATACTGTAGGTTTATCAAATAAAACATTAAAAGAAAAGCCAGAATTAAATGACATAAATGTGTCTACTAACGATGACTCTCAAACTATAACATTTAAAGTTGATAAACCAACTGATAAAGACTCTAGTATAACTAAATATACATATGAAGTATATGAAGTGCCAAGTCCCGATGAAAGTGGTGAGAGTGAATTAAAACCAGTATACACTTTCTATAGAAGCCCAGATCAATTAAAACTAGATGAAAAGAAGCTTAAAGATCAAGTAATAAAAATAGACAGTAAAAACCTATTTATTCAAAAAAATTATGTTTATAAATTAGTTGTAGAATACTATGACAATTATAAATATAACGAAGTAGAATCTGGCTTTAGTAATAGTTTCCAAATATCAGGAAAACCAATACTAGAATGGGAAGCTAAAGAAATAGACTTTAATACTATTAAAGGAATAGTTAGAATTAAAGATGAAGGATGTACTATTCCACTAGAAGGAAGAGAATGTTTTGATAAAGTAAATAACATAACAATAGAATACTATCCTTCAGATAAACCAAATGACAAGAAACAAGTATCAAATGTTTTATTTGATCCAAAAACTCTAGAATACAATTTATCATTATCTGGATTAAAAGAAAATACAAACTATACATTTATAGTAAAAGGTGATATTGATTTCAATAATCAAGAAGGATTAAAAGAAAATTATAAAATAGGTGTATTTAGTGTTGAAACAAAAGGACTAGAAGCCCTAAAAATGGAATGGGCTGACGAACCAAATACTGCAACATCAGAAACACCAATAACAATCGATACTAAAATAGTACCAACAGTAACAGATAGTACTTATGGAGAAAAGATAGCTTCAATTAACTTCTGTCTATATAAAGGTAACCTAAAAGAAGTAGAGACTGGTGAAGCAGAATTAATAAAGTGTGTTCAAGACAACGAAAATGTTAAAGAGAAATACTATAAAAAAGATTTCACTCTAACTTCAAAAACATTTAACATCAAAGATGTCGAAGACTTAAAAGAGCGCTCTAAAGATAAAAAACTAGGTAGATATTATACTCTAGTAGTAGATGGTGTTTATGATGAAACAGGAATAAATGAATTCGAAGTTCAAAATAATAAGAAAGTATATGAAATACCTGCAATATTTAGATTAGAAGATGAAGTATCTGCTCCTACTATAAAAGTAGAAGAAATAAAAAATATTGATACTAAAGATGGTACATATAAAGATTCTTGTGGTATTAATTATGTTGGTACTCTAGGAGACGATATAATAAGAGGATATGTAGTCGAAGCTTCATTTGAACAATCTAAAATAAACCAATACTTCGAAGGAACTAATCCTGCTAAAACATTAACTTTCTATGTAAAAGATAGCCACAATCAAGAAAGAGTTAAAAAAGAAGTAGACTTATCGGAAACTGATGGTAATGTTGTAGCTTGTTTCCCATTAGATTATGGAACAGATTATAACCAAGTAGATAAAGATTTAAGAAGAGGTAATACTTATACATTCAGTTATGACATAGCAATAGATACAGGACAAGGAACTGTAACATATCCAACTAAGAATATACCAACTAGTGAAAAAATGGAATCTCCAAAACAAGAACCAACATTCCAAATGTATATTGATAACAGTACAGAGTCTTCAATAACTTATAAATATAAGATAAATGATCCAGATCAAGCTCTATGGAAAGAAAAAGACGATGATAAATATTACTTCTATTATAAAGTAGGAGATAGTGAAGATATATTAAAGTCTGAAATAACAAAAGGCGATGATCTAGGAGAAGTAACATTATCAAACTTAACAAAATCATCACTATATACAATTAACTATTATAGTGCAAGCTTAAAGACTGCTAGTGGTCCTATAACAAAACCAGTAGGAGAAGCCGTAAATGTTCTATTTGATGGTATATATAACGCAGAAGATCAAGATTTAAATTATAACTTAGTATATCATAAAGATGATAATCTATTAAAAGTAGTAATAGATGACAATGAGTTATTAAATAGAATGTCAGTATATCTATTAACACTATCATCAGGAGATGATAAATATCAAATAGCAGTAACTGACTTATCAGAATGTGATGAGAAGAAGTGTATAATAGTAGACTATACAGATATAAAAGACTTTAAAGGTAAAAACATCAAAGTATCACTAGAAGGATTTTATGATACAGGTAGAGTAGGATATAGTGCTCCATCAAAACTAAGACCATACTTTGAAAGCTTAGGCCTAGTAGAGGCTGATAATAATAGTCAAATAGGTTATGTCTTCCAGACAACTAATACAAGTGAAAAAGGAAAATATGTATACATAAACGATAAAGGAGCTTACCTAAGTTCTGATACACCAAAGGGAATATTAGGATTTAAACTAAATAATAGTTCTAATGACTGGAAATTAACAACATCTAACTTATATGATGTCAATAAAAAACAATTTACTTCATATGGAAATATTATTAAGAATAATGCTCCAGTACAATTAACTACAAGTGGTATAAAAGAAGTATCATCATCAGCAAATAAATATACATTCAATCCAAAAGTACTAGATAAAATAGCATTAAAGACCGACGACAATAATTTCAAATTTACAAGTATCATACCAAAAGTAGATACAACAGTAGAGCCATTAATAAATGGAGCAGTTGTAAATATAAATCTATCTATTGATCCAGATACATTAAAGACAGACTATGTAAAAGATAAAGATGGAAAATATAAATTCTATGTAGATATATATACTAAGAATGAATGTCCTGATCCATCAGAAGAATGTACTGAAGAGTATACCCTTCTTAAGAGCGTACCAGCAGATTATGAAAGCATAGAAAAAGTAGCAGTTGAAGGCTTAAAACCAAATACAACTTACTACTATGGAATATCCGCAGATATGAATATCCAAGGAGCAAGTAAAAAAACTTCATTATTTAAAAATGGTGTACAGGGTTATGTTGAATATAGGTCAAAATTTGATACTTTAGATAAAGAAGATATCTTCTCAAGACTAGAGTTTAATTATAATTCAAAGATATCTGAAGATAAAACTAATTATAGTGTTAGAACTCTAAATATAAAATCATATTTAAATACAAATATAAACTTTGATATAAAATATGAATTATATGATATAAATGATAAATTAGAATATGAAAGCACTATATCAAATCAAGATATAACTAATCAAAAAAATTATTATATAGCAAACTATAATCAAGATATAACTGGTAATAACTTTGTATTCGGAGATAACTACCATAGATTAGTAATATATGCAGTAACTACTGATCTAGGAGAAAAGTTAGAATTATATAATGATACACTAAAACAAGGTGGAATAGGGGAAATAAAAGACATCGGAGAATTAGTACTACCTACTATAGTAGTAGAACCAAATGCTGTAATTGATATAGTAGATGGTAAAAACGTCTATGGAATATCATATAGAATAACAATAAGTGATGAAGATAAAGTAATCAAAGATGGTATTTATAATATAGAATTACAAAGTGCTACTGAAGTAGATGAGAAAGGTAATAATATAAATGCTTGTAAAGGACACGAAGACGATTGTAGAGCTACTATAGATATAAAGAAAGATGGAGTAGTAGTTACTAAAAAGTTCACTAATCTATCACCAAATACCAACTATAAATTACGTGTATATGCAAGTACATATCGTAATAATCTATCATTATCTGAAGATAAAAAAGAACAAATTGCAAGTATAGATAAGTTCAAATTCACTAAAAATGAATTAAACTTCTCTCTAGGAAGACCAAAAGCAGAAATAGCAAATAATCAAGAAGTAGTTATAACTTTCATCGGAGCTTCAAACTTACAAAGTTCCCTAAAAGGTATTCATTATACAATTAAAGCAAATGGTAAAGAGCCAATCGCTGATGGAGAGTTAGGTAAAACATCTACATCATCTAGTGCATCATTACTATACAAAATAGATAGTGAAGGAAACCCAACTATTAGCATACCAGTACGTGAAGGAACAGAATTCGCTAAAAGTAATCAGTTATTAATAACCTATTATATCGAAGACGAAAATGGTAAAATTATAGTATTCGAAATAGGTGGAGACATAACTAAGGAAATATGGTTCTAATGTGTATAGGTAAGAAAGGAAGTATTTATGAGAAAATATGATATAAAAAATAAGAGAAACATAGGAATAATTATAATAATCTCTATCGTAATTACAATCATGTTTTCTCTCTGCATTAGTCTATTTGTAAAAGCAGATAAAAAAGAATTTAAAGTATCTCCTGATACGCTAGTATTTGATAAAGATAAAAGTATTATCAAAGTAGATAAAGAATCCATTATCAAGAGAAAATGGAATAAAGAATATTATTTAATATATCAAGATAAGAACTATGAATTAGGAGATACTGCTATTGCATATAATGACAAGACAGGAGAAATATTCCTATATGGTAAATACTATGAAATAAATAGTAGTAATGAAATAAATGTAACTGAAGATGAGACTGTAATCAAGTCTTCATCACTAACTAAATTTTATAAATTACAAGATCGAAAGTATCTAGTAGTAGATAAAGATATAAAGTCCGCAGATGGCCTATTATCTACTAATGAATTTCTAATGATAGACTTAGATAAAGTAGGTAACGCAACTCTTACTAATCATAAAGTAAATCTAAAGACTTTTTCTGAAACTACTATTGTAACATCAGACTATACTTTTGATATAGCTAATGAAATATTAACTTATGGTAGTGATAGAATAGATTTAAAGAAGATAATTGGTTCATCAAATACTTACACTAAAGAAGACTTAGTACCAGAAGAAGATACTACTGGAGGATCAGGTACTAATGGTTCATCATCTGGTGGTGGTGTAGAAGTAAAAGATAACACAGTAACTTCGAATACCACAGGAGGCACTGGAACAGGTACTGGTAATGGTGGAAACGGTTCATCAGGTGGAGGAACTAGTACTGATACAGATGGTAACAAAAATACTGGCAATACAACTATTGAAGAAATAAAGAAAGCTACTAAAGAAACATCAGTAATATCAGTAACAAGTACCTTAAGTAAAATAAGAGTAGACTACGTAATATATGATCCAAAAGGAGAATATGAATCTGTCTATATGGAAGTAAGTAGAGAAGGATCTGATGCTGTAGATACGATCTATTTAAATAAAAATAGTACAGTACAAGAAATAACTAATAATATAATACCTAATACAACATATAATATAAAATTTAAATATACATATCTAGAAGATAATCAAGTTAAAGTAAATACATTTGATACTGCTAAAATAACTACTAAAAGACCAAATGTATCACTAAAAGTAACAAGATTAAAAGGAAGTACAGTATACTATCTAATAACCCCAGATAGTGCTTATCCAATTACTTCTGCTACACTAGTTGTATCAGTAAATAGTACTGAAGTAAAAAGAATTAATAATATAGTTATAAATGGAAATACACCTGATAGTATAACTGTCGATTCTGCAAATCCTGGAGATATTGTAGAATTAAGATTAACTAATATTAAAGCAAATGGAGTAGCCATACAAGGAGTAGAGGCTAAAGCAATGTTTAAGTATTAAGGAGGCTATAATGAAAGAATTTATTAAAAAAAGATATAATATATTAATACCAGCAGCCTTATTATTAGTAATACTAATAGCCCTACTTTTATATGGAAGAGAATATAAAATAAATAGATATGTCAAAGAAACAGATACTAAAGTATATCAATATTTCTCAGGTATAAAGATGGAATATGAATTAGGTATCGGAAGAAATAGAAAAGAAGTAATATTAAATCTAGCTCCTAAAGATTTTACAATAAATCTAGATAGTACTCCAATATATATTGAAGATAAAGAGTCTGTAATATTCCCTAAAGAAATGTCTATGGTATTTCCACTTAGTAATAAAGAATATAAAGTAGATGCACTATCAGAAGTATATAAAAAGAATAACTTATATTATCTAAATATTAAAAATATAAATGATAGTTATAACCATTTCTTTCTATATGATGGTAAAGACTTATACTTCTTTATTGATGAAGTAACAATAGAAGTCGGAGATACTAAAATTACTTTAAGTCCACTTTCATATTTAAGCTGTAACTATGGTAATCTATTAGAGTACTATAATAAAGAAGATGATACTTATGGTAAGATAGATTTAACAAATGAAACAGTTACAGTAAGTACAGACTACTTTAATCTAGATGTAACAGTAGATGAAGTTATATATGAAAAAGCATTTACAAAATTATCACCAACTTTTGGTAGTCTACCTAAAATAAGTGAAAGAAAAGTAAAGACTAAATAATAATTAAAGATAATAAAAAACCACATCATTAATGTGGTTTTACTATTTCTAATTTAATATAAAGAAGCTTCTTTATAAATAGCTTTATCAAATTTATGAGTACCATCATTTATCTTTTCTAAAGTTTTAGTATCTATTAAGAAGTATGTATCTCTACTTACATTAATATCACTTATAGGGTCATCCCAAGTTAAATCTAAGTGATACCATTTACCATCTAAATAAACTAAATTCCAAATATGATCATCATTACTAATCTTATAATTAATAATATTAAGTTTATTTAAGAATATAGCCATAGCATCAGCATAACCATTGCAAGTACCATAACCCTGTATTAATACACCATAAGCAGTATTAGATTTATAAGTATTATCTTGTTTATTATCATACTTAAGTTTATCATATTCAGTATGATCAATAATATAATCATGTATAACCCTAATCTTCTCTCTAGTAGGCATATTATTAGTAATCTTCTCTTTAATTATCTTATCAACAACTTCATTAATAGCTTTAATATCATCATCACTATAAGCTCTATTAATAGTAATACCAATAGTATAATCACCACCATAATTAAGTTTAATACTATTAGAACTATTATAAGGATGAACATAGTTATTAAGAACCGCTATAGTCTGTTTAATATTATAACCATCGTTCTGTGTTAAACTAGTAATATCACTTGCATAATTCTCATAACTACTATCAATATATCTCTCTAAATGATCACTACCACTATTTAAAGCATAGTAGATAAAACCAATTAAATCACTTCTATTCTTAATACCAGTATCAGTATAATCATCAACGTAAGAAAAGTTGTCTTCTAAATAATAATCATTAACATTAGTAGAAGCATACTTTTTATCTATCTTATATTCATAATAACTATGAATTATATTATCTTTTTGACAAACACAGATGGTAATAATGACAACAGATAAAAAACCGGTTATTAAAATTATTATACTACTTTTTCGACTTTTCATCACACTCACCACCTCTAACTAGATTATACCATTTAAACATATGTCTCGTAAAGTATAAAATAACATTTTTCCAAAATAATTCACTAATTTTACAAAAGTAAATCAAGAACAAGAAAAAGTAGAAAAAGTAATTTACTTCTTTACTAGAATTTGATATAATTATAAGGAAACAGTGGAGGTCAAATTATGGAAATAATAAACAAAAAACCAACAATATATTTACTTAGTGGAAAGGCAAGAAACGGTAAAGATACCATCGCCGGATTCTTAAAAAAATTCTATGAAGCAGATGGTAAGAAAGTAATATATTCACGAGCGGGTAAATACATCAAATATTATGCCATCGAAATGACAGGATGGGATGGAAGTGAAGAGACAAAGCCAAGAGATTTACTTCAAGAATTAGGGACAGAAGTAATAAGAAATAAACTAAATAAAAAAGAAATGTTTATACAAAGACAATTAGATGATATTGAAATATATTCATACTTTTATGATGCAATAATAGTACCCGACATTAGACTTCCAAGAGAAATAGATAGTGTTAAGGAAAAGTTTGATAACGTTGTAACAATAGAAGTAAATAGAATAAACTTTGATTCATCATTAACAGGAAATCAAAAGAAACATATTACAGAAACTGCAATGGATAACTATAAAGATTTCGATTATATAGTAACAAACGATACGTTAGAAAAATTAGAAGAAGATATCTATAAGATATATAGGGAGGTTGTTTATGAAAAAACTAACAGGGAATCAAATAATTAAAACATACTTAGACTTCTTTATAGAAAGAGGTCATACAAAAATAGAATCAGCATCTTTAATACCACAAGATGATCCAACAATACTATGGATTAATGCAGGTGTAACACCACTTAAGAAATACTTTGATGGAACCATAGTACCAAAGAATAGAAGACTTACAAGTTGCCAAAAATGTATAAGAACAGGAGACATTGAAGAAGTAGGAAAGACTGCTAGACATCATACTTTCTTTCAGATGCTTGGTAACTTCAGTATAGGAGACTATTTTAGAAATGAAGCATTAACTTGGGCTTATGAATTATTAACAAGTCCAAAGTATTTTGATATAGATAAAGATAAATTATATATAACAGTTTATACTAACGATAAAGATAGTTATAACTTATGGGTAAAATTAGGAATAGATCCATCCCACATTATAAAACTAGATAGTAATTTCTGGGAAATAGGGCCAGGACCATCAGGGCCAGATACTGAGATATTTTATGATCGTGGAGAAAAATACGATAAAGAAAAGAAAGGTATAGAATTACTTCAAAAAGAAATAGAAAATGATCGTTATATAGAAATATGGAATAACGTATTAAGTCAATATAATGCTACTGAAGGATTAAAAAGAGAAGACTATCCAGAATTACCTAGTAAGAACATTGATACAGGTATGGGAGTAGAAAGAATGGCCTTAATACTTCAAGATGTAGAGACTAATTATGAAACAGATCTATTTATGCCTATTATGAAAGAAATAGAAAACATATGTCATATACCATATATGGGACAAGTAGAATTTAAAGTAATAGCAGACCATATAAGAACACTTACCTTTGCCTTATCAGATGGAGCAACATTTGAAAATGTCGGAAGAGGTTATGTGCTACGTAGACTACTAAGAAGAGCTTCTAGGATGGGTAAAAAACTAAATATCAATAGAGATTTCTTATCATCACTAGTAGATGTAATAGTAGATAACTATAAAGAAATATATCCTGAACTAGTAGGAAATAGTTCTAAAGTAAAAGAATTAATAGAAAAAGAGGAACTATTATTCCAAAAGACTCTTTTATCAGGAGAAAAAAGATTAGAAGAACTATTTAAAGATAACAGTAAAATAATTAGTGGTAAAGAAGCCTTTAGACTATATGATACATATGGTTTTCCAATTGAATTAACAATAGAGGCTGCCGAAGAAAAAGGCTTCACCGTAGACACAGAAACATTTAAATCATATATGAATGCCCAAAAAGAATTAGCTAGAAAAAATAGAAAAGTACAATCTAGTATGAATCTACAAAATGACGCTCTAATAAACTATAAAAAAGAAAGTAAGTTTGTTGGTTATGATAAACTAGGTTTAGAAACAGAAGTGTTAGATATATTAAAAGATGATAAGTTTGTAGATTCTTCAAGTGAAGACTGCTATATATTCCTAAAAGAAAATCCTTTCTATGCAGAAAGTGGCGGACAAGTAGCAGATAGTGGTTTCTTAAAGAATGATAAATGTAAACTAGAAGTATTAGATGTAATAAAAGCTCCTAACGGACAACATCTATTACAAGTAAAAGTACTAGAAGGAACAGTAACTAAAGGAGACAAAATACTAACACATGTCTTAAAAGAAAAAAGAACTGCTATTATGAAGAACCATTCTTCAGTACACTTATTACAAAAATCACTTCAAGAATTATTAGGGGACTCTGTTCATCAAGCAGGATCAAAAGTAGATGAAGAGTGCTTACGTTTTGACTTTAATTATCACGGTAGATTATCTGATGAATTAATAATGAAAGTAGAAGAATTAGTACAAGAAAAGATAGATGCAGCTTATGAAACAAAAATAGAATACTTATCATTAGATGAAGCTAAAAGAAAAGGAGCAATGGCTCTATTTAGTGATAAATATGGAAGTATAGTAAGAGTAGTTACTATAGGACCATCTATAGAGTTATGTGCTGGTACTCATGTAAAAAATTCAAAAGATATAAAGAAATTTGCTATAGCTTCAGTAGAAAATAAAGGAGCAGATACATATAGAGTAACTGCTACTACTGATAAAAATATAAGTAAAGTACTAGGAGAAGAGGTAACTAAATATAATGATGAAATGTTAAGACTATTAGATAAAACTAAGAAGATAGTAAGTTCTGCTAAAAAATTAAATATAGATCTAACATTTAACTTCAATATAGCTAATGATGCTCCTACAAGTTATAAAGATATAGTAACAAATAAAGAAGAATTAGAATCTTTAAGAGAAGAATTAAAGAAATTAGAAAAAGAATATAACCAAAAGAAGAGCGAGAAGTCAGTAAGCGATCTATCAGCATTCTTATCAATAAAAGAAGAAATAAATGGTATAACTACTATAATAAGCATAACTAATGATTATGAAATATCTGTTTTAAAACAAATAGTTTCTGCATTAAGTAATCAATTAGATAATAATTTTATATTGCTTGCTAATGTTAATGAAGATAATTCTGTAAACTTTATAGCTAAATCAACTTCAAATAGAATTGATTGCTCTACTATTATAAAGTATCTTGCTATTCATTGTTCTGGTAATGGTGGTGGTAGTAAGTCATTTGGTCAAGGTGGAGGAACAGATGGTAGTAATATAGCTAATCTATTAGCAGAAGTAAAAGAACAAATTAAAAACTTATAATAATTTATTTATTATTTAATGCCTCTTAAGCCTAAGGTCTTAAGAGGTATTTTATAGCCTTATTCTAAGTCTATAAAATAAAATATTTGCTAATTGTTACAATATAATATATAATACTATCAAGGAGTGTGAAATGATGGAGTACGAAGTAAGATTTTATTATGCTAAAGAAGAATTGAATAAAATATTAGAAAATTTAAAACAACAAAAAGATTTAACAAATTTACCAAGAACTTATGAAAAAACAATTCAATATAATCATTGTGATAGTAGGTATGACTTTTATAGTAAAGAAATAGATGGAAGATTTAGAGTAAGAGTTTCTTCAAATGATAATGAAACAACAAGTAAATTAAGTTGGAAAAGAAGACTTAAAAGTACTACTGATACAGAAGTAAATAAAGAGGAAGAAAAAGAAGTAATAATATCTCCAGAAGATATAGATAATTTTCTGTTTATAGTAGAAAATGTTATGCATTTCTCTATTGTAGAAAGTTATGAAAGATATAGAACTTCATTTGAGAATGAAGAAATTGAAATATCTGTTGATGAATATCCGTTTGGTATTTGTATAGAAGTAGAAAACAAAAGTAAAACAAAAGATCCAGAGATAACTGTAAAAAAATGGGTTCAACTAATTGGATTAGATATAAGTGATGCCTATAGATTATCTTGGGATGATAAATACCTAGAATTATGTAGGACGGAAGGAATTAAAGTATATAGTGAGGTCACTTTTGATAAACCTATGCCATCTATAAAGAAAAAAATATAATAAAAAGTATATATTTGTTATTTTTAACAATTTAATACTTGAATAAATTAATAAATTATGATATCATTTATTTGTAAGTATAAAGATAGTTTACAGAAAGTTATCTGACACAGTTAAATAAAAAATAAGTCAGATATTTTCAAAATAATCTGTAAATTTTTGAAGAAAGGAGCTGAACCCTATGATTAATAGTGAATTCAAAATTGTTAACTCATTATTAATTAGGGGGCTTGTAATATCTTATAAAATAAGACTTTATACAAATAATAATATATTAAAGACTGTAAAATAACTAGTTTATTAACTAGTTTTTTATAGTCTTTTTTCTATTTA
>JABLTO010177162.1_pt1 | contig 13837 bp, 8 predicted proteins | sample 7160091 | NCBI WGS metagenome assembly JABLTO01 (sample SAMN14651225, study PRJNA627086) | human gut metagenome | isolation source: feces | host: Homo sapiens
AGAGATAAGTCAAATGGAGAGGCTGTTATAAAAGAATATACGGGTGATGATCCAATAGTAGTAATTCCAAATGAAATAGATGGAAAAAAGGTTGTAGATTTTGGAAAAACATTTACTAATAATAAAGATATTATTGCAATTAAAATTGGAGATAATATAGAAGAAGTAGCAGAGGGAGCATTAACAAATTGTGATAATTTAAAATATATTGTATTTGGAAAAAATGTAAAAGTTATTAATGACGGTTTACTTGGTGGAAGTAAAATAGAACAGATAGAATTTAATGATGGATTAGAAAAGTTGGGGTCTAATGTGTCTGGAGTTGGATTAAAAAGCAAAATAGATGTTTCGATTCCTGAAAGTGTAACAGAAATGACATTTAGAGGAGCAAAAACGTTGATTGTAAAATCTGGATCCTATGCTGAGTCTTATGCTAAAGAATATGCTGATAAACTTGGTATGGCATATAAAGTAGAGTAAGCTTAAGAAAATAGCCTCTAATAAAAAATATCGGGTTGATCCATTATTGATCACATTGCCGATATTTAGCGGATATAATGATGCTTATGACAGTACCAGCACAGACTGGTGTACATATAAAGTAAAGAAAACAAGAGGTTATTAAAAGGAGACAAATGCATCCACTATCAAGACACAGCCAATAATAGTTATGAAAATGGAATACATGAGAAATCAAATTAAGGAATAATGAAAAAGGTAAATATAAAAAGGAAAAACGTTATGAAAAGAAAAGTTAAGAATGAGCATGGCGCGATCGTCGTGGAGGCAACGATCGCATTTACTGCATTTATATTTTTGATTTTTATAATATATTCAATCGTGGATATATGTTACATACAGGCGAAAATGGGAATAGCGCTAAATGAATCGGCAATAGATATGTCACAGTATTCATATTTGTATTATAAATTCGGAATAGATTCTGTCGATGATGCGATAAGCGGTGCGGCAGCTGAAAGCAGAGCCAGAGCGAATGACACATTAGCAGGAGTTGATTCTCTCATGACAGCAATAGGAGATGTCGAAGGCAGTTTTGGATCGGGTGGAGATTCTGTTGATTTTGACAGATTAAAAGAAGCACTTGATAAGACAGATGCAGCTACGGCGGATATGAAGAAAAATATAGGCGACTATGCGGACGCACTTGCCAGTGATCCGATGGGCTTTGCGAAAGGAATGGGAATGCTTGCGCTAAGCGAAGGATCATCTGCAGGAAAGTCGCTTATCGCCCAGGCGATGGGAAAAGCTTTTATGAAGAAAAATTTAAAGGATTCATCAAGCGGCAGTGCAGATGACTTCTTAAATCATTACCATGTAAAGGGTGGAATGGATGGTCTGCACTTTGATGGTACGGAGTTTTTAGTATCGACAGATGGAGAGTCAAGTGAAAATTTAAGGCTTACATGTACATATCAGGTGGAAGTTGTAAACCTTTTAGACACGGATATAGCACTTACATTCTGCCAGAGTGCCAGCACCGATGTATGGGGCAATGGAGTCAGTTCAAAATAAAGATAGATAATTGGAGTTATGAGATGAATTTACAAAATATACTATTGTTGGCCATTATGGCTGTAATGTACGGAATAGGCTTTTACCTAAGAGCCAGAAAAACAGAAAAAATCGAAAAAAGCTTCGTAATATATATGGTTATAGCTTTTATTGTCATACTTGGTATAACACTTACATTAGAACTGCTTTATAAGGACAATACATTTTGCCACAATCTAAAGAGGGTGGCGCTCATGTCGGTTCTGGCTCCGGTTGCATATATTGATTTCAAGGAACTAAAGATACCAAATGAGTATGTCCTGCTTGGAATAATATATTGGGTGCTTACTATTCCATTAGAAATATTTAAATATAATAAATACGTGTTAGAAGACATAAAATCAAGCCTTGTAGCAGCTGGTGTTCTGTTTCTGGCAGCGGCGCTGTGCAAAATATGCATAAAAGGCTCTATCGGGGCAGGAGATATAAAACTGTTTGTAGTGATGGGGCTTTTGCTTGGAGTAAGAGGAATATGGGGAGCGATGTTTTTATCGCTCATTGTTTCATTCTTTGCAGCAATATTTTTTCTTATCACAAAGAAAAAATCAAAAAAAGATGAGATGGCATTTGGACCGGCACTTGCAATAGGAACTTTCTTGGCTATATTTTTGACAGGGATGTAGAGGATACAAAATGAAAAATTACAGATTTTTAGTTATGATAGGAATGGTCGCCCTGCTTGGGGGATCTGTATATAAGACATACGATAGCAGAAAAACATTAAATGATAATTATGAAAGCGCAATCGAAGATGCTCGTGAGAATAGAAAATTAGGCGTGTGGGTAAATGCCGAGGAGGATTACTTAAACGCCATAGACATAAAGGACAACGTTGATGTAAGGGTAGAACTCGGTGAGATGTATCTGGCAGCAGGCAATAAGGCTACAGCCGTAAAATGGGGCGAGAAGACAGTAGACCTGTATCCAAAAGAAGTGTCAGGATATGAATTCCTGATAAATGCATATCTGACAGATGAAGATTATGCGGCATGTTTTGAGACAAAAGAAAAGGTGGATGCTCTTAAACTTTCTTCTAAAGAAATAAATGAAATGATTTCAAAAATACAGTATGAGTATTATCTGGAACACAGCTATGATGATGCATCTATTTTTTCGGGTGGATACTGCCGTGTAAAATATAATGATACATATGGTTTTGTAAATATAAATGGCGATGAGACGGCAAATACGGATTTTGTTGAGGCAGGAGCTTTTTCAGAAGAACTTGCACCGGTAGTGGACAAGGATGGAAATGCGTACTATATCGATACCGAAGGTCATAAAAAGAAGGTAATAGATTTTGTAGATAATGTAGAGAAGCTTGGCTTTATATATGATGATATATTCCCACTTTATGATGGTAAGGATTGGACTTTCTATAATCTGGATGGAAAGAAAATTGCTGGAGGCTTTGATGATGTTTCATCAATGGGAAATGGGATAGCCGCCGTTAAGGAAAAGGATAAATGGCATCTTATAGATGAAAAAGGCAAAAAGGTTACAGATGACGAGTACGATGAGATCGCTATGGATGAGAAAGGTGTTGTTTACCGTAATGACAGAATATTTGCCAAGGCAGCCGGAAAATATTATCTGCTTGATGAGAATGGCAAAAAGGTTACAGATGATACCTTTGAGGATGCAAGACCATTCAATGGTGAAGGTTATGCTGCTGTAAGGATAGATGGAAAATGGGGATTTATCGACAAGGATGGCAAAGTAGTCATAAAACCGGAATATGTTGAGGCGAGAAGTTTTTCAAATGGATTCGCAGCAGTAAGACGTGCTACAGGATGGGGATTCATAAATGAAGATAATGATGTGGTTATAGAATGTAAATTTGATGATGCTAAAGATTTTAATGATCATGGATGCGTCTTTGTAGCAATAGACGATAAATGGAATTATCTGTTATTGTATTCACAGAATCACTAATTTTATTTACAGGAGGCAAAAAAAGTGAACTTTACTTATGAAAATCAGGGAACAAATACATATCTGGTCTATCAGATCGCAGGCAGCGATAAAATTGATACAATGAGTCTTGGAATGATAACAAATAACAAGATAGCAGGGATTGTTCCGACTGTATTTACCCAGCTTGATGCTGATAAATTTATTAAATATAATGTGACCTCGCGGATTACAGCAAAGGAATTTCTCACGGGGATTGTTAACAAAAAACGTCTGCTTGGTGTTTTCTCAGGAATAACAAGGGCAATTCTTTCAGCAGAAGAGTATATGATAGATGTTTCAAATCTTCTTATAGATCTTGATTATATTTATACGGATGTTTCAAGCTGTGAGACTACGCTTATATGTCTTCCTGTAATAAGTAAAAATAATGAAAATGTAGATTTTGGCATGATGTTTAAGAAAATACTGTTCAGCACACAGTTTGATCAGACAGAAAATTGTGATTATGTTGCGAAACTCATAAATTACTTAAACAGTACACCTGTTTTTTCTATTACAGATTTTGACAGGCTTTTGACAGAAACCATGAATGATGAGATACTGCAGTCACAGACAGAGTCGTATGTTCCGGCACAGGCAGCAGCACAGATGAATGAGGCAGTGCAGCCTCAGGAATTTTCGACACAGGAAACACGAATGTCACAGCAGTCGGCTATGCAGCCACAGTCAATGCAGCCACAGCCAATACAGCCACAGCCAATGCCACAGCAGCCAATGCAGCATAATGTTCTGCCACAGCCGGTAAAACCACAGATGTCTGCTCAGGCAGGAACAGAAGGAAACGGTCAGATATCAGTTCCACCTGTACAGGGTGATCCAAATGAGAAAGAGATGTCTTTGTTTGGACTTCTAACACATTATAGTAAGGAAAATAAAGAAATATATAACAGACAGAAAGCACAGAAGAAGGCGGCTAAGGAGAATCCAGTGGATTCAAATATAAATATGCCAAATCAGGAATTTGCAATTCCGGGTCAGGCACCACAGTCTATGTCAAAGTCAGTGCCATCACAGCAGAACCAGCAGTTTATGCCAAAGCCAGCACCATCACAGCAAATGCCAAAGGCATCACAGATGTCGGTTCAGTCTAACCCAACACAGCCTAAGCCGGTATTTCCAAAATCAGCTCCGGTGGCAAATCCGTCTGTACCACAGAACATTTTACAGCAGATGCCTGTCACAGGAAATTTTGGCGAGACTACAGTTTTAGGTGCGGCAGTGGCGTCCGGTGAGACAACTGTTTTGGGTGCAGCGCAGGCACAGATAGTAAGTCCGTATCTTTTGCGTCTGAAGAACAATGAGAGGATACAGCTGTCAAAACCTGTGTTCAGGATTGGAAAAGAAAGAAGTTACGTAGATTATTTTATCAGTGACAATACTGCAGTCAGCAGGAGCCACGCAAATATTTTGATAAAGGGAACAGAATTTTATATCGTTGATACGAATTCAACAAACCATACATATGTGAATGGAAATATGCTTCAGAGTAATGTGGAGACAAAGCTTGAGCATGGTTCAAAAGTCAGACTGGCAAACGAAGAGTTTGAATTTTTCATGTATTAGTGGATATTATAGGAGGCGGTTATGAATTTTTATATAGCTGGCCAGACGGATGTCGGAATTGTGAAAAGTACAAATCAGGATAGTCTGCTGGTAAAAAAAATAACAACAGATTACGGCGGGATGGTTTTTGCCATTCTCTGTGACGGAATGGGTGGTCTGGCAAAGGGGGAGCTTGCGAGTGCGACCGTGATACGTGCGTTTGACGAATGGGCACAGAACGAGCTTCCGATTTTAGGACAAAATGGTCATATAGATGACATGAGCCTGAAAAATCAATGGGAGAGAATTATTCTCGAACAAAATGTCAAGATCAAAAATTATGGAATGAGTATCGGTGTAAATATCGGAACCACAGCGGTAATATTACTTGTCACACAAAACAGGTATTATTTGATGAATGTGGGTGATTCGCGCGCATATCTGCTTTCTGATGATATAAGGGTATTGACAAAAGATCAGACTCTTGTTGAGAGGGAAGTTGAACTAGGAAATATAACAAGGGAACAGGCAGAAGTAGATCCACGACGCAGTGTTCTGCTTCAGTGTGTCGGTGCATCCGAAAACGTAATTCCGGATATGTTTTATGGTGAGGTTATGCCAAATACTGCCTTTTTACTCTGTTCGGATGGTTTCCGGCATGAAATCACACCGCAGGAAATATACGCAAATCTTAATCCGGATATAATTTTGGATTCAAATGAGGCAAACAGCCGTCTTAGAATGCTTATCACGCTAAATATGCAGCGGAATGAAAGAGATAATATAACAGCGGCACTCATAAAAGTTCAATAGGAGGAACATAATGCTTGAGATAGGTTCCCTTGTGGACGGAAAATACAAAATCCTAAACGAGGTTGGGCATGGTGGCATGAGTATCGTCTATCTTGCCATGAATGAAAAAGCCAATAAACAGTGGGCGATAAAGGAAGTCCGTAAGGATGGAGTAAAAGATTTTGAAGTCGTAAAACAAAGTCTTGTTGCAGAGACAGATATGTTAAAAAAATTAAGCCACCCATGTCTGCCGGACATTGTGGATGTTATAGAGGATGATGATCGTTTTCTTATTGTGATGGATTACATACAGGGAAACTCTCTCAGCAAGGCGTTGGATGAGTTTGGAGCACAGCCACAGGATGAGGTTATCAGGTGGGCTAAGCAGCTGTGCGATGTTTTAGGATACCTTCATTCACAAAATCCACCCATCATCTACAGGGATATGAAACCGGCTAACATTATGTTAAAGCCTGATGGAAATGTAGCACTCATTGATTTTGGTACGGCAAGGGAGTTTAAAGAAAAAAATATTGCGGATACTACATGTCTTGGAACTATGGGGTATGCAGCCCCGGAGCAGTTCGGAGGTATGGGACAGACTGATCCAAGGACTGATATATACTGTCTGGGGGCAACACTTTACCATCTGGTCACAGGAATGAGCCCGTGTGAGCCGCCATATGAGATAAGCCCTATACGACAGATAAATCCTGCACTTTCAGGAGGGCTTGAGAGTATTATCTTAAAATGTACACAGCCAAACCCTATGAACCGCTATCAGAATGCGGCAGAGCTTATGTATGCACTTGAACATTATGATGAGATAGATGATATTTTCAAGAGAAAGCAAAAGAAAAAACTTGGGCTGTTCATTACATCTTCAATTCTTACATTAGCACTCGGTGCTGCCTCGATATGGGGTTATGTTTCAGCTGAAAATAAGAAAAGTGAAAATTACGATAATATTTTAAAGGCTGCGGATTCATATGAGGATTATTATAAGGCGATAGTTACTGATCCGACGAGGACAGAGGCATATGAAGATCTGAATAATATGCTTATATCTGATTTTGTTCTTGATAAGGATGAAGCGCAGATACTTTCAAAAATCCAGGTCGGATTAGATAACACAGGAAGTGATGGATATTCGCACACATATGATGTAATGTCACAGCTTAAAAAGAGTAATCCGGATGGATACGAACAGGTGTGCTACATGTTTGGGGAAAGTTTTCTTTTTTACTATGATATAAATGTAGAAAAGGACAGATACGCCAATGCCGCAAAATGGTACAAAGAGGCGGTAAATAAATATCCTGTTGCAAAGATATATTGTGATATATCTGATTGCCTTGATCTTATAAGCCAGTATGGAGAAGCAAAGATAAAGCAGACCGAAAAGATGTATGAGGAGTATGGACAGCTGTGGAGCAAGATATCGGATCTGGAAAAAGAATCAGAGGAATTTGACAGTGTCGATTCAAAGCTTCAGGTGTGGAATGAGATAGATGATATATTAAACAACAACATTTCTCCACTTCTTGAGGTTACTTCAAAACAGGATATGATCGAATTACTGCAGAGAGTGTCTCAAAACTCTGGGAATATAGATAAATCGATAATAAAAGACGATATTGATAATCTTCAGCATAATATAGAGCAGACGATTGATAAGATAGATACGATAAAGGAGGAAAAGTAAATGAGTTACGATACATATAGACTTATCTTTATCGGAGCGGCGATTGCCTGTGGTGTAATGTTTCTTGTATCGGTTACATTATTTTTTGTCTTCAAGATTCCTAATATCATCGGTAATCTCACAGGCAGGAATGCTAAAAAAGCGATAGAGGATATCAAAAGACAGAATGAATCGTATGCATATAGCGACAAAGCAAATGCATTAAATGGCAAAAAGAAAATCACTGAGAAAATCAGTACGGCAAGGCTGGATAATATTGGCGAGACAACAGTACTGGGATATAACGGAGAAGACGAGACAACAGTACTTGGAAATAATGGAACAGATGAGACAACAGTGCTGGGATATAGTGGAGAAGACGAGATAACAGTACTTGGAAATAACGGAGAAAACAAGACAACAGTACTTGGAAATAACGGAACAGATGAGACAACAGTACTTGGAAATAATGGAACAGACGAGACAACAGTACTTGGAAATAACGGAGAAGACAAGACAACAGTACTTGGAAATAATGGAGAAGACGAGACAATTGTGCTGGGATATAGCGGAGAATTGCCGAAACAGATGATGAGCGATGCGGAATTTATCGTCACAGAAGAAATAAGATTTATACATACAAAGGAATGGATCTAGGCAATCTAGCCGGAGTAAATGCCGCCACAACGCATTGTCTATTTAAGATACAAAAAATTAAACGCGACGCGACCCGCTATCACATAGTGTTACAGGCTGGCAAAATATAAAAGCTGGCATAAATGAAGGCTGAGAGGCTTGAACGGGATTTTTTGTATCGCAGCTGCGTCTTAGGCGGCATTAACTCCGGCACGATTTTCTCACAAATCGAAAGTCTGCGGCAGACATGCACTCAGCCCAAACACCCCAGCCGCCGAATGAATATACTGTATTGGAAAAATAGAGATACAAAATCCAAAGATAAAAATTTTCCGTTTACGTTCGGATTTAAAGCATAAATAGGCAAAAAGGAACAGAAAAAATGCACAAAGAATAATGTAATAAAATTTAAAAAAATACGAAAATGTAGAAAACATAAATATTTCAAAAAGTAACCATAAACGTTATAAACAATATGTTATAATAGCGGACATAACGATTAGATTAGATGAATTTAGGAGGATGTTATGAAAAGCAAAATAGTAAGACAGCTGGGAGCAATGCTGATTGCCGGAGCAATGCTTGTGACAAGCGGAAACGTTACGATGTATGCTGCGGAGCAGACAGATGAAAATGCGGAGGTGGATGTAGCGCAAAATGAGGCATTATATGGTGCTGAAATGGATGACGTAGAAAAACTAGAAAAAGGTGATGGATATTTTATATGTAAGGAATTGCTTAATGGAAAAGAAAAGTATGTAGCATATATTTTAATCGATAAGACTGAACGCAGTATGGATGACATATTAAAGGATATTGCAAATAGCAGATATATGACAGCCGGGAATGTAGTAGCAATAACAACTGTAAAGAAAATAGCAAAAATTGATTCTAACATTATAAAGAAGGTTAGAAAATATAAATGGAATATAAAATTATGTGCTCGTTTTTATAATCCGATGGATTATCATGATATATATTTTGAAAAAATGAATGATGAGGATAAAGAATACTCATTTAAAGTTACTTATAATACTGATGAAAGTGTTATAGATAATTTGAAAAATAAGGGGATTCTAGGGTATAGTTTTTCTATTGACAGTACAGATAAAAATAATGTTCCTTATGAAAAGTTTATGGAAGAAGGTGAGGTAGGTTTGTATGAGTGCGTAGACAATGATTTTTATAAGCAGCCGGTACCAAGAGAAGATATGAGATTGTATTATTATGATGAAAATAGAGATAAGTATGTATTATTTGATCGAGGAATGTATTTTTCGTGTGATCAGGTAATAAATAACAGAGATGCAGATAGGTCCTATATGGAAGTTAAATCTTCAAAGATAAATTGTTATGGTACATATCTTGTATGTAGTGCAGATCTTCCAGATTCAATGGTTTTTAACTTAACAGGATTAGAAAAATCTGGAGATAATCTGTTATACTACAAAAATGGTTTGCGAGACACATCATATACTGGATTGTGTGAGTATGATGGAAATACATATTATGTAAAAAATGGATCTGTAGATTACAGTGTGAACATGTTATATGACTATAGCGGCTCCACATGGAATATAAAAAATGGCAAGGTTGATAAAACCGAGTCCGTGACAATGAACAATGGATCACTGGTATATACAAAGGATGGAAAGACAAGCAATGAAACAACACTCTGTAAATATAATGGCGAATGGTATTACATACATAATGGAAAAGTAGATTACAATGCAAATACTTTATGCAAGTACAATGGATCATGGTGGTATGTTCAGAACGGCAAGGTAAACTTTAAATATACTGGACTGTGTAAATTCAATGGAAGCTGGTGGTATGTAAGCGGAGGACGAGTAAATTTCAATGCAACAGGGCTTTGCAAGTACAACGGAAGCTGGTGGTATGTAAGCAGTGGTAAAGTAAACTTCAATGCAACAGGCCTTTGCAAATATAATGGAACGTGGTGGTATGTAAGCAAGGGCAAAGTAAATTTCAATGCAACAGGGCTCTGCAAGTTCAATGGAAATTGGTTTTATGTAGAAAAAGGTGCAGTAAGATTTAAAACAACCCTCTGCAAATATAATGGAACATGGTGGTATATAAACAATGGAGTTGTAAATTTCACGAAGACAACCATGTGTAAATACGGTAAAAACTGGTATGCTGTAAGTAAAGGAAAAGTTGCATGGAATTACACGGGATATATGAATTACAATGGCAAAAACTACAAAGTAGTAAAGGGAATAGTTAAATTCTAAAGAAGATGAGGAGTATGAAAATGAAAAAGCGAGTTAATTCGTTTATTATGACTATATTGATGGTATTGACGATATTGCCGACAAATTTCATAACAGTTGGTGCAGAAAGTGATTGCAAGATTTATTTGAAAGTATATAATCTGGAAGAATCAGTATTAGATTCAAAAAAATTTAATGTAGATGTGACGAATGAAGATGAAACAATTGTTGATAGCATTAAATGTGGAATAGATAAGGAAGTAAAAACAAATAAATACAAGATAGAACTTAGTGGATTTATTGGTGAAAAAAATTATCGTGTGAGAATTTCCTATAGTGGATATTTGATTTATGAAAATTTATTTAAGCCTACTATAAGTGAAGACTACACAGATGTAACCCTCATCAAAGATCCATTCAGTTCCTACGATTTCAAAAATCTTCCAGATACCATGGAAATGAGTGCCGAGGAAACATCTATCCAGACCAATATAAAGCCAGAGGAAATGGATGGTTTTGTTCAGGAATTCTATTCTGATAATACGGATGTCGCTACGATTGATAAGAGCACAGGCAAGATTTTAAAGATTTCCAAGCCGGGAAAGGTTACATTCCGTGCACGCCTTGTTAATGAGGAGGCACACAGTTATAAAGAGATTTCGAAGCCGGTCACAATGGAAAAAATTTCCCATTCACTCATCCCTGTAGAGGGAAAAGAGCCTAAGGATAAGATCTATACAAAGCAGGATGGTTCTGCTTTGTATAAATCAAGTGACAGTTCTTATAATGGTAATATTACTTACTGTATAAAAGATGATGAAGGCGCAGACCTCGTTAAAAAGGCAGAAAATTTTGAAACGAATGGCCAGTGGAAAGCCAAAGGCACTTATGGAACTGTAAAAGTTCATGTGGTGGCTCCGGAGACAGACAGATATAAGGGAATAGATGATTTTTACTATACTACCAGTATTATCCCGGCAGATTACAACAACTACTCTGCCTACTGGGATATCGCAGGTACTAAATACAAAGATACCGACATTTACACCGATTTTTCGGGCATCGTTCCAAAAGCGGACAGTACGGACGGAAATACATATGCGATAAAGCTTCAGGGCGATGATGATTCCATGTGGAGCAAAGATGGAATAGCTGCAGATAGACTGTCTTTAATTCAGGGAACTAATAATATCCCTGTATCGATCGGAAAGGGCGTCTTCGAAGGAGATGAGATTAAAGATGTTGTGGAGACTGGTGAGACGACGATTTCGTTTAATTATGACAGCGAGGCACCACAGGTCAGTGAGTTTGATTTTTCCGCAGGATGCAGACCGAATGAAAATGGATGGAATAATGGAGATATAACAGTAAATATCGCAGCGAAGGATGCAGGTTCAGATGTTGGTGCGATAAAGTACCAGCTGACAGGAGCTGATGGAAAAGTTTTAGTAGATAAGTCGGATGTTTCGTTTGAGACTAATAATGGTCTTGCAAGTGGAAGCATAAAAATTCCATATAATTATCAGGGGGATAACCTCGTACTAAAAGCATGGGTTTATGATAATACAGGGCATGAATGCCAGACAAAGGAGCTTAAGATAAAAAATGACAGTGTTATCAATGAGCCAGCGGTTAATCTTAACAGTAAAATCCGCTTCTTTAATAAAAATGTAGATGTCAATATATCGGCAGGTGATGATCTTTCGGGCATTGCTTCTGTAAAATATGTTGTTCTTCAGGATGGAGATACCCTTGACTGGAGCAAGGGGGAAGAAATCTTTGATGGAATAGCCGGGGATAAGAGTTTTGAAAAGTCTATAACCATAGATAAAGGTATAGGCTTTGCTAAAAAGCTTAACGTTTATGTGATGGTGACCGACATGGCGGGAAATGTCAAGTCGGCATGTCTTAATGATGATGAGAAGTTTACTATTGATATAACAGCTCCAAATGTCGGAGTCAGGTTCTGCGACAAAGATGATGAAAAAGCGGATTCGGCTCCTGTCACAAGAGCCGGAACGATAGACTATTACAACAAGGCAAAGACAGCTGTCATAACTGTCGACGACAGAAACTTTGATGCTGACAGTGTAAAGATAATGGTACAGTCAGATGACGGAAAAGAAGCTGACATTGCAAAGAAAAAGGATGCAGTGGAAGGTGTCACAATAGGAGACTGGAATAACAATTCAATAAATGTAAATTTTGCCTGCGGACATACATACAGCCTCTATGTCATCGCAACAGATAAGGCAGGAAACAGCAACACCGTTTCCGATATCAAAGTTTCCGGTGACAGAAGTCTTTCGTTCCTTCTTGATAATGAGATTCCTTCCGGTAATTTTTCCCTTATAGGATACAGGGATAGTTCGAAAAAAACGGATTTCGGAAACTGGGCTGATCGTGTCTTGACTAAAGGTGAGCTTTCATATAATGTTTATTCAAATATGGTCACATATATGGAAGGAAATGTGTGTGATTCTTTAAGCCGGGTAAAATATGCAGGATATATTTATTCAGATGCCGTTTTGAGCGATACGCAGCTTATGTCGGCTGACCTGAAGTGGAATGAGCTGGAACTTGGCGGAGCTTATGAGTTTAAAAACCAGATACCTGCAGTGGACAGAAAGTTCATTATTTATGTAAAGATAACAGATAACTGTGACAATACAAGGTATATAAGTTCGGACGGGGTTGTGTACGATGAGACTATACCTGTAGTGGAAAATGTAAGCATATCTGATGAGACAAAGCCAAACGATGATTCATGGAACAGAAAAGATGTAAATATAAATGTTTCAGCTTCGGATAATCTTTCAGGAATAAAAAAAGTACGTTATACAGTTACATGTGGAAAGAAAACGCTTATAAAAGACGAGTGTAGTTTCTCATTAAATGATGGAAATCCATGTGATGTATCAGGTCAGTTTACAATTCCATCAGGAGATGATTTTATAAATGATGGAAGAATTACTGTAAATGTGACTGCGGAGGATATGTCAGGAAACGTATCTGAGATAAAGAGTATTCCGGTAAAACTTGATTCAAAAGCCCCGGATGGGGAAGTAAAGGACATGTCAGATAAGTCATGGACTACAGAGGACAAGGTATATACCGTGACAGCTCAGGATGAAACAAGTGGAATAAGACGCATCACCTACTCTGTAAAGAGAAGTGATGATGACAGTGTTTTAGTAGATGGTGAAGATATATCGTATGACGCAGGAACTGCCGCAGGAAATAACCGGGTGGCAGGAAAAATCGTCCTTCCGGCAGAAGACCACAGATTTGACTGCAGCGACCTGGTCATCACAGTGTGCATAACGGACATGGCAGACAATACGACAGAGATCGTAAAGAACACAAGCATAGATACGACAGAACCGGATGCGGACATTGA
>JABLTO010064240.1_pt1 | contig 13831 bp, 9 predicted proteins | sample 7160091 | NCBI WGS metagenome assembly JABLTO01 (sample SAMN14651225, study PRJNA627086) | human gut metagenome | isolation source: feces | host: Homo sapiens
GCACAGTGGCGCAGGTCAACAGCATCACGACGGCGGTCGAGGGCTTTTTCGACCCGCTGAAGCGCAGCGTCGCCATGACGGCCGGCGGGAACGCCGTGACCTGGGCGGCTGTCATCGCGGGCGGTCTGACGGTCCTGTTCTCCGCCATGGTGCTGCTCGGCGGAGCGGACCGCATCTCGCGTGTGTGCTCGCTCGTCGTTCCGCTGATGTCCGCCGTGTATGTCCTCTGCTCTGTGCTCATCCTTGTGCGCTGCCGGGCGCAGATCCCGGCGGCGCTGCGTCTGATCGCGGTCTCAGCATTTTCTCCGCGCGCTGCCGTCGGCGCAGCGGGCGGGCTGACTATGCGGCGCATCCTGCGCATGGGGATCGGCCGCGGCGTTTTTACGAATGAGGCTGGCCTCGGCTCCACGCCGATCGCAGCGGCCTGCTCCAGCAACGAGGATCCGATCCGGCAGGGTCTTGTGACCATGACGGGGACGTTCCTCGACACCATCGTCATCTGCTCCTTGACCGGCCTGTGCTTGGTCGTGACAGGTGCGTGGTGTGCGCCGGGGCTTGCAGGCTTCCGCATCACGGAGCAGGCGTGGCGCACGGCGCTGCCATGGCCTGCGGGGCTGTCGTCGTTCCTGCTGCTGGCCTGCCTGGTCTTCTTTGCATTCTCCACGATCATCGGTTGGAATTTTTATGGCGAGCAGTGCCTGCGCTATCTGACGGGCGGCTCGCAGCGGGCGCAGCGCCTGTACCGATGGTGCTATCTTGCCGCGCTCTGCACTGCGCCGCTTTTGTCCGTGAAGGCGGCGTGGGAACTGGCAGATATCCTCAATGCGTGCATGGCCCTGCCGAATCTCACGGCCCTGCTGCTGCTCTGGAGACAGGTCGTCGAAGGGAGCAGGCGTCCTGCGGGAAAAACGTAATTATGTAAATTAGTGCTTGCAATCCGCCGGAATTCTGATAGAATGAGAGAGAAAAAACTGTCGAAAGAGGTGGACTGCCTATGGAATTTTCAAGCCTGTATTTCCTCTACCTGTTTCTGCCGCTGACGCTGCTGGTCTATTTTCTGGTGCCAGGCCTGCGGCTGAAGAATATCATCCTGCTGGCGGCCAGCCTGCTGTTCTATGCCATGGGGCAGCCGGTCTATGTGCTGCTGCTCGTCGGCCTTTCCTATGCGAACTTCGCCATGGCCCGGCGGATCCGTCCGGGGAAGCGAAATACGCTCTTCCTGCCGGTCGTCGTCAATCTGGCGGTGCTGGGCCTGTTCAAATATCTGGACTTCTTCCTCGGCATCTTCGGCATCACCGTCGCGGACGGCGGCGTGATGCTTGCCGCGCTGCGCGGCATTACGAACGGCTTGAATTCCATTGGCTTTGCCTTCCGGTCGCCGACGAGCGCCCTGCCCCTCGGCCTGTCGTTCTATGCCTTCCAGGTTATCTCCTATGTGGCGGATGTCTATCGCGGTAAGGTCAAGGCGGAGCGTTCGTTCTTCAATCTGCTGCTCTACCTCTCTATGTTCCCGAAGATGATGCAGGGCCCCATTGTGCGCTATGAGCAGGTTGCCCGGCAGCTCATGGACCGCCGCACCACGCCGCGCGCGGCCTTCGAGGGCGCACAGCGCTTTATCATTGGCCTTGCCAAGAAGGTCCTGCTTGCCGATTATGCGGGCAAGGTCGTTGCGTCGCTGAGCACCGGCGGTGGAAACGGCACGTTCGTCGGCGCATGGCTCGCTGCGCTGATGTTCATGTTCCAGATCTATTTCGATTTCTCCGGCTATTCCGATATGGCCATTGGCCTTGGCCGCATCTTCGGCTTCCGCTACTGCGAGAACTTTGACCTGCCGTACATCTCCACGTCCATCACGGAGTTCTGGCGCCGCTGGCATATGTCGCTCGGCAGCTTCTTCCGCGATTATGTCTACATCCCGCTCGGCGGCAACCGCCGCGGCAAGGCTCGCCAGATCCTCAACCTGCTGGCTGTCTGGGCACTGACGGGTCTGTGGCACGGCGCAAGCTGGAACTTTGTGCTGTGGGGCCTGTATTTCTTCGTGCTGCTGTCCATCGAAAAGCAGATCGCCCCGAAGCTGGAAACGCTCCCGTTTATCGTGCGCAACCTCGTGACGATGTTCTTTGTGCTCATCGGCTGGGTGCTGTTCATGAATACGTCGCTCTCCGGCATCGGCTCGGCATTTACCGCCATGTTCGGCGGCGGAACGAGCTTTGCTGGCTCAGGTGTTTCGCTGCAGCTCAAAAACTCGCTGCCGCTGCTCCTGACCTGCCTCATCGGTTCGTCCGTACTTCCGCGCTGGTTCGGCTTTATCTGGAGCGGCCTGTTCGGCATGGGGCGTTCCGACCGCCGCGGCGCCGTGACGGTGAAAAAGGGTATTTACCTTGCCAGCGTCTTCCTGTTCCTCATCCTGCTGCTGTGGCTGTGCACGGTGTCCCTTGTCGGTTCGACGAGTTCGCCGTCCATGTATGCGCAATTCTGACTCCCGGAGGTGCTCTGCATGAAACGAATCTACACCATCCTGTCCTGCCTGCTGCTGGCCGGCATGCTCTGCATCGGCCTGTATGCCCTGCTGGACAAGGATGCGACCTATTCCGAATCCGAGCGGCGCAAGCTGAAGACCCGCCCGAAGCTGACGTTCTCCGCCATGCTCGACGGCAGCTACGCCTCGGATTACCGCGACTATTTTGCCGATACGTTTCCGAACCGCGAAAAGCTGATGAATGCGAACCGCTCGCTCAACGGCTTCTATTACTTCAGCGGCGGCTCGAAGGACGGCGCGCAGCTCGTCATCAATATGAACGGCGGCGCAGCCAACCACGGCGAGGCTCTGCAGACGACGGACGATACGACGCCCTCGGCCTCGACCCAGCCCAGCGGGACGAGCGGGACGGCCACCGACTCCACCGAGCCGACGGAGCCGACTCAGCCCACCCAGACGCAGGATCCCGACGCTGCTGCAGAGGAGCTCGGTTCCGTGCTCGTCGTGGGCGACCGCGCCATGGAGGTCCCCTATGGCGACAAGGACACCATCCGCTCCTATGCCGATGCGGTGAACGACATTGCTGCGAAGCTTGGCAGCGGCGTGCGCACGTTCTCCATCGCCGTGCCGAATGCGGCCGCGTTCTACGCCCCGGCGGAGAACCAGCACATGCTGCAGACGGACATGATCGCGACGTGCTATGACCGCCTGAAGGAGCTCAAGAGCACGGCGATCGCGGTCGATGCCTACAGCAAGCTTGAGGCACACAAGGACGAATATCTCTACTTCCGTTCGGACCACCACTGGACGGCCCTCGGCGCCTATTATGCCTACACAGCCTTCTGCGAGAGCGCTGGCCTCAAGGCCGAGCCGCTGAGCAAGTTTGAAAGCGGCGAATACACCGGCTTCCTCGGCTCGCTCTACAGCGCCATTAAGGCCTATCCCCAGAGTCAGGCCCTTGCGGACAACCCGGACATCGTGCAGTTCTGGCGCCCGTTCGTCGACCTGGACACGAAGTGGTACCCGGATGCGGAGTTCTCTATGGAATATTTCGGCGGCACGCTTTGCAAGGTGGACGACACGTCGAACAAATACCTGACATTCCTCGGCGGCGACCATCCCATCACCGTCATTAAGACAAATGTCGACGGCCCGGTGTGCATGATCCTCAAGGAATCCTACGGCAACGCCTTCACGCCGTGGCTCACGAGCCACTACAGCAAGATCATCGCCATCGATCCGCGCGAATTCAACCGCGACGGCAAGCCGAGCCTCGATCTGGCCGCCTTTGCGAAGGAGCAGGGCGTAAATGACTGCATCGTGCTGGACTATCCCATCATGCTGAATTCCGATTCCTACATCACCTGGCTCGAGCGCCTTGTCGACTGAACCATATGATCCCCAAAAGCGGAAGCCGCCCGGCTTCCGCTTTTTTGTACCCCTCAGAAAAATATTGAATAAATATAAAAAATAATTCTGCGTTTATTTATTCAAATTAAACAAATCTTAAGAAATCCTTACGGGTATCTCCCTTGTTCTGCCGGGGCGGAAATGGTATACTCAGGCTGCAAAAAAGGGAGGGAAAACAGATGAACACATCGATCGGAAAATGGCTGGCTCTGCTCCTGTCTGGCGTTCTGCTTCTGACCGGCTGCTATGCCGCGCCTGCGGCTGAAAGCGTCCGGCAGGGGAGCACGCCGCCGGAGAGCGCGCAGCCAACTCAGCCGCCCGCGGCGGAGACCGCCATCACGACTTACCCGGTCCCGGAGGAAAATCTTCTGGTCTCCATCAACATGGCCGATTCGCCGTCGACCGGCGGGTTCTGGCAGTGGGATATGATGCTTCATCCCTATATTGAGGCCTACGATCCTGTGACCCGCACAGCCTATGTTCCGTGTTATCAAAGCGGCTGCCGGCACAATGACAGCACCTGCAGCGCCTGCTTTGGCAACCTGAGCGCGCTGGCGGAATATCGGGACAGCCTCTATGCGCTCGTCCAGCAGGACGGCGAGTCCGCAGCGTCGCTCGTCTCGCGGCCGCTCTCCGGCGGGGCACTCCGGATCCTTGCAAGCTGGGAGCCGGAGAACGAGGGTGAGAAATACCGCTGCGCGCTGCGCTGTATTTCCTTCGGGAAGGCCTATCTCACCGTGACCAGAGCGGCCTATCTGCCGGAAGACGGCCAGCTGACGCGGGACGAGCAGGAAAACCGCCTTGTCTCCGTTGATCTGCAGACGGGAGAGGAGGCGACGATCCTCGAACATGCCGAAAATTATGACCTGTACGGCGTCTGGGGCGACTGCGCCGTTTTTCAGGTGCAGGAAACGGCGGAGGGCGCGCCGGACTTTGCGGACTGGGCCGCGCAGCAGCCGGAGGAGGCCTCGTGGGACGAGTACGAGCGGCTCTATATCCGCTATCGCATCCTTTCGCGGGACCTGAGAACCGGGGTGGAAACGACGATCGTGGACGGGTCGGAGCCTTTTGTCTGGTCGGCGGACCCGCATAGGAGCTGGGGAAAATATGCCGTGTATCAGGTCGGTCGCAGCGTTTATGTCTACGACATGGAGACGCAGGAGACCAAAAAGCTCTTTACCCACGAGCAGGAACGGAAATTCTACAACTATCTGCTTCTGGACGGCCATGCGATCGTCCTGTGCGGAACGGAGGACGCCTGTAATGCCTGGGCGGTCGACCTTGCGGACGGCTCCGTGATCGAGCTGGATACCCGCGGCGGGAACGTGATGCCGTTCTCTGCGCATTATGAGTGCGACGGGTATTTCGCCGGTTTGCTGAGCAATTCGCCCGGAAATTACGAGCTGTGTCATATCAGCAAAGAGGACTTTTACCGAAGCAATTATGACGGAGCGTTCCGCTGACAGGCTGCAATGAATATTCGTTAAAATATACAAGATTTAAGACAATAACGTAAACGTTTCCAACAAAATCTACAAAAATTTGTGGATAATTCCGCCGAGACCTCTTGCACTGAAAATTCAGAAGTGATATACTCAGGCTACAAAATGTATCAAGAACTGATAATTCTGCGGAGACCCCCGCAGTGGGAATTTTGCGCGAAAGGCAAAGGTGATTCCAATGGTCGAATAGAGGCGGGAGCGGCAGAGAAGAAATCGTTCGCTGTTGGCTCCCATCTGGTATAGTCTAGTTAAATGGGAGGCGGAACATATGAAGAGACGCTTTTTGGCATTTTTGGTATGCATGGCAGTGCTGCTGGCTTCCTTTACGGGCTGCTATTCCGCTCAGAAGGATGTTACCTCGTTTCCATCGTCTTCGCAGACCGTGCAGTCAGATTCCGGCAGCGCCACAGAAAATTCCGTAGAGATCAGGACTTATGACATTCCGGAGGAAAATGTTCAGGCGGGTACCAGATATGTTCCGTCTCCCACAACAGGCGGCTTTTGGATGTGGACATTGTTCATACAGAATTATATTCAGGCCTACGACCCGGTGACAAAATCAACCTTTATTCCGTGTTATCAGACAGGTTGCGAGCATAGCGATGCATTTTGCTCGGCTTATTTTGGTGAGATATCCGGGCTGGCAGAGTATCGCGGCAATTTCTATGCCATGATCTATTACAACGACGATACTGCTTCGGCCTTTGTCACGCGGCCGGTCTCCGGCGGCCCGCTTCAAATCCTTGCGAGTTGGGAGCCTGAGAATGATAATGAAGTATATCGGTGCGGCTTCTACGGCCTTTCTTTCGGGAAAGCCTATCTCACAGTGTCAAAAGAAACTTATACGTTGACGGAGGACGGTCAGCAGGAACTCGTCGGTGAGGAGTACAGCGACTGTAGTTTTGATCTAAAAACAGGGAAAATGATGGAACTTATGCGAGATGTCGACGGCACCCTTCCATACATGTATGGTGTCTGGGAAGACAGTGTTGTCTATCAGACACTGGAAACTGTAAAAGGAGCGCCTGCGTTTGAAGACTGGGTCGCGCAGCAGCCAGAGGGAACCCCGTGGGATCTGTATGGTCGACAGTATTATAATTACCGCCTTTATTCGAGAAATCTTAAAACAGGCGATGAAAAAACAATAGTGGATATGTCGGAAAATTTCGTATGGACAGCAGACCCGCATAAGAGCTGGGGACAGTACATCGTGTATCAGGTCGGGCGCAGCGTCTATGTCTACGACATGGAAACACAGGCCGTAAAAGAGCTTTTTACTTATGATCAAGATTGGAAAAATTATAATTATATGATTCTGGATGGCCATGTGATTGCCATCTGCGGAACGGGCGACACTTGCCGTGCTTGGGCAATTGACATTGCTGATGAATCAGTGGTCGAACTGGACACCCGCGGTGGAAATGCAATTACAATTACTCCGGAATATGAGTGCAATGACTACATTGTTGGATTACTTGCCAATCAGACTGGCAAGGTTGAAGAGTATTACATCAGCAAAGAAGACTTTTACCGGAGCAACTATGATGGAACATTCAGTTAATCTTGAATGCTGAATGGGAGGCGGAACATATGAAGAGACGCTTTTTGGCATTTTTGGTATGCATGGCAGTGCTGCTGGCTTCCTTTACGGGCTGTTATTCTGCTCAGGATGGTCCCTCGACTCTATCATCCTCGCAGACCATGCAGTCAAATTCCGGCAGCGCCGCAGAAAATTCCGTAGAGATCAGGACTTATGGCATTCCGGAGGAAAATGTTCGGGCGAACATCATATATGTTCCGTCTCCCTCGACCGGCGGCTTTTGGACATGCGCAGTGTTCAATGCAAAAACGATCCAGGCCTATGATCCGGCGACGAGAACGACCTACTTCCCCTGCTATCAGGCAGGCTGCAAGCACAATGATGCCTCCTGTACGGCGAATTTCGGCGGGGTGATCTCCGGGTTTGCAGAGTATCGGGGCAATTTCTATGCCATGATCTATTACAACGACGAAACCGCTTCGGCGTTCGTCACGCGGCCGGTCTCCGGCGGTCCGCTCAAGGTCCTCGCAAGCTGGGAACCGGAAAATGAGAATGAGGAATGCCGGTGCGGCTTCTATGGCCTTTCGTTCGGAAAGGCTTACCTCACGGTGTCAAAAGAAACCTATGCGATGAAGGACGGGCAGACGGAGTCAGTCAAGGAGGAATACAGTAAGTGTAGCCTTGATCTGGAAACAGGCGAGCTCGTGGAGTATATGGCCGACGAGGACGGATATCTCCCGTATATGCACGGTGTCTGGGGCGATGTCGCTGTTTTTCAGGACTGGTATGCGGACCGGCCGGATGGAACGCCGGTGAAGCGGGACGGATCGGAGGATTACAACTTCCGCCTGTATTCCAAAAATCTCAGAACAGGCGAAGAGAAAACGATCGTGGATGTGACGGAAAATTTCATATGGACGGCGGACCCACATGTCAGCTGGGGGCAGTATACCGTGTATCAGGTCGACCGTAGCGTATACGTCTATGACATGGAGACGCAGACATCGAAAAAACTGTTTACCCATGAACCGGGCTGGGATTTTTATAACTACATGATTCTGGATGGACATGTGATGGTTATTGGCGGAACGGAGGATACCTGCCGCGCATGGGCAATCGATATTATGGATGGGTCTGTCGTTGAGCTGGACACCTACGGCGAAAATGTGGTGGCATTTTCTGCACATTATGAGTGCAACGGCTACTTCGTCGGTCTTCTGCATGCTTCGAATAACGCTGATCAGTATTACATCAGCAAGGAGGACTATTACCGAAGCAATTATGACGCGGCGTTCCGCTGATAGAGCACAATGAATATTCGTTAAACTATACAAGAATAGAGATAAAACTGAAAACATTTCCAACAAAATCTACAAAAATTTGTGAAAAACTTCGCTAAAACCTCTTGCCTTGGAAATTCAGAAGTGATATACTCAGGCTACAAAATGTATCAAGAACTGAAAATTCTGCGGAGACCTCCGCAGTGGGAATTCTGTACGAAAGGCAAAGGTGATTCCAATGGTCGAATAGAGACGGGAGCGGCAGAGAAGAAATTATTCGCTGTTGACTCCCATATTCCTAATGATCACAGTGTAAAATCTTCTTTTATTCTATTTTGTTGTTATGGAGGATAAAATTATGAAGAAGCTTTTAGCTATCTTCCTTGCAATTCTCTGCCTGCTGACCATGCTTTCTATCCCGGCACTCGCAGCCGATGCAGGCGTGGAGCCGTATGGTACCCCCGGTTCGGGGTATGATAGCGGCTCGTTTGTGTATAATGAAAGGACATATACTGCGTATTTATATGCACAATATGACTCGTATTGGCATGCAAAGACGAAATGCGTTACAGAGGCGGAAGTAAAGGTCGTTCATAGAACACTTACTGTTAAATTTAAAACAGAGAAAAATGGTAATGTTCTTGTTACGGGTGGATACCGTGAGTATTCCCGAGATCAGAAGAGAGATGCCGGTGAAACCACATATTCAAACGATGTGACGTACAGCACAAAGACGGATAAAGCAGTTGGCGTCGCGTATGTTAGTGGAAGTGTTCAGCTGAATGACGACAAAGTTCTCAGTGCTTCATTGGGAACCAGATAATTGACCTAAGCTATTCCCCGGATGGGAACTTCGATTGTATCAGTCTATGCAGGAAAGGTTCTACCATCCGGGGAACCGCAACAGCATAGCTTGCTATTTAGCTGATTTCGCTATTATGCTTTGAAAGGAGTGCGGGTCAATTGAAATCGCTTGCTTTACGATCGTCAGCCATAGTCCTGCTTGCAATTCTGCTCCTGACCGGCTGCTATGCACCCGCGAGTACAGAGACAGACGCAGAACGATCAACGCAGGAAAGCAATGCGTCCTCAACGGTCAAGCTTGGCGGATATCCTGTCCCAACGGAGAATGTCACTTCGGGCATCATGTGTGCATGCATGCAGACGCAGGATGGATTCTGGCTATGGACAATGGGCGGGAAACAGATCACTGCATTTGAACCGGCGAACGGCGCAACTTATACACCCTGCTCTCAGGTTGGCTGCAAGCACACGGATACGACCTGCTCGGCGTATTTTGGCACAATTGAGGATCTGGTCGAGTATGACGGCAGCTTCTATGCGCTTGTCAGCGGAGACGATTTCTCATCCATCTCTCTGGTTACCAGACCAGTTTCAGGCGGAGCACTGCAGACGCTTGCCAGCTGGAAAGCTACGGATGAAAATACAGACTATCGCTGCAACCTGCGCTGCATTTCTTTCGGAAAGGCCTATATAGGCGTGATAAAGTTGATCCGCGGCGATATTGCGGAGAATGGAAGTTATACAGAGGAGCAGCAGAGCAAGCTGGTCTCTGTGGACCTGAAAACGGGCGAGATATCGACCGCCATCGAGGAAGCTTCGCAGTATGCCTTGTACGGTGTTTGGGAAAATACTGCGATCTTTCGCGTGACGGAGATGGCAGAAGATGCGCCGGAATTTGAGGAATGGCTTGCGCAGCAGCCAGAGGGAACAGCATGGGATGAGTACGACCGGCAGTTCATCCGGTATCGTTTTCTTACCAGAAATCTCCAGACGGGCGAGGAACAGGTGCTCGTGGATACTTCGGAGAATTTTGTGATGACGGTAGACTTCAATCGGTGCTGGAATCAGTTCGTTGTATATCAGGTCAACAACAGCCTGTATGTCTATGATATGGAGAAGAAAGCTTCTAAGCTTTTGGTGACGCCGAAGGAGTCTGTCAGAAATTACTGGATCATGGACGGGTGCGTCAATTATCTGGTCAGATGGGACGATGCGGTCGGTGCTTTCGCGGTCGATGTGGCTACCGGTGAAATATCTGAAATCGATAATCACGGCGCAGGACTTCTGGAATACTCCCCACTCTATGAATCAGATGGATATTTTGTCGGTGTAAACGGTAAAAGTGAAAATGATGCCAGAAACTACTATATTCGCAAAGAGGACTACTACAGCGGAAACTTCTCTGCGGCGTTTTACTGACCATATTTCACAGAAGCAATGATAATCCGGCTGAATGGGAGGCGGAACATATGAAGAGACGCTTTTTGGCCTTTATGGTTTGCATGGCAGTGCTGCTGGCTTCCTTTACGGGATGCTATTCTGCTAAGAAGGATGGCCCCTCGACTGCATCGTCCGCGCAGACTGCGCAGTTGGGTTCCGGCAGCGGAACAGAGGAATCCGTAGAGATCAGGACTTATGTGCTTCCGGAGGAAAATGTACGGGCGGATTCCATATATGTTCCGTCTCCCTCAACCGGTGGTTTCTGGACATGGGCAGTCTTCACGTCAAAAACAATTCAAGCCTACGATCCGGTGACGAGAACGACCTATTATCCCTGCTATCAGGCGGGCTGCAAGCACAATGATGCCTCCTGTTCGGCTTATTTCGGAGATATTTCCTCGCTGGCAGAGTATCGGGGCAATTTCTATGCTATGATCTACTATAACGATGATACTGCATCGGCATTTGTTACGCGTCCTGTCTCCGGCGGCCCGCTTCGAATCCTTGCAAGTTGGGAACCGGAAAATGAAAACGAGGAATGCCGGTGCAGCCTGTATGGACTTTCTTTTGGAAAGGCTTATCTCATAGTGGCAAAAGAAACCTATACGATGACGGAGGATGGCCAGCAGGCATGTGTCGGTCAGGAGTACAGCAGGTGGAGTTTTGATCTGGAAACGGGGGAAATGGTGGAACTTATGACCGATACTGACGGTATCCTTCCATATATGTATGGCGTTTGGGAGGATATCGCTGTTTACCAGACGGTGAAAACAGTGGAGGGCGCGCCCGAGTTTGAAGAATGGATCATGCAGCAGCCGGAGGGCACAACGTCGTATCAGTACGGCCTGCAATATTACAAATATCGCGTTTATTCCAAAAATCTCAAAACAGGAGAAGAAAAAACGATCGTAGACGAGTCGGAAAATTTCGTATGGACGGCGGATCCACACATGAGCTGGGGACAGTACGTCGTGTATCAGATTGACCGGAGTGTGTACGTCTATGACATGGAGACGCAGACATCCAAGAAGCTGTTTACCCATGATCCGGGCTGGGATTTTTATAATTACATGATTCAGGATGGACATGTGATGGTTATTGGCGGAACGGAGGATACCTGCCGTGCATGGGCGGTCGACATTGCAGATGGATCAGTCATTGAGCTGGACACTCGCGGCGGGAATGTAGTGGCATTTGGCGCGAATTATGAATGCAACGGTTACTTCGCTGGTTTGAAGCGCAATTCGAGTGGAGATTTCGAGCAGTGTTACATCAGTAAGGAGGACTTTTATCGGAGCAATTATGACGCGGCGTTCCGCTGATCTGCCGTTCAGAAACAAGGAGGTGACCATGTTGACCAGTCAAAGAATGCTGAGCCTGCTGCTTGCAGCAGTTGCCGTGATAGCGATCCTGAGCGGCTGCTATGCCGCTCCTGTGAACGAGGCTACGGAGCAGGGCGGTGAGACCTCGGGTGCGATCGTTACAGACTCGAAGATTCCTGTTACGACTTATCCGGTTCCGGAGGAGAACATTCGAGTATTTGGTAACATGGCCGCCTCCGCTTCGACCGGCGGGTTCTGGCAGTGGAATACGTTCTTCCGGCCCTATATTCAAGCCTATGACCCCGTGACCAGAACGACCTATGTCCCGTGCTACCAGAGCGGCTGCCGGCATAATGATCCCACCTGTAATGCCTGCTTCGGCGACCTGCAGTCTCTGGTGGAATACCGGGGAAACTACTATGCGTTGGTTTATACGGACGACGAGACAGCTTCGGCGCTCGTCACGCGTCCGCTCACGGGTGGACCGCTGCAGACCCTCGCAAGCTGGGAGCCGGAAAACGAGAATGAGGCATGCCGGTGTGTGCTGCGCTGCGTATCCTTTGGAAAAGCATATGTCAACGTGAACAGAGAGACCTATGCGCTGACGGATGGCGTACAGCTGACAGCTGTCGCGCAGGAGAGCAGCCTCGTCTCCGTCGATCTGCAGACAGGAGAGGTATCGACGATCCTCGAAAACGTCAATGGCTACGATCTCTATGACGTCTGGGGGGACGTTGCAGTTTTCCGTGTGCTGGAAATGGCGGAAGATGCGCCGGAATTTGAAGACTGGCTTGCGCAGCAGCCGGAGGGAACGTCCCCGGACGAGTATGACCGGCAGTTTCTTGGCATTCGCTTTCTGGTCCGAAATCTCAAAACGGGCGAGGAGACCTCGCTTGTGGATGCGTCGGAGAACTATGTCCGGACAATCGACCCGCACAAAAGTTGGGGCCAGTACGCTGTGTATCAGGTCGACCGCAGTCTGTATGTCTATGATCTGGAGAAACAGACGGAAATCAAGCTCTTTACCTATGAACAGGATTGGGATGAGTATAACTACCAGATCGTTGACGGGCATGTGATCGCCATCTGCGGAACGGAAGATATCTGCCGCGCATGGGCGGTAGACATCGCAGATGGATCAGTCATTGAGCTGGACACCTGCGGTGGGAATGTAGTGGCATTTGGCGTGGATTGTGAATGCAACGGTTATTTCGCTGGCTTGAAGCGCAATTCGAGTGGAGATTTCGAGCAGTGTTACATCAGCAAAGAGGACTTTTACCGAAGCAATTATGACGGAGCGTTTCGCTGAGACGGCGGGGGAGATGGATGATGGAACTGACATTTGATGCCCTGAGCAAGAATTACGGAAAAAAACAGGCGCTGATCGGCTTTTCGGCCGAGCTGACGGGCGGCATCTACGGCCTGCTCGGGCCGAACGGAGCGGGCAAGAGCACGCTCATGAATATCCTGACCGGGAACCTGCGCCAGACGGCGGGAGAGATTCGCTTCAACGGCGCGGAGATCCGCTCGCTCGGCGCGGCCTTCCGCGGCCGCGTGGGCTACATGCCCCAGCAGCAGACGCTCTATCCGGGCTTTACGGCGGAGCGCTTCCTGCTGTACATGGCCTCGCTGCGCCGCATGCCGCGCGCACGGGCGCTGGAGCGCATCGACTGGGCGCTCGGCGCGGTCGGCCTGTCCGACGTGCGCGGCAAGACGATCCGCAGCCTCTCCGGCGGCATGAAGCAGCGCCTGCTGCTGGCGCAGGCCATTCTGGACGAGCCGGACATTCTCATCCTCGATGAGCCGACGGCCGGGCTGGACCCGCGGCAGCGCATCGCGGTGCGCAATCTCATCGCGGAGATCGCCCTGCAGAAGATCGTGATCGTCTCGACGCACGTTGTGCCGGACGTGGAGTATGTGGCAAGCGAGCTGCTGCTTCTGTCCGAGGGGCGGCTGCTGCGCAAGGCCTCTCCAGCCGAGCTGACGCATGAGCTGGCCGGGCAGGTCTGGGAGGCGGAGCTTGCCGAGTCCGAGCTGCCCGCCGCGCAGGCCGC
>JABLTO010021357.1_pt1 | contig 13829 bp, 12 predicted proteins | sample 7160091 | NCBI WGS metagenome assembly JABLTO01 (sample SAMN14651225, study PRJNA627086) | human gut metagenome | isolation source: feces | host: Homo sapiens
GGAAATAAGAGTTACAGAAATTTTGCTTTATTACAAAATGAATACATTTATAATACAAATAAGATAATCTATAGACAACAAAAATAAAATTTTATAAAATATATATGGATAAATATTTTATAAGGAGATATTCTTATGAAGAATAGTAGAATAGGATACGTAAGAGAAAACAGAGAAGCAAAAGAATATAATACACAAGCAAATAGAAATTTAATAGATGCTTTTGAAGAATTAAAACAAGCACGAAATGAAAGTATAGCAATGAACAATAGAAAACAACATAATACTGCATATGAAAAAATTTATATTAATAAAAGAAGAAAACAAAAGCAAAAAAAACAAGGAATTAGTTTAGTTGGAATGGTTATGGGAGTTGTTATGGTTGTTGGAACTATGACATCTGCAAACTTTATATTTGCAAGTAACTCTAATGTAGATAGTGCACCTGCTGTTTTTGAAGAAAATAAGGAAAATATAAATATAGATAAAATAATTTCAGATAATATAAGTAGTACAGAAAGAAAAGAATTAGTTACAGAGCAAAGAGAAATACCTTTTACAACAAGCTACCAAGAAAATCCTAATTTACCAAAAGATGAGCAGAGAGCTATACAAGAAGGATCAAATGGAATAAAAACAGTAACAGTTGTAAAAATATATGAAAAAGCAGAAAATGCAGATGAGGAATTTTTAGAGGAAAATGTATTAAATACAACAATAACAACACCAGCAGTAGAACAAATTATAGAAGTAGGTACATCTGAATTATTAGGAAAATATAAAGTACATATCGGAGACAAAATGTATACAACACAAGATATTGAACTAAAAGACAGTATAGCAGCAAATGCAAATGTGGTATGCAAAGTAGGAAAATACTTAGATGTAGAAGTATTAGGTGTAGAAGGAAGTTACTTTAACGTAAAATACGAAAATTATACAGGATATGTTAAAGGAGATAATTTGGTATCTTACTATACAAACCCTGAATATGTTGAAAAATGTAGACTTCAAAAAATATTGAACAAATTAAGCTATGAAATAAATGTAAACGAACCAAGTGGATTAACATTAGAAGACTTTAAAAAAGTATTATCAAACAATCCTAGAGATGTTAATAAAATTTTTGAAGATAATGCAGAAGTATTTTACAACTTAGAACAAAAATATAGAATAAATGGACTATTTATAGCAGCTTTGGGAATACACGAAAGTGCATGGGGAACATCTGCAATTGCAAAAGATAAATTAAATTTATTTGGATATGGTGCCTATGACGATACTCCATATGAGTCTGCATTAACATTTAATAGCTATGCAGAAGGAATAGAAACAGTTACAAAAAGCTTAATAAAAAATTATTTAAATGTTGCAGGAACAGAAATTTACGATGGAGAAATAGCAACAGGAAAATATTACCATGGAACAACAATAGCTTCTATAAATGTTAAATATGCAACAGATGAAAACTGGGCAAATGCAATTTATAATATATTGGAAGGATTATATGAAAAATTATAATAAGATAGAAATAAAATTAAATATAAAACAAATATCTGTAATACTTATAATTATTGCACTTTTGTTAGGAATAGCATTTGTAAAAATAATTCATACAAAATATGTAAATTATAAATTTTCTAAAAAAAGTACAAGCTTTGTAGAAAACAATGAAAAGCCAATGTTTAAAATAAACAAAATATTAATGTATAGCAGTGCAGGGGTTATAGATAATAGTACCGGAGAGGTTTTACAAGACTTAGACATTTCACAGTATACAGATATAAGTATAGAAATAGACAATAAACAAAAAGTGCAAGAATTAACAGATGAAAATACTGTAAAAGAATTATATATAGACAATATAAAAATAGAAAATAATGCAGAAAAAGGAGAAAGAATTTTAAATTATAAAAACCCATATTTACAAGGTAAATTTAAAATGCTACAAAATTGTAATAACAATAGAATAGACTTTAAAATATTAAATACTAATCAAGAAAGCGATGATATGAATTACGATGAAGCAAATTTTTATACAGACTGTAGTAATCCTATAAGTTTAGGGTATTTAAATAAAAACATTGTAACAAGATATGCAGTATCAGAAAAGAAAAATTCAATATCATTTGATGGAAGTATTTTAAAAAATGCAAATGTAGATATTTCAGATATAAATGCTAAAATATCATTTCAAATACACATAAAAAATAATAAAAATCAAGAATTTGTATGTAATGTTATTTTAGAGGATAATTTAGATGAAGACAAAAATGAAATATATAATGGGTATGTATTAAAAGCACAAAATACAGATGATTCAAAATATAATTTTATACAAGTAAATTAAGATAATATGTAGGGGCGACCATTGGTCGCCTTATTAATTAAAAAAAATTAATATTTATATTGACTTTTTAAGAAAAAAAACGTATAATATACCAAGATACCGAAATGGTATACTAACAAAAGAGAGGCAATGCTATGAAGAAAGAAGATATACTAAAAGCGGCAAAAGAGTTATTTTCTATGTATGGTTACAAAAAAGTTAGTATGAATGAAATAGCAGAAAAGGCAAATGTAACCAAGAAAACCATATATTCATATTTCAAAGATAAAGAAGATTTATTTAAACAAATTCTTTCGCATGAAATGGAAAATATGAAAACCATTATAGAAGAAAACGAAAAGAAAGATATTCCATATTTCGAAAGAATACATTATGCAATATATGAGCTTACAAAATACAAAAACGAAAATAAATTTTTGCTAAGAGTTGTAAAAGACTCAGAAATTATAAATAACTTACATGCAAAAGAAAGCTTAAAAATATTTGATAACACCGTAATTAGCTACATAAAAGAAAAACTAAAGAATGCTATAGAAAACAAACAAATAAAAAAATGCAATGTAGACATAGCAGCATTTGTAATTTATAAAGTATATATAGCATTAATGTACGAATGGAGTGACGAAAATAAGCCACTAAATGAACAAGAAGTTGCAGACAACATAACCGCAATTTTAAAAACAGGAATTTTCATGTAATAAAATAGTTATTTTTATCTATAAGGTGTATGTGAGGTGGACTTAGGCAATTCGAAAAAATGAAAATTCTATATACGTCAAATAAACAAATTAGGCGTGGTTACACTGCCAAAAAGATAGGAGAGGGTAAAATGAAAGAAAAAATTCAAAAAGCAAAATCAAGCAAAACCTTAAGAACAATAATTATTGCAGTAGTAATAATTATTCCATTATTATACAGTTTTTTCTATTTAAAGGCATTTTGGGATCCATATGGTAACTTACAAAATGTTAAAGTAGGAGTAGTTAATTTAGATAAAGGTGTAGATGGACAAAACTTAGGAGAAGAACTACAAAACAAATTGTTAGATAAAGATACAATGGATTTCCAAAAAGTAAATGAAGAAGATGCATATACATCACTTGCAAATCAAGAATATTATGCATTAATAACAATACCAAAAGACTTTACAGAAAATTTAAACAATGCAGAAAATGTAGACAGAAAAGTAACAACAATAACATATTCACCAAACAAAAAGAGCAATTACTTAGCATCACAAATAATTAATTCAGCAGTAAAAACGATAGAAAAAGAAGTAAGAGCAGAAGTTAGTGAAAAAGTAGTTGCAACATTAACAGATAAATTAAACGAAGTTCCAGATAAAATGCAAGAAATAAGCGATGGAGCAGGAAAATTAACAGATGGAACACAAACTTTAGCAAATAGTTATAGCCAATTCGATAAAGGTGTAGACTCAGCATACACAGGAAGCCAAAGCTTAGAAGCAGGAATAGATGAATTAAATGCAGGAATAAATAAATTAGCAGATGGAACAGGAAGTGTAGATACATTAATATCTTCAGTAAATACACTTGCTACAAAATATAGCCAATTAGATAGTGGATTGCAACAATATGTAGCAGGAGTAAATAGTAGTAATGAACAAGTAACATCAATGGTAACAGATTTACTTACTTATGCTCAAAAGTCTAAAATGGGAGTAGATGGAAGCAAAGACTTACAAAATGCTATAAAAAAGGCAAGTGCATTAGCTCAAAGCAGTGCTGCTAACAAAGGAACAGCAAAAGATGCTGCAGTTGCAGGAGCTACTTTAACAAGTGGTTCAAAACAAATAAATAGCGGAATACAAACTTTAAACGAAAAAGTTGCAGGGTTAAAACAATTATCAAGCGGAGTAATACAATTACAACAAGGTGGAGTAAAACTAAAAGAAGGAAGCAATTCATTAACAACAGGATTACAAACATTAAGCTCTAGTTCAAAACAAGTTAAAGACGGAATTAATACATTAAATAGTGGAGCAAACGAACTAAAAACAGGTGTAGACGATGGAATAACAGATACAAAGGAACAATTAACAAAATTAAACGGATTAGATGAATACACAGCAAACCCAGTAGAAGTTAAAGAAGAAGACTATGGAAATATAGATGCTTACGGTGTAGGATTTGCACCATACTTTATATCATTATCATTATGGGTTGGAGCATTAATGGCATTTGTTGTATTATATTATGACCAAGATAACAGATTTAAATTATTTGGAAAAAATGCAGAAAAGAAAATATTAAGAACATTAATGTATGGAGTATTAGCAATAGCACAAGGTGTAGCATTAGGATTCTTACTAAAACTAGGATTAGGATATGAAGTAACAAACGCATGGTTATACTATGGAACATGTATATTAATAGCAATATTATTCTTAAATATTATAGAATTCTTAATAGTAACATTTGGAGATATAGGAAAACTATCAGCATTAGTACTATTAGTATTACAACTAGCAGCAACAGGAGGAACATTCCCAGTAGAAACAATACCAGCAGGATTCCAAAAACTATATAACTTCTTACCAATGAGCTATACAATAAAATTACTAAAAGAATCTTTAGTATGTATAGATTCAAACTTATTAAAAACAAACCTAACAGTATTACTAGTAATGACAGCAGTATTTATTGGAATAAATGCATTTAACGACATAGTAAGAAAAGGCGTAGAAATAAAAAGTAAAGATAAAGAATAAAATTATAACCACCCGTTTTACGGGTGGTTATAATTTTATTCTTTATCTTTCATCAATATCTAGTACTTGCATATTTTTTTCCTTTAATATTTTATTTGCATCTATTATCATTGATGCATAAGAAGTAAAATCGTCAGCTGCTTTACTTCTAAACGTCTTCATTTCTGACTCATTAACTAATAATATAAGTTTAACATTATTTTTTAGATAAAAATTATCTCTAGGTAAGTTAAAAATTGTATAATAAAATGCTTCTTTATTGGGAATTTCTCCATTTTTTTCTAAATATTCTGAATATTTTCCTATACCTGTGGCAATGACTAGATTTCCTTTTTCTTGACATTGACTTTGAAATTTTTTTATATTTTCTCTGGTATTTTCTAAATTTTCACAAAAATTGTAATTTATTATCTTTTCATTTGGAATTTGCTCTATATTAATTAATGAAAGGAATGATTTTATATATTCTTGAACTTCTTTATCATCTGCAATAATAAAGCTAATACAACATCCTGGGTCTAATTCATACATCAGCTTTATTGCAGCCATTTCACTTTTTAAGTTAAAATATTCTTGCATTTTCTGTTCCTCCTATATTAAAAATTAAAACATATAGATTTTAATTTTATATAATAGAGTTTAACATAAATAGTAAAAATATTCAATAATTTTTTATATATTAAAAAGAGAGAAAATATTAATATTTCAATGTTTTCTCTCTTTATTTGGAGGCGACACCCGGATTCGAACCGGGGATCAGAGTTTTGCAGACTCGTGCCTTAGCCACTTGGCTATGTCGCCATATTTAAGTTGCCGTAAGATTTTTGTTAATAAATATTATGCAATTGTGTATGAAAATATTACTAAAATATTTGGAGCGGGAAACGGGGCTCAAACCCGCGACCTCTGCCTTGGCAAGGCAGCGCTCTATCAACTGAGCTATTCCCGCACTAAATTAAGAGCAAAATTATAATAACAAAAATATTAATTTTAGTCAATAGATATAATGAAAAAACAAAAAAATTTGAGATTTATTTCTAAAAAAGACAGATAAAAAACTTACGGATATACGGTGTTTATGAATTGTATTATTTTATTATACAGAATAATTATAAAAATGTAATACAAATATAAAATTTTAAATAAAGATGAAAATAGCTTATTCCGTAAGCGAAAAATGAATGGAAAGAAATCTGCCATTTTTTATATATTGACTTTATATAATAATAATGTAAAATTATTTTAAAGTTATTTTTGTAAGGAGAATTTATATGAAGGGTAAAGGCAATAAAAAAATAATTGGAATAATTCTTAGTTTTATAGCAGTTTTCATTTTTTGCAATAGTGTAAACGCTGCAAGTATTAATTTATCAATAGATGAATTTAGGGGCATAGATAGTGACAAGAAGTATCCTGCTTATGGATTACCAGAGCAATATATTTATAAAATATATGAAATTAATAATGGAACTTCAAATTATAATAGAGCAATATACTGTTTAGATGCTGTAAGAGGATTTGGAAGTGGAAATTCAGGGCTACAAATAGGTAAACAAGTTGAATACAATCAGAATTTAAATATGTTTAACTCAAATGAAAAGGAAACAATAATTGGTTATGAAACCACAAATAATTCAAGCTTTTCTGCAGAGGATTATGAAAAAATTTTAAAAATACTAAAAAATAGTTATGTACCAGGGACTACAGATAAAACAACATATTTGAAAAAAATGATTCCTACTTATAATGTAAACGACTTTTATATAACAGATATAGACATAGAAGTAGCACAACAATTAGCAATATGGCATTATTCAAATGAAAATTCAGTAACCGGAGAAACAACTTTTGGAAATTATTTAGGAAACAATAATCTTTCTAATATATACCAAGCTATATATTCAAGTGAGGACAAAAAAAATGTTGACGATATTATAAACTATTGTATAGAAAATTCAAGTAAAGAAATAAATTATAGTGAAACATTAATATCGAAGTCTCAACATAAATATTATAATATGGTAGATGTTTCTTCTGGTTATCAGGAACTAAGAAATCAAGAAGAAATTGCAGGAAGTCCTATTATACCAGAAGAATATAAAGGAATGCAAAATAGATATGAAAGAATAAAGCAAATATATTTAAGTATGCTAAAAATAGCAGAAACAGAAGATAACAATTTATATAATGACAGTGTAAAACCATTATCAATGAGTTCTAATGTAGTAACAGTTACAGACGAAGGGAAAAATTATATTGCTGGACCATTTAAGATAGAAAAATATAGTAATGATTTTAGCGATTTTTCATATCAAGTAACAGATGGAGAGGGAAATAAATTAACAACATACACTATATTAGATAAAGATAAGAATTCAACAGGAAAAACTATACAAGACCTAATTGGAGAAGATTTTTATATAAGATTATCTAAAACAACTACTGCAAAAAAGATAAAATTTGAATTTTCTGCTAAATATGATACAACAACAATAAACTATTGGACAAAAGGTGATGCCGTTTCTACAACTCAACCAGTTGCAATAGTTGAGAAAAGTAAATTAGATGTTAATGGTGAAAAAGAAGCTACAATACCAGAAGGAAAAGAAATAGATTTTTCTTTAAGAAAATTTATTTCAGCAGTAGGAAGTAAAAAATACAATAGAGAACCAGTTGTAAATACAGACAAATTAATTCCAAACGGTTCTGATACAACAGCAAAATATGTACATTCTAAAGAACCAATAAGTGTAAAAGTTGGAGATATAGTTGAATATACAATTAGAGTATATAACGAAGGAGAAGTAAACGGTTATATAGGAAAAGTAGAAGATAAACTACCAGAAGAATTAACATTTCCAACACAAGATATAGCAACAACAGAAGATTTAAAAAATGCTTTAGAATACAATGCAAACTATGGATGGATATTAAATCCAACAACAGGAAATATTGAAACAAATATACTTTCAAAAAATACAGACTTAGATGCTATGCAAAAAGAAATATGTAAAGAGCAAAATAGAGAAAGTGCATTATTAAAAGCTTTTGACGGAAATAAATTAGATTATATAGATATAAAAGTAAAATGCCTAGTAAATGAAAAAGCAACAACAGATGAGAAAATTACAAATATAGCAGAAATAACAAAATATGAAGATGAAAATGGAGAAGAAGTAAATCCAGATAGAGACTCAAGTTCTAATAATTTTGAACTACCAGATGGAACAATACAAAATGAATATGAAGGTAATGGAAATGATAATGGATACATAAAAGGTGAAGAAGACGATGACGACTTTGAAAGAATTGTAATAGAAAAACCATTTGATTTATCTTTAAGAAAATATATTACAGAAATAGATGGAGCAAAAACAACAGGAAGAACACCAAAAATAGATGTAAGTAAATTAATACCAAACGGAAAAGAAAGTACATCTGAATATAATCATTCTAAAAAGCCATTAGAAGTTGTAAAAGGAAGTACAATAACATATACAATAACAGTATATAACGAAGGTGAAATAGATGGATATGTAAACGAAATTACAGATTATTTACCACCAGAATTAGAATTTGTAGAAAATAGTGAAATTAATAAACAATATAAATGGGAAGTATCTAAAGATGGAAGAACAGTAAAATCTACATATTTACAATATACAGGTGCAAATACAGAAAATTTACTAAAAGCATTTGATAAAACAACAAATACATTAAGTAGCAAATCTGTTCAAATACAATGTAAAGTTAAAGGAACAGCAGAGTATGGAAAAATTTTAACTAACCTAGCTCAAATTACAGAAGATTGTGATTCAGAAGGAAACGAAATAACAGATAGAGATTCTATTCCAGATGACAACTTTAAATTACCAAAAGACGAAGATTTACCAAAATATAAAGAAGATGAAGAAGATAAAAAATATGTTCCAGGTCAAGAAGACGATGACGACTACGAAAAAGTTAAAGTAGTATATTTTGATTTAGCATTAAGAAAAATAGTAAGTAAAGCAATGATTACAGAAAATGGAGAAACAACAGTTACAGAAACAAACCATAAATTTGAAGATGCCCCAGAAGAAATTGTAAAAGTAGATTTAGGAAGAAAGAATCTAAAAAATGTAACAGTAAAATTTGAATATCAAATTAGAATTACAAATGAAGGAATGATTGCAGGATACGCAAAAGAAGTAAAAGACTATATACCAGAAGGATTAGAATTTAATAAAGAAGACAATCCATTATGGACAGAAAACTCAGAAGGAATTATAACAACAGATCAACTAAAAGATACACTATTACAACCAGGAGAAAGTAAAGTAGTTACAGTATTATTAACATGGAAAAATAGTCAAGACAATATGGGACTAAAAGTAAATGTAGCAGAAATAAGTAAAGACTATAACGAATTTAACACTCCAGATATAGACTCAACACCAGATAATAAAGCAGATGGAGAAGATGACATAGATGATGCACCAGTTATGCTTTCAATAATACTAGGACAAAACACAAAAACATACTTTGGACTTACAATTTTAATGCTAACAACAATTGCCGTTGGAATTGTATTAATAAAGAAATTTGTACTATAAAAAACTATACAGGCGGTCATTGACCGCCTTTTTATATAATAGAAAAGATTTATTGAAATTTAATATTTACATTAAAAAAATGTTATGTTATAATTTTTGCTAGACGATGAGGTGAAATATATGGTAAATCAAATTCTTAGTGTTAGTGACAATAAAAAAACTAAGAAAAATTTTTCAAGTAATATAGAAATAAAAAAAATAATAAAATTTTTTATAATAATATTAATAATATTTTCAATATCATGTATAGGAGTTATTGGATATTCATTTGCAAAAAATAATAATATGAGTATTGGAGCTTCTAAGCCAGAAGTTAGTGTTGAAAAGCAAAACGAAGAGTTAGTAGTAATTGCATCATCAAAAAAAGGTGTAGATAGAATAGAATACAAATGGAATGAGGACGGTGAAACACAAACAATAAATGTAAATGGCCAAGAATATATAGAACAAAATATAGAACTACCAGTTGGAAGCAATACCTTAAAATTAGTTGTTTACGATATAAATGGAAAAACAGCAGGTTACGAGAAAAAATATGATGTTGAAGCTAAAGCTCCTCAATTAGCACTAGAAGGAAGCAGTGGAAAACTAAAAATAACAGCAAAAGATAATGAACAAATGGCATACATTACATACAGATGGGACGATGGAGACGAAGAGAAAATAGAACCAACGGAAAATTCATTAGCACAAATAGAAACAGAAATAGATATACCAAAGGGACAACACACAATAACAGTAGTTGCAGTAAACAAAAAGAATTTAACAACAGAAAAAACACAAGAAGTAAAAGGGGTAGTAAAACCTATAATCACAGTAGTGCAAGATGCAGAAAATTTGAAAAACTTAATATTATCTGTTTCAGATGAAGAAGCAATAAAAACAATAGAATTTACTTTAAATGGAAAAACATATGAAATAGATTTAAGTAATTACCAAGAAAAACAAATTCAATATAGAATTGAAATGAAAGAAGGAGAAAACAATATAACAGTTACAGCAACAAACTTTGATGGAGCAAAAGGTGAATTTGAAGGAACATGTAATTATAATCCATAAAATAAGGGTCGAACTTCCGGCCCTATTTGTCCTGTTATAGGAAATTTCTATTTTTATGTGAAAAGATGATAAACAAAGGAGAATCATATGTTACAAGAGATATATATAATAAATGATAACTTAGAAGATTCAAACAAAATAGAAAAAATATTAGAAAATGAAAATTTTAAAATAAAAAACTTTAGAACTGAGCAGATAGATATAGCACTAAAAAATATTCCTTCGTTAATTATAGTTGATGAAGACAATTTGAAAAAAGACATTATAGAATTTTGCAGAGAAATAAGAGCAAACGAGGATAATGGAATAACTCCAATAATTGTATTATCCTCAAATAATGAAAAAAAACATAGATTAGCAGTTTTAGAAACAGCTGTAGAATACTATATAAAAAAGCCAATAGATATAGATTATTTATATTATACTGTAAAAAATTTAATGAGATTAATGGCTGTAAATAGAACAGTAAGTCCTTTAACAGGCCTTCCAGGAAATGTTCAAATATTAGCAGAACTAAAGAAAAGAGTAATGAATGAAGAAGAATTTGCAGTATTATATGCAGATTTAGATCACTTTAAGGAATACAATGATGTTTATGGATTTTTAAAAGGAGATGAAATAATAAAATATACTGCAAAAACAATAGTAAGAAATGTGCACAGTTTAAAAGGAAATCATTGCTTTGTAGGTCATATTGGAGGAGATGACTTTGTAGCAATAGTTTCAAAAACAGACTATGAACAAGTATGTCAAAACATACTTGCAGAATTTGATAAAGATATACACAAATTCTTTACAGCGGAAGATTTAGAAAGAGGATATTTAGAAGTAGCAAATAGAAAAGGAATAATAGAACAATTCCCATTAACATCGTTATCAATAGGAGTTGTAGAAGCAGATAAAGGAAGATTTAAAAACATATTAGAAATAGGAGAATTAGGAGCACAAGTAAAACACGTGGCAAAAACAATAATGGGAAGCAGTTATGCAATAGATAGAAGAAAAAAATAGTAATAAAATAAAAAATCTCGCATATAAATATATAAAAAATATTTATTATGGGAGATTTTTTATGATAGTTTTACACAAAAAAAGAATAGTTTTTATTGCATCATGTTTTGTTTTTTCTATATGTGCTTTTTATTTATTTCAAAACAATAATTTTAATAAAGATACACAAAGTATTGAAACTGTGAGCTTACCTGTTTCTAATAAAGTAATTGTCTTAGATGCACGGACATGGAACTCCAGATGAGGGGGCTCAAAGTTCTAATGGAACAACAGAGGCTGAAATTAATTTGAAAATTGCCTTTAAAGTGCAAAATCTTTTAGAGCAAAGTGGTGCAACTGTTATTTTAACCCGTTCCGATGAAAGTGCTATTTACGATTTAGATAAAAAAACTTTAAGGGAAAAGAAAATTTCTGATATACATAATAGAGTAAAAATAGGAAATGAATCTTCAGCTGATATATTTGTATCAATTCACTTAAATAAAATTCCACAAGAACAGTATTCAGGCTGGCAATGCTTTTTTAAAAAAGATGATGAGAATAGCATAAAATTAGCTAAGAGTTTGCAAAATAGCCTAAATCAGTCTATTCAAAAAGAAAACAATAGAATTGCTATGAAATTGGAAAACGTATATATAATAAGAAAAGTAGAAATTCCAATTTCTATAGTAGAATGTGGATTTTTATCAAATAAAGAAGAGGAAGCACAATTGCTAACAGACGACTACCAAAATAAATTAGCGTGGGGAATTTATTTAGGAATAATGGATTATTTTAACAATTAAAATTATTAAATTTTTATTACAAAAAATAAAAACAACATTACATATTATCAAACTAGCAAATATATTGTCGAATAGAATAAAAACTAAGTGATTTTTGCGTATAAAAATGCTTGACTAATTTCCAAAAAATGGATATTGTAGAGAGGTTAGTTTAAATATAGGGGGAATACAAATGAAAACTTTTTATGGAGGAACATTTATTAATATGGAGCAATTAAAAGAATCAAATATATACACACCTATAAAATTGGAATATTATAAAATAAAAAATGAGAAAAATTACAAAGAAAATTATGGAATAGAAATTTTCAAAACAAAATACAAAGGAGAAGAAATATTAACAGAAAAAGCAGAAATTAATAATATTACATCAGATGAAAATACAATAGAAATGCTATTAGAAATTTTGAAAAGAAATGAAGTAACACCTGTTTCAGCAAACGAGGTAATAGAGGATTTATTTCATTAAATATATAGAGGCGACTATAGTCGCCCCTATAATTGCATTTGCTATTTCATAAATTTATTATAATTATGTTTTATAGAAATATTATCGTTGAACGTTGTAGGAGTCGGTTTATTTAGGACGATCCGCGTTGTGAAGCTACTATAAATATTTTTTTAACGTTTCAACACTATCTTCTTGCATAACAACAAAATCATTTAAAATTGTATCTATATCCTTTGGTAAATTTTCATTATTATTTAATAATTTTCTACCTTCAATAATTCCCATATTAGTACCTTGAATTAAAAGCTCAGAAAGTTTAGAATTACTATGATCATTCATTGTTTTCATTTGAACACCATACCAAGTCATCATTTTAGTCATAGCATTAGTTTCATGAGGTTCTTTTTCAGTATTATAAATAGAATAAACATCATTTACTCTATTTGAAATATCTCTATATTTATTATATTCACCATCTAAAACCTTTCTAAAAGAACTATCCTCAACCTTATCTAAAACAAAATTAATAGCATCCATACCCATAGTAGCACCTTTATTTACCTCATCTAAAACATTCAAATTTTGATTATCCATCACAACCCCCTCCTTAAAATTTATATAAATTAAAAATATATTTGTTTTTGAAATACCGTTGTAGAGGTCAACATTTTTAAATTGACCCGTTTGAAAAATTATTAATTTAACTAGCTCCACGAGGGTGAAGCATTTTTCTTTCGAAAACGTGCAGAAAGAAAATATCCTTCACCCTGCAAGATGGAGCGGATTTAATGACAATTTTTAAAATATATAATAATATTATTATTTCATAAAAAAATAAATTAATTCA
>JABLTO010046706.1_pt1 | contig 13827 bp, 10 predicted proteins | sample 7160091 | NCBI WGS metagenome assembly JABLTO01 (sample SAMN14651225, study PRJNA627086) | human gut metagenome | isolation source: feces | host: Homo sapiens
TAAGAATAAGTACTATATGATGATTTGTGGAACTTATATTTTGCAGCAGTTATACAGTGCTATGATTGGTGCAGGTATTTATTATTGTACATGGGTTCTTAAGAATAAAAATCTGTTTGGTGTATTTGCATGGGCTGTAAATATTCCTCTTATAATAGCACTTATTTTCACACCAACTCTTGTCGGAAAGTGGAAGGGAATGTATAAGCTTAATAAACGTGGATATATTCTGGCTACGATAGCAAGAGCACTTGTGATTGTAGCAGGATACATGGGAAGCGTTCCACTGATGATGCTGTTTACTGCAGTTGCAGCATTAGGACAGGGACCTTGGCAGGGAGACATGAATGCAGTAATTGCCGAGTGTTCTGAGTATACTTACCTGACTCAGGGAAAGAGAGTAGATGGAACTATGTATTCATGCACATCACTTGGAATCAAAATTGGTGGTGGAATTGGAACAGCTATTGTAGGATGGTTGCTTGAAATCAGTGGTTATGTAGGTACGAATGCGATTCAGCCGGCATCTGCGATTATTATGCTTCAGGTAATGTATTTATGGTTACCATTTGTATTTGAGATCCTTATTACAATTCTTCTTTCAAAGATGAATGTAGAAGCTGCAAATGAAAAGCTTAGAAGAGAAAAATGAATTGAGTTATTATAATATGGGAGAGATGATCTGAGTGCATTTAACGTATGAAAACACAAATGAAGAAATTATTGCGGTAAAACGGGAACCACGGCACCAGCCTCCACATCTGCATAATGCAATGGAGATTGTATGTGTTACGAAAGGAACTTTAGAGCTTGGTGTAGGACAGGAGCTGTATCACATGGAAACAGGTGATATAGGAGTAGTATTTCCTGATGTTATACATCATTATCAGGTGTTTTCATCAGAAGTTAATGAGGCGGTTTTTATTAATGCTCCACAAATGATTTTTGGTAGATTTGAAAATGTACTGAGGAATAAGGCTCCACAATATCCTGTTGTAAAAAGTGATGTTATTCCGGATGAAGTGTACAGAGCAGTGGAATCCATAATAGATACCGGGCAGAATGATATATGGGTTGTTCAAGCTTATTTGCAGATTATACTAGCAAGATGTATTCCGATGATGAAATTGGTAGAAAAGAGAAAAATTGGCAGCGATGATATAATATACCGTACAGTATCATATATTTCTGCCAATTTTAATAAGAGTATATCACTTGATGGAATGGCACATGACATTGGCGTGAGCAAATTTTCATTATCCAGATTGTTTTCAAAGACATTTCACAGCAGTTTTAATCAATATGTGAATGAGGCGCGTCTGGGGTATGCCTGTCAGAGGATTGAAACAACAGATGATACCCTGACAGAAATCTCTATGGACAGTGGTTTTGGAAGTCTTAGAACCTTTAATCGTGTTTTTAAAGAAAAATATAGATTGACACCAAGCGAGTATAGAAATAAATTACAAAAATGATAGAATATTTTATATTGAGTTTAAGTAATTTCTAATGTGATTTAATGGTGTATGCATTACTTAGTGAGTATGGCATACACCATTTTTATTGAAGTCAAATTATTCATAAATCGTATTATTTCAAGTAAAGTAATTTCAAATTGCGGATTTGCAAGGTCAAGTTGGTAGATGTTATGAATGAAAAATGTATTATAATAATACATAAATATAGAAGAATGAGATGCAAGATATGAAACTTAGAAAAATTATGGCAGTTATGCTATGCACATTACATTTGATGAAAACTGTGAGTAAAGAAGCTTGCATAAAAGCTAAGTAAGTTATCAATAAAATTGTGTAATTTATTTCTCATGGAAATTCATCTCCTTTCTGTTTACGATGTTATTATAGAATACGAAAAGAATGATTACTTGCCAAAATAACAGAATATATAGTCAAAAGTTGTTTAATACAGTGACAGGTTAATATATCCTGCAATACTGCCGTTGGTCAATTTATTTATACAATTTAATATTGGAACATTTTACAACTATGACACAAGTATGCGACATAATAAACGAATGTTTCTGAATATAGTAATGATACATAATATCAGTTACAAAGAAGCAGGAGGATGTATGTGTAAAAATATATATGATTAATATTTATTTAATTTTAGCAGCATACTATTTACATAGTACAAATAGTGATGTACTTTAAAAAGTACAGGACAGTACAAATAATCAGAAAGAGATATGATAACAATGAAAAAGAAATTAATGACAATAATAGTTGGAATGCTGCTTTGTGCCGAACTGCTTGGCGGTTGTGGAAATAAGGATACAAACAAGGATAATACTACAACGGATACTGCCGAAGAATCGAAACCGCAGGCTCCTGATAAAAATCAGGAGCTGCCAGCTGCAACATATATGGGTGGAAACAACACCATTACGGAGGTGTGCAGGGAGCTTGATTTGGCCGGGGCATCGAATGTAGATACCTTTAAAGAATGGGTAACTGATTTTGCTGATTCAGCCGGAAAGAATGCAAATCTGAAGGATACCTGGTCAGATGCGGATAAAATGAAAGCAGATACCGGTAAATGTATGGATGGCTGGGAGGAAAAGCATGACTATTCAGATGCCGATTGCAGAATGACTGCTTTTCTTTTGCTGGATGGGCTGCTTCACGCACAATCAACGGAAGATAGTTATAACGGCACATATTTAATGTTTGATATGGAAGCAATAGATAATGTAGACAGGTATGAAATCATAAGGCAGAATAAGGACATGTTTACTACATTATATGGAGAAAAGAGCATTACGGATGATAAACATCCTGAAACGACATTCTCTGACAACTGGAAGAAGTATGGATTTCAAATAGACAGTGACCGGATATCACTTCTTAGCATAGCAATATATGATCCGGATTTGGATGCTATTTTTGTGGGACATACAGGCTTATTGATAAAGTGCAGTGACTATTATCTTTTTGTAGAAAAAATAGCATTTGAGCAGCCATATCAGGCTGTAAAGGTAAGCAGCATGGATGAATTGCTAAGCATCCTTTCACTAAGACCTGAATATTTTGGAGAAGAGAAAGAGGCAGGACCATTTGTGTATAATAATGGTGAATATATCGGAACATTAAAAAAGAACAATTAGCAGGATCACAGTATATGGTGGTATACTTATAACGATTATATATAAAAACATTTATAATTGATGATTACGGAGGGAGGTATTTTTTATGTTGGAAAACTGGATAAGGCCACAACGGCCGGAGGATGATGAACTGAAAGCACGTCTGGACGCAGCACGTATGAGATTATCTGCATTGCAGATGAGGATCAAGGAGCATGGATTACCGGTGCTTGTACTTTTCGAAGGATGGGGAACTGCGGGAAAGGGCAGTGTGCTCGGTAAAGTGATCAAAAATATCGATCCGCGTTTCTTTAAGGTAGCAACGATGGATGCACCTACAGAGGAAGAAAGACGCAAACCATTTCTTTATCGCTATTTTGTGAAGATACCGGAAAAAGGGAAATTTGAATTTTTAGATTCAGGCTGGATGGACGAGATAGTAAATGACTGTCTTCATGGAAAAATGGGCGAAAAGGAATACAAGAAGAAAATCGAGAGTGTAAAGCGTTTTGAACGTCAGCTTACGGATAATGGTTATCTTGTCATGAAATTCTATTTCCAGATCAGCCAGAAAGAGCAGAAGAAGAGAATAGACGTTCTGAAAGAAGATAAGGATACGAAGTGGCGGGTAAGTGATAATGATGATTGGCAGAATAAACATTATGATAAGTGCCTGCATGTATTTGACAGATATCTGAATGATACGAACGCACCGGCGGATCCGTGGTATATAATCGATGCAAAGAATAAGAAGTGGGCAGAACTTCAGGTACTTGAGACATTAGTAAGTGGAATAGAAACGGCGCTTAAGAACAGTGATCTGGCGGTTCCACTTCTGCAGAACGTGTTCCCTCTTGAGAAAATCCCTAAACTTAATGAGATAGCATTGGACAAAGAGCTTTCAGAGGAAGAGTACAGAAAAGAATTAAAAGAACTTCAGTCAAAACTCAGTGAACTTCATAATAAGTTGTACAGACGTAAGATACCTGTAATTATCGCATATGAGGGCTGGGATGCAGCCGGCAAGGGTGGAAATATAAAACGTATCACAGAAGCACTTGACCCGAGAGGTTTCGAGGTACATCCGATAGCAAGCCCACAGCCGCACGAAAAGTCAAGGCATTATCTGTGGAGATTCTGGAATCGTCTGCCGAAAACCGGACATATAGCTATATTTGACCGTACATGGTATGGCAGGGTTATGGTAGAGCGGTTGGAAGGCTTTTGTAATGAAAACGAGTGGCAGCGTGCATACAATGAAATAAATGAGTTCGAAAAAGAATTATCAGACTGGGGAGCCGTGATCATTAAATTCTGGGTGCAGATAGATAAGGACACACAGCTTGAGAGGTTTGAGGAGCGCCAGAACACGCCGGAGAAACAGTGGAAGATCACAGATGAGGACTGGCGCAACAGGGAAAAATGGGACCTCTATGAGGATGCCGTGAATGAAATGTTGAAAAAGACAAACACAACATATGCACCATGGCATGTGCTTGAGTCAAATGATAAAAAATATGCAAGGATAAAAGCCCTTAAGATAGTTATAGAAGCAATAGAGAGCGCCCTGAAATAAATGAACATGGAAAAGAACTTTTAGACCGTATGGGACTTGCCGAAAGGATGGAGCAGTATCCGCATCAGCTGTCGGGTGGACAGCAGCAGAGAGTTGCAATTGCAAGGGCATTGGCGCTAAAACCGGATATCCTGTGCCTTGATGAGCCTACATCGGCACTTGATCCAGAGCTTACAGGGGAAGTCTTAAAGGTTATACGTTCGCTTGCAGAACAAAATACAACTATGATAATAGTTACACATGGAATGGCATTTGCAAGAGATGTGGCAGATCAGGTAATATTCATGGATGGTGGCGTAATAGTTGAACAGGGCGATCAGCATGAAGTTATCGATGATCCAAAAGAGGAACGCACAAAGCAGTTTCTCACGAGATATGCACAGGGATAATACAATATGGTAAGGATTAAGGATGTGGCGGATTACGTTGGTGTTAGTACCGCCACTGTTTCAAATGTAATAAATGGAAAAGATCAGCGTGTATCACCGGCAGTCAGACAGAAAATACGTGATGCACTGGATGAGATGGGATATGTAAGAAATCGTTCGGCAATGATGCTTGCCCAGACATCATCGAACATGATAGGTGTAGTCATACCGCAAAAGCAGGGAGCAAAGATCACACTTGAGGATCCGTATTATAGTTCGCTGCTTGGAAATCTTGAATATGAAATCAGAAAACAGAATTGTTATATGTATCTTATAGCGCAGCAGAGTGAGGCAGAGATAATACATCATGCCATTGCATGGAATCTCGAAGGTCTTATAGTGTGTAATATGCCAGTGGAGGAACTTAAGAGCCTTTGCATGAAATATGCAAGAACAGTGGTGTCGATAGATTCGTACTACGAAAAGCAGGACAATTTTGTAAATATAGTTACAGATGATTTTGGTGGTGGCTATGAACTCGGAAAATATCTGATTTCATGTGGACATAAAAAGATTGCGATGCTTGCTGACAACGACTATTCGGTAGACCATAACAGATGGATGGGACTTAGGAGAGCGATGAAAGAAGCTGGTCTTGAATTGACCGAAAAAGATCACTTTATTTTTTCATCAAGTGAGCCGGTACGGGAATTACAGTTTGAGCAGTTTTTACCAAAGCTTATGGAGTATACAGCACTATTTACAGCATCGGATTTTTATGCATTGGAGATTAGTTCTTTTCTGCAGAGCAAGGCGGTTAAAGTGCCGGATGATATCTCAATAGCAGGATTTGACGATCTGATTTATGCAAAGCTTGCAAGACCGAAGCTTACGACAATGAGCCAGAATCTATCGCAAAAGGCGCAGATGGCGGTAGAAGCTGTGCTTGATCCATCAGTCAGGGAGAGGACGCTTGAAGTAAAACTCGTTGAGAGAGAATCGGTGAAACATATATAAGAAGATCTGAAACAATTAAGGATAGAATAATATAAATCTGACAAAAAGCAGCCTGAGAGTACGGCTGCTTTTTTGTGGATTTTTACTAATAATGATCATTTATATTGTATAAAATCATGGTTATGCGCTTAACCTTTGAACTTGAACCTGCACTGTGTTATCTTCTAACTATAAAAACATTGATTTGTTGAGTACAGAATACAAATTTGCAGAGACAGTGGAGGAATATAAAATGCAGAAAAAATGGTGGAAAGAGTCAGTTGTATATCAGATTTATCCAAGAAGCTTTATGGATTCTAACGGAGACGGAATAGGAGATTTAAACGGAATAACAAATAAGCTTGATTACCTTGCAGATCTAGGAATTGATGTAATATGGCTGTCACCTGTCTATCAGTCGCCAAATGATGACAATGGGTACGATATCAGCGATTACCGGGCGATCATGACAGAGTTTGGAACGATGGAGGATTTCGATAGAATGCTCGGCAGGGCACATGAGCTTGGAATAAAGATAATGATGGATCTTGTTGTAAACCATACATCGGATGAGCATGAATGGTTTGTAGAGAGCCGTAAGAGTGTGGATAATCCATACAGGGATTACTATTTCTGGAGAAAAGGAAAGCCGGACGGAAGCGAGCCGAATAACTGGGGATCATGCTTTAGCGGTTCAGCATGGAAATACGATGAGCAGACAGATATGTATTTCCTTCATCTTTTTTCAACAAAACAGCCGGATCTTAACTGGGATAATCCGAAGGTGAGAGACAGTGTATTTGATATGATGGACTGGTGGTGCCAAAAGGGGATTGACGGATTCAGAATGGATGTTATAAGCCTTATATCAAAACAGCCGGGACTTCCTGATGGAGTGCCTGGAGAAAATGGATTTGCAGACAGTGGTTCTGCAAACGGACCTCATGTGCACGAATATTTAAAGGAAATGAACAGGAGAGTGCTTTCAAAATATAATCTCATTACGGTAGGTGAAGCAGCAGGTGTAACTGTTGATGAGGCAAAAAAATATGCAAACGCAGACGACAGCGAGCTTAACATGGTATTCCAGTTTGAACATGTCGGCGGTGGAGAAAACCAGCATCCGCATTTTGGAAAATGGGATGAAAAGAAAATGCCGCTTCCTGAGTGGAAAGCTAATCTTACAAAATGGCAGACACAGCTTGATGGAAGGGCGTGGAACAGTCTTTATCTTTCAAACCATGATCAGCCGAGATGTGTTTCAAAGTTTGGAAATGACAGTGATAAGTACAGGGCACTTTCAGCAAAGATGCTTGGTACATGTCTGCATATGCTTCAGGGAACTCCTTATGTGTATCAGGGGGAGGAGCTTGGTATGTGCAATGCATATTTTGATAAAATTGAAGATTACAGGGATATCGAGAGTCTTAATGCATACAGGGATCTCACAGAAAACAGCGGAGTGTCACATGAACAGATGATGCAGTATTTAAAGGATGTAAGCCGTGATAATGCAAGAACACCTATGCAATGGGATGCCAGTGGGAATGCAGGATTTACTACGGGAACACCATGGATAAAGGTGAATAAAAACTATAAAGAAGTAAACGCAGAAAAACAGGTAAATGACCCTGATTCAGTATTTTCTTATTACAAACAGCTTATACGGTTGAGACATGAAAACGAGATCATAGTATATGGAGATTACGAACTTTTAGAGCCGGATAGCGATGAAGTATATATTTATACACGCCATCTTGGAAATGAACATCTTATGATCATGTGTAATTTTACAGATCATGATGTTGACGCATCAGAGGATACGTTTGAGAGGATACCGGCTGATGCAGAAAAACTGATCGGAAATTATAAAGATGATGCTAAAAAGACATTAAGGCCGTATGAGGCGAAGGTATACAAATATTAGAATTTAACCAATCAAAAGAATACCTGGAGGTTTATTATGGAGGAAATCGTTACAAAGAAAAAATGGTGGATGGGTAAGGTTGCTTATCAGATATGGCCTAAGAGTTTTGCTGATGGAAATGGAGATGGAATTGGTGATCTTTACGGAATAATAGACAAACTTGACTATTTAAAACAACTTGGTGTGGACATTATATGGATATCCCCGTTATACAGATCGCCGCTGGTAGATCAGGGATACGACATTTCGGATTATTATGATATAAATCCATTGTTTGGAGATCTTGATACGATGGACAGGCTTATTGCTGAGGCAAAAAAGCGCAATATTTACATAGTGATGGATCTTGTAGTAAACCACTGTTCTGATGAGCATGAATGGTTTAAAAAGGCTATGGCAGACCCTGATGGAGAGTATGGCAGATATTTTTATATCGCTGAGAAAAAAGATGGAAAACTGCCGTGCAACTGGCGCTCGTATTTTGGTGGAAGTGTCTGGGAACCTATACCGGGAACCGATAAATATTATCTGCATTCTTTCCATAAGAAACAGCCGGATCTTAACTGGGAGAATCCAAAGCTCCGAAAAGAGATTTATAAAATGATAAACTGGTGGCTTGACCGTGGGATAGCCGGATTCCGTCTGGATGCCATCATCAATATCAAAAAGAAACTGCCTTTTAAGGACTATGAGCCGGACAGGGATGATGGACTGGCTAATATCGGAAAGATGCTCGAGGAGGCAGAGGGAGTCGGAGAATATCTCGAAGAGATGAAGCATGAAACTTTTGAAAAATATGATGCTTTTACTGTGGGGGAGGTGTTTAACGATAAGGAGTCTGAGATAGCTGAATATATTGGGGAAAATGGACATTTTTCTTCAAAATTTGACTTCGGACCGGAGCTTTGTGGGAAGAAAGCAGACTGGATGGATCATGAGAAGGTTACCGCAGAAATGTATAAAGAAGCTATTTTTGAAAGCCAGGCAAGAACTGGCAGAATAGGATTTTTGTCTAATATCATAGAAAACCATGACGAGCCAAGGGGAGTAAGCCGTTTTATTCCGGCGGAGGATCTTTGCGATACGAGTAAAAAGGCTTTAGCTTGTGCTTATTTTTTCCTGAGAGGTATTCCGTTTATATATCAGGGGCAGGAGATCGGAATGGAAAACTGCCGTTTTGATAGTATAGATGAATATGATGATATAAGTACAAAGGAAGAATACAGAGTTTGCCTTGAAATGGGCTGTGATGAGAAAAAGGCACTCGAACTGGCATACACGTTCAGCCGGGATAATGCTCGCACGCCGGTGCAGTGGACAGATGGATCAAATGCTGGATTTACAACAGGAACACCATGGATGAAGGTAAATCCGGATTACAAAAGAATTAATCTGGAATCACAGTTGGATAACAAGGATTCTGTATATAATTTTTATAAAAAAATGATCAGTATATATAAAGAGCCAAAATACCATGAAATATTAACTTTTGGGGAGTTTATACCTTACAAACGAAACCAGAAGAATCTGATATCTTATTTCAGACAGGCAGAAAATAAAAAAATTCTTGTCATGGTCAATTTCCAGAAGCAGCCGCAGTGCGTGGAAATACCGGGAATGACAGGGCAGATTATCCTTGATAATACGGACAGAAGCATGACAGATATAATAAAAGCTGCCGGAATAGATGAAAATAGGAAAAATGGCATAAATATAGAGCTCGCAGGCTATGAAGCTTTGGTAATAGAATTGATATAAAGGTGTCTGAAAAAAATATTTTTGTGTATATTTATCATTGATTTTCCGTGTATGTAAGGCTTATTGGAAATTGCTTGTATACTATGTCGAAAAATTGTGAAATAAGTGTAAATTGGAAAGTAGATATTGATTTTTTTTTAACGAACTTGTATACTAACCTAAGAAATGGATTTAATCCATAATATTATAGAAAAGAGGTTTATTCAAATGGCAAATGTTGATTTAACAAAGTATGGCATTACTGGAACAACAGAGATCGTTCACAATCCTTCTTACGAAGTATTATTCGAGGAAGAGACAAAAGCCGGCCTTGAAGGTTATGAGGTTGGTAAGGAGACTGAGCTTGGCGCAGTTAACGTTATGACTGGTATCTATACAGGACGTTCTCCTAAAGATAAATACATCGTTATGGATGAGAATTCAAAAGACACTGTATGGTGGAACACACCAGATTATCCTAACGACAACCACCCAATGTCAGAGGACGTATGGGCTACAGTTAAAGATCTTGCAAAGAAAGAACTTTGCAACAAGAAACTTTTCGTAGTAGATGCATTCTGTGGAGCAAACAAGGATACACGTATGGCAGTACGTTTTATCGTTGAGGTTGCTTGGCAGGCACACTTCGTAACAAACATGTTCATCCAGCCTTCAGCTGAGGAGCTTGAGAGCTTCGAGCCTGATTTCGTAGTTTACAATGCTTCAAAAGCAAAAGTAGAAAACTACAAAGAGTTAGGACTTAACTCAGAGACATGTGTAGCATTCAACATCACATCAAAAGAGCAGGTTATCATCAATACATGGTACGGCGGAGAGATGAAGAAAGGTATGTTCTCTATGATGAACTACTTCCTTCCACTCAAGGGTATGGCTTCAATGCACTGCTCAGCAAACGCTGATATGAATGGTGAGAATACAGCAATCTTCTTCGGACTTTCAGGAACAGGAAAGACAACTCTTTCTACAGATCCTAAGCGTCTTCTTATCGGAGATGATGAGCACGGCTGGGATGACAACGGTGTATTCAACTTCGAGGGTGGATGTTATGCAAAGGTTATCGGTCTTGATAAAGAGTCTGAGCCAGATATCTACAACGCAATCAGAAGAGATGCTCTCCTTGAGAACGTAACTGTTGCTGCAGACGGAAAGATTGATTTCGATGACAAGAGTGTTACAGAGAATACTCGTGTATCTTACCCAATCAACCACATTACAAATATCGTTAAACCTATATCATCTGCTCCAGCTGCAAAGAACGTAATCTTCCTTTCAGCAGATGCTTTCGGAGTACTTCCTCCAGTATCTATCCTTACACCAGAGCAGACACAGTACTACTTCCTTTCAGGATTTACAGCTAAGCTTGCTGGTACAGAGCGTGGAATCACAGAGCCAACACCTACATTCTCAGCTTGCTTCGGACAGGCATTCCTTGAGCTTCATCCTACAAAATACGCTGAGGAGCTCGTTAAGAAGATGGAGAAGAGCGGAGCTAAGGCTTACCTTGTAAATACAGGATGGAACGGAACAGGAAAGAGAATCACAATCAAGGATACAAGAGGAATCATCGATGCTATCCTTTCTGGTGCTATCTTAAAAGCTCCAACAAAGAAGATTCCAATGTTCAACTTCGAAGTTCCTACAGAGCTTCCTGGTGTTGATTCAGGAATCCTTGATCCTCGTGACACATACGCTGATGCTTCTGAGTGGGAGACAAAGGCTAAAGATCTTGCAGAGAGATTCAACAAGAACTTCGTTAAGTACACAACTAACGAGGCTGGTAAGGCACTTGTTTCAGCAGGTCCACAGTTATAATCAGTACATTTATGTAAACGGATAAAATGTTGCTTTTCATACTTGCAGTGTGGGCAGCAGCTAAAAAGCGTTACTGTTCACACCTAACAGTGTGAACAGCAACAAAAAGGCTTCTTTAAGTATTTAAAGAAGCTTTTTTAATTGCAAAAAAATATACAATACTATATAATTTTTTTATGAGTTTCCTTAATGCAGGATCTGATATCCGAGGATAATGATATTTCAGGCAGGGTATTTCAGGCCGGCGTTAAAGGGAGTTTAGGAAAATGTAGTACACTGGCAGTGATCATATACAGCTGGTGGACAAATACAATAAAAGGAGAAAATATGGATAATAATCAGCCAAACTATGAAAATAAAAATGAATTTGGACAAAACCCGTATCCGCAGGGAGTAGGACAGCAGGTTAATTACCAGCAGAACAGCGGACAACAGATGAATTATCAGCAGAATAACGGACAACAGATGAATTATCAGCAGAATAACGGACAACAGATGAATTACCAGCAGAATAGCGGACAGCAGGCTAATTATCAGCAAAATAGCACGCAGCAGGCAAATTACGATCAAAACAATTACTGGCATAATAACTGGCAGGCAGATCATGGCAGAAATGATCACCAGCAGACGGCATATGAACAGGCTGTAAATAAAAATAACAATGCCGATAAAGTAAATTATTCAGGGGGATATGTCCAGCCCGGAACAAACGATGGATCATACGGAATGTCGATCGCCGGAATGATACTTGGAATAGTATCAATAGTGTTTTCATGCACATCATGTATAAGCTTTGTTTTAGGAGTTGTGGGTGTTGTCTTAAGCGCTGTTGCTTTATCAGCAAACAGCAAAGGCAAGGAAATGGCGATAGCCGGGGTAGTATGTAGTATAATCGGTATTTTTGCTTCGATCGTCTGGGGCATTTTGTTCATACTTGATTAAGTACATTGTGTTATCTTTAATATAACTCTATGTTATATTAAAGATATTACTTGACAAACACAGATTATAGTAATATTATCAGATTGTGGGTGAAACAAATACAAATTTATGAGGAAGGTTTTTCGATGAGAAGACAGGCATTATCTCTTTTAGTTGAAAACAATCCCGGAGTTACAAGTCGTATTTCAGGTTTATTCAGCAGACGTGGATTTAATATAGACAGTTTCTCATCAGGAGTTACAGCTGATCCTCGTTACACACGGATTACGATAGTAGCAAGCGGAGATGAACAGATACTTGAACAGATTGAAAAACAGCTCCTTAAGCTTGAGGATGTATTAGACATCAAAAAGCTTGAACCGGGTCTTTCGGTTTGCAGAGAGCTTATAATGATAAAAATAAGAGCCTTGGATACACAAAGACAGGCAGTTATGAATGTGACAGAGATATTTCATGGAAAGATCGTTGATGTCACACACGATTCGATGATAATTGAACTCATCGGAAATCAGGACAAGCTGGATAATTTCATAGATCTTTTAAGTAATTATGAAATATTAGAACTTGCAAGAACAGGAATCACAGGACTTACACGTGGTTCAAATGACGTAGTCATGTTGGACTAATGCTGCGATGATAATATATCATATATAGCATCAGTACTTACATATATAAAACAGTTTACAATGTAACTGTTCATTAATATTATGGATGGTTACTTACAATTTTATTATTCATAGGAGGTCATTAAAATGGCAGAAGCAAGAATATTTTATCAGGATGATTGTAACCTTTCACTTTTAGAGGGCAAGACAATTGCCATTATCGGTTACGGTAGCCAGGGACATGCTCATGCACTTAACTTAAAGGAGTCTGGATGCAATGTTATCATCGGACTTTATGAGGGAAGCAAATCTTGGAAGAGAGCAGAAGAGCAGGGATTTAAAGTTTATGTAGCTGCAGAGGCTGCAAAACAGGCTGACATCATCATGATTCTTATAAATGATGAGTTACAGGCAGACATGTACAAGAAAGATATCGAGCCAAACCTTGAGCCAGGTAACATGTTAATGTTCGCTCATGGATTCAATATCCACTTTGGATGCATCAAACCACCAAAGGATGTAGACGTTGCAATGATCGCACCAAAGGCTCCAGGTCATACAGTACGTTCAGAGTATCAGGCAGGAAAAGGAACTCCTTGTCTTATCGCAGTAGAGCAGGATGCAACAGGAAAAGCATGGGATCTTGCACTTGCATATGGTCTTGGAATCGGCGGAGCAAGAGCCGGACTTCTTGAGACAACATTCCGTACAGAGACAGAGACAGACCTCTTCGGTGA
>JABLTO010183093.1_pt1 | contig 13825 bp, 13 predicted proteins | sample 7160091 | NCBI WGS metagenome assembly JABLTO01 (sample SAMN14651225, study PRJNA627086) | human gut metagenome | isolation source: feces | host: Homo sapiens
AAATAATTCTGAAGCAAGTCAAGAGCAGGTTGATAATGCTAAAGATACTTTAACTAAGGCAATGGCCGGATAGATCAAAAAGCAATCACCAGGCTCAAAAGAATTATGCGTAGTATCATTTAATGGATCCACTACCCAAGCATCATATGCCCAGCGAAGGAACCCAGCAGTCTCTTGACCGGCATTAATAATTGACCAATAACTTTCAACAGGTGCACTTAAAGAGAAATTACCAGGTTGATGTTCTGTACATGAATATAAAGTTGTTTTATAACCTAAGGCTTCACGTTCTTTAACCAACTTTGAAAATTCTGCTGGATGTGCATCAGCAGCCGTATCACCGACATTTAAATCAGTAACTCTTAATGCTAAATCATGCTTATTTACAAATCCGTCCATAGCCCCCGCAGTTTTTAAAGGCTGATCATGGATATTTCTTACTGAATCAATTAAATCAAAAGCGGCACTACTGAATCCTCTTTCATCAATTCCAATATAAGATTCATCAAACCATCCTTTTTCCATTAAATGATCTATAAGTTTTCTTAAAAAATCTGTCCATACTTGATTATAACGTGTATTCCCTACGGTATATCTTTCATAAACAAGTTGATTATTTTCCCAATATGTAAATGAATTATGCCATGGTGCGATACTATATAATACTATTTTATCACCAATACCTAAATCTTTATTAAATTGTACCCATTTATCAAAATCAGTAAAATCATATGTAAAACTGCCATTAGCCTCTTTTGTCCATTTAATCATTGAAGGATAATGTACATCATTTGCACTATATGTTTGACCAGCCCATGCTTCTTCACTAATCGTTGTTGTAATTGCATGTCCGCCAATACTTTTATAAATTTCCATTCCTGAACGCATAATATTTAAATGTTCTTCAGAAAATGGTTCAACACCATAATATTCTGCTGAATTATATGGATATTGCCACAATTCAATATCAAAAGTATTTTTAAAAGTTGAAGCATCATTTAAAATTTCATCTTGAACATTTACAACATATGTAAATTCTAATGGTGTATCTAAACCATCTGCATTTACTGTTATGGTTGTCTGATAAGTTCCTGCTTTGGCATCACTAGGTATTACAAATTCTACCCAAACTGGTTGAACCTTATTAAACTCAATATCAATAGGACTGCTTTGATATAAGATATCAGAACTTTCTGAACGATTCGCACCATTATCAGCTGGAATTTCACGATTTGGATCACCATAACCCAAATATGCTCCATTATAAGCTTTTGTAGATTTAATAAAAGTTGTTTTTATATTTTCTTTACCAATAACATTTTCACCATCTACAAGATCTTCTGTTGTAAGAGTAACATTTTTCAATCGACAATCTTTAGATATTAAGGCAATTTCTGAAATTGCTTTATCATTTTTCCATGCTGTTAATTCTTTAGAAATGGTACCCATTTCCTTAACTTCATTATAACGATCTTGCGTATACTGGGTATCTGTATCAACAATACTGCCACCCATATTAGCTGCTGCTTCAGTTACTGTAACAGTTACTATTTTAGTAATATTAAATTTAGGTAAATAAACAGTAATCGTCGCTGCTCCTTTACCTTTTGCGCTAATTAAACCATCTTCATCAACACTAGCGACTTCAGTATTATCCGAAATATATTCTACTTCATTTACAGTTGCATAATCAGGAGAAACAATATAATCAATTTGTTGCTTTGCTCCTTCTATCAATTTATATGAAGATGAATCTAATATAATATCTTCAACAGCATATGGTGCGTGATATACAACAACCTGTGCACAATCAATTAATGTATTAGTCGAATTTGTATCTTTTTTCCCTGTAGCTACAGCTTTAAAAGTATGTGCTCCTTCTTCTAAACCATCAATCGATGTTATAAAAGTAGAGTTAATATTACTTGAATTATATAAACTATATTCGCCAACTTCTCTACCATCTATATAATATTTTACCAGTCCCATGGGATGATTTTTCCCCGCATAAATATCGATTTTATGTCCGATAAAATCAACTTGATACCATATCTTACTAGGATCCTCAGTTGATGGTGTATCAGACCAAATATGTTCGCTATTTCCACCTGCAGACCAACCTGTATCAGAGAAAGTAAATTTATTTGTTGTTCCCGTAGTTTTAGTATGTGGAATGATAGTCTTTTCAACTTCATTCATAGTTGAACCAAAAACTTTGGCATAACTAATTTGCAATCCTTTTTGATTACCATCATTTGGTAAAGTCACAGTTACTGTATGCTCACCATATACTAAATCCTTTCGTGAATAAAGAACTGTTTCTTTTTTACCTGTTGTATCAATTGCAATAGTTTGTGCTTCTTCATCATCCATTTGAAATGTATTTTTATCTGAACCAGTAGGAGTAATCCCAATCAATTCTACTCCTGTACCTTTAAAAGTAAAACTATATAAATGTTTGCTAGCTTCAGTATTATCAGCCGTCCATACCCAATGTTGAGTCTTTAACTCGTCACTGCCATAATTTGCATCGCTGCTCGACCAGCCTACAACACCGTTTTCATCAGTACCAGCAGAATAAGTAAAATAATTTTCTTCTGTATTTGAAACAACTGTATCATCAACAATCAAATAATCTTCATTTGCTGATAATGGTGATAAAAACGGAATTATCATATTCAAAACCATAAAAAAACAAAGTCCTAATTTTAAAAATCTATGTTTCATATCCTTTCCCCTTTCTAAAATTTATCATTTTTATAAAATTAGATTTAAATCCCATCTTAAATGAATGATCACAATATTAATAGTACCATTAATATTAAAATTTTTATTTATAAAAAATTATTGTCTATTTTTAAATTATTACTACTTAAATCTACAAATATCTTCTATTATCTAATCATAAATCTTAAAAACTTGTAGCTCCTTATATTTTTCATAATTACTCTATCCTCAATACCAAATTCTTCAAAGCTGTTTCATCCATACTCTTTATATACTAGCTCTATATCTACAAATTAGAGTCGCAAATAAAAAAAGTCAGTCATCAATGACTAACTTTTTATTTATCCTTATAAATATCTAGGCTTTATTCACACTACCAACAACATGCATTTTAGACATTACATATTTTTTTACTTCTTCGCGTCCTACTGCACAATATTTTTTTGGATCAATAGCATCTGGATTTTGTGCTAGATATTCTTTAACTCCTTTTGAAAAAGCAATTCTCAAATCTGTTGCATAATTTACTTTACAAATACCTCGTCTTACACATTCACTAACTGTTTCATCAGGAACTCCTGAAGTACCATGTAATACTAAAGGGATTGAAACTACCTCTTTAATTTCACTAAGACGATTTAAATCTAATTTAGGTTCTCCTTTGTACACACCATGGGCTGTTCCAATAGCCACTGCAAGTGAACCTACTCCAGTTCTTTCTACAAACTCTTTTGCCTCTAATGGATCAGTATATCCACCATCACCACCATCTAAATCATCTTCTTTACCGCCAACTTTACCTAATTCTGCTTCAACACTTACTCCAGAAGGATTACAAGCATCAACAACTGCTTTTGTAACCTTAATGTTATCCTCAAATGCTTCATGTGAACCATCGATCATAATAGAAGTATATCCAACTCTTAAAGCCTGCATTGCAAGTTCAAAACTATTTCCATGATCTAAATGAATTGCAACCGGTACACTAGCATTTTGAGCAGCAACTTTTGCATTAGCATAAAAATAATCTAAGCTCGCATATTTAACTGTTGATGGTGTTGTTTGCATAATAACTGGTGATTTTAATTCTTCTGCAGCTGCAACAACTGCCATAACCATCTCCATATTTTCTACGTTAAAAGCTCCAATTGCATATTTATTTTTTTGAGCATCTAATAAAATTTCTTTAGTTGTAACTAATGGCATATTTCCTTCCTCTTTTCTATTAATTTCTTCTTCGATTATAACACAATTTTCATATTTGTAATAATAATTTGCTAAGTTATTTAACATATCCTAACTTGATTTTAAATCTATCTAAAAAGTGCAAAATATTTTTTAACAATTATAAATACTATTTAAACGATAATTGTTATTATAATGACGAAAGGAGATAAAACTATGAATAATAATCCATTAAAAAAACTTGTAACTCTTCAAAAAGAAGGCAAAGCTGTTGGAATTTACTCAGCATGTAGTGCTAATAAATATGTAATTGAAGCTACTTTAAAACGTGGTAAACAAGATAATTCATGTGTATTAATTGAAAGCACTGCTAATCAATGTGATCAAAATGGTGGATACACAGGTATGACACCATTAGACTTTAAAAATTTTGTTTTAAAGATTGCTGAAGAAGTAGGTTTTGACAAACATAAATTATTCCTTGGTGGAGATCATTTGGGACCTCTTACATGGACTGATCTTAATGAAGATGAAGCAATGAAAAATGCAACTGAATTGATTAAACATTATGTAGGCGCAGGATTTACTAAAATTCACATCGATACAAGTATGAAAGTTAATGATGATGATCCAGATACTCGTTTAAGTGATGAAACTATCGCTAGACGTGGTGCTTATTTAGCTAAAGTAGCTCAAGATACTTATGCTAAACTATTAGAAGAAGATCCTGAAGCAATTGCTCCTATCTATATCGTTGGTAGTGAAGTACCAATTCCTGGTGGAGCTGTTGGTAGCGAAGATAATGGTGTTGCAGTAACAAAAGTAGAAGATTTTAAAGCTACTGTTGCAACATTTGAAAAAGCATTTTTAGATAATGATTTACAAGATGCCTGGGATAATGTTATTGCAGTTGTAGTACAGCCTGGTGTTGAAGAAAAAGATTCTGGATGTACTGAATATGATCGTGAAAAAGCTAAAGAATTAATGGCTTCGATCAAAGATTACCCTAATTTAATTTTTGAAGGTCATTCTACTGATTATCAAACAAAAATTAAGTTAAAAGAATTAGTTGAAGATGGTGTTGGTATCTTGAAAGTAGGACCTGGTTTAACATTTGCTATGCGCGAAGCTTTATTTGCATTAGCTCATATTGAAAAAGAACTTTTATATGGTACAGATGTAAAAACAAGCGATTTAATAGAAGTTTTAGATAAAGCAATGTTAAGCGATGATAAATATTGGAAAAAACATTATCAAGGTACAGAGTTAGAAATTCGTTTAAAACGTAAATATTCTTTCTCAGATCGTTGTCGTTATTACATGCCTCTGCCAGATGTAAATGATGCGATCAACACATTGATCAGTAATTTGAATACTTATGGAATTCCATTAAATCTTTTAAGCCAATTTATGCCAATTCAATATACAAAAGTGCGTGAAGGATTACTTGAGAATAATCCTGAAGCATTAATTATCGATCGTATCATCAATACTATCGATGAATATTTATATGCAACTAACCAAAGTGAACTATTATAATAAAACTCATTCCTTATAACAATTAACAAATTTATCAATAATAATTTATAATAGTCTATATATTTTTCTCTCTCAAAAAAGCTGTAGCAATAATGATTGCTCAGCTCTTTTATTTTAAATAAATAATTATAAAAGGAAGAATTAATTTTACTGATAACATTCAATAATCTTAAAACTTCCTTTTTTATAACTATTTCATTTTAGTTAACGCAATTAAATTTATGATTACACAATAACACGCCATTACGCTCAAAAGTGCACTAACAACCAATACTGCAATACTAGCTTCCATCATCCAGGCATTTACTACTATCAACACAGCAAAAGCTAAATACAGCACTGCTCTTAAAATCGCTTTTCTTGGTTCTTTAGAATCAATGATCGTTCTTAATAAAGTTTGACGATTTTCTCGATTAAATTTACTTGTTTGTCTCAAACTTGGCAAAAACCTAAATCTAAATAATAGTTCTGCCATTAAATAAATCGCTATTCCTGCTATAACTGCATGCACCCAACTAGGGAAATATTCACTAAATAATATTATTATTATTAAAACTAGGACTAACCGATTTTTGTAAACATAAAACTTACCTTCAACCTTTTTATCAATTAAATATCCATTTTTTGTTAGCCAATCATAATATACTGTTTGTCCATGTCGGTCCAAATAAATATTTCTTCCTGAAATATTTCCTTTGTTGTTATTTTTATTTTGTGCCATCAATCATTTCCTTCCCCTTACAATATGTCTGAATTACCTCATAATCTTTATCTAAAACAACTAGATCTCCATCATAACCTACTCCAATTGCTCCTTTATGATCATCTATATGCAAACATCTAGCAGGATTGATTGTACAAGAATTAATAGCTGTATTTACAGGTACCAATGCATCTTCGATAAGAATTTTTAATCCTTGATTTAATTTTAAAGTAGATCCTGCTAAACCACCTGTACTAGTTAAATGAGCACTACCATCTTCATAGATTTCAATCTCGTTTCCACCAAAAATGAATTTTGATCCTGCTGGAGATCCTTTAGCCATTAAAGCATCTGATACCATAATACTATAATTTGGTCCTTTAGATGTAAAATAATTATTTAATGCATTTAATGTAGAGTGATTTCCATCACAAATAATTTCACCATACATATTTCTAATTCTATATGCTCCACCTACTAAACCATTAGCGCGATGATTAAAAGGTGTCATTCCATTGTAAACATGTGTCATTGAACGTGCTCCATAGGCATAAGCTCTAACAGCTTGTTCATAAGTGGCTGCTGAATGTCCTACACTTACAACAACCCCATTTTCTACACAATATCTAGTAAGAGCAAAGTCATCATCAGTTTCTGTAGCCATTGTAATATATTTAATCAACCCATGTGCTGCTTCTTGATATCTCTTAAATTGTTCAATTGTAGGTTTTACAATATATTGCTCTGGTTGTGCTCCTTTATATACCATATCAAGATATGGACCTTCAAAATGAATTCCTAAAACCTCAGCGCCTTCATAACCATCTTCAACCACTTTAGCTACATTAGCAACTGCATTTGTTAAAACTTCTTCACTTTGTGTAATAGTTGTAGGTAGTAAAGCTGTTACTCCTTCGTTAACAATATTTTTAAGCCAATATCTTAATCCATCTTCTTTTGCATCATTAGTATCGAATCCATATGCTCCATGACAGTGAATATCAATAAATCCAGGTAATACCCAGTTACTTCCATAATCTCTATCTACCTCTTTTTCATTGTAGTCATAGATTCCGACAATTTTTCCATCTACCACTTCAATCTGTCCTGAAACAAACTGATCTGCTAACCAAATCTTCTTACTTTGAATAATCATTTTTATATCCTCCTATTTGTTATTTAAAATCGATACTTCAAGTACATACTATAACTATATTATAACACTTTATTAATTTCAATATTTATACTTTTTAATTTAAATAGTTACTATTTTAATTATTAACAACTTTTATTATTTTCATAATTTTATTAAAAATTTAAATTTTTATATTTTCAAATCATCCAATTATATTGATTTTTAAATGAAAAAGATCATATAAACAAAATTCATTTTCATATTTTAATAACCATCAGCAATACGATTCACTAAAAATTTAATAAAAGTATATTACTGCATTAAATTTTATAAGTTTATATATTATATAACTATAAAAAAACTAAAAATTTTATAATTTTAGACATATTAATTTTGTAATTTTCAACAAACTAATTATCACTTTTAGTTTAGCTATTGTTTATTTAAATTTCATTGTTATAATGTGAATTGTAGATAAAATAAAAAGAAAAGGAGAAGAAAAATGACAAAGACTATTTTCGGGATTAATGACACTCAAATGAGTGAAACAAAAAGTACTTATACTTTAACTGAAATTTATCAACAACCTGTTACTTGGAAAAAAACTTGTCAACAAGTTGCATCATTGAAAGATGAATTAAAAGCATTTATTAACCAAGTAATCACAAAAGATGATTTTGATGTTATTTTAACTGGAGCGGGAACTAGCGAATTCGTAGGAAATACATTATTTTCATATTTAAACAAAAAATTAAATTATAAAGCTAAATCATATGGGACTACTGATTTAGTAGCTACACCTGAAAACTACCTATCAAGAACTAAACCAACATTATTAATAAGTTTTGGTAGATCAGGAAATTCACCAGAATCAGTTGGTGCAATCGATGTAGCTGAAGAAGTATGTGAAAACTTATATCATTTATTTGTAACATGTAATAAAGATGGCGCTTTATCAAAAAGAGCTGCTGATAATGATCATTGCTTTGCTATTAATTTAACTGATGAAACTCATGACCAATCATTTGCTATGACTTCAAGTTTCTCTAATATGTATTTAGCAACATATTTATGCTTTAATTTAGATAATCTTGATGAAACTATTGCTGAAGTAGAAAAAATTGCTGCAGCTGGACAAAACTTTTTAGATAATCAATATTCTGTAGCTAAAGAAATTGTTGATAGTTATGATTTCAAACGTATTGTTTATTTAGGAAGCAATGCTTTAAAAGGAATTGCACAAGAATCTGCATTAAAAATGTTAGAATTAACTGCTGGTGAAGTTGTGACAATGTTTGATACTCCATTGGGATTCAGACATGGTCCTAAATCAATTGTTGATGATGACACTTTAACAGTTGTTTATATTAGTGATAATGAATATTCTCGTCAATATGAAGTTGATTTGATCAAAGAAATGAGTGGTCAAAGAAAAGGTAACAAGATCGTTGCTGTAATGAATGGAAAATGTGATGAAATTAAAGAATTAGTTGATTATGTTGTTGAATTTGACATTGACGGTAAATATGATAATATATTACTTGGTTTTGATTACATTGTATTAGCTCAAACAGTAGCTGTATTGAAATCATTATCTATGGGTAAAACACCTGATAACCCTTGTCCAACTGGAGAAGTAAATCGTGTTGTTAAAGGTGTAATATTATATCCATATAACAAAGGAGAATAGAAAAATGTTAGGATTAATTGTAACTGGTCACGGAAATTTTGCTAGTGGATTACGTTCTTCATTAAGATTGATCGCTGGTGAAAAAGAAAATATGTGTTTTGTTGATTTTGAAGAAAAAGACAGTGTTGATGATTTAAGCACTAAATTAACTTCAGCAATCGATTCATTATCTAACGTTGACGGTATCTTATTTCTATGTGATTTAACTGGTGGATCACCATTTAAAACATCTGTAGAACTTTCTGTACAAAAAGATAAACCTATGGAAGTTATTGGTGGAGCAAACTTACCAATGGTAATCGAATTATCTATGGCTAAAGAATTTGTTGATTCATTAGATGCATTAACTAACATGGCTATCTCTACAGGTAAAGATAGTATTGTTCGCTTTGCTTTCTCTGCCCATAAAGAAGATACTAATGATGAGGATGGAATTTAAAGAATGAATTGGGAAGTTATTTTATGGACTTGCATAACTGTTGGTGTTTTACTTGCAATATGTGGAATTATCATGATGGTAATTTCTGCACGCAATATGAAAAAACGCCGCAAAGAAATTGGTGAAGTCCACACTACATTAAGAGTTGGAAACAGAATCCTTTTTGCAGGTGGTCTGTATGGACGTGTTGTAAAAATTTATAACGATGAAACTATTGATGTAGAAATTAGTAAAGATGTTATTGTAAAAGCTTCTAGATATAGTATTCAAAATATTGAAAGCAAATACAAATAGATAGATCGTACTAATTATAACTTAAAAAACGAGGTACATAACCTCGTTTTTATTTTGAATGATTACGTCTTTAAAAATATTTATCACAATTAAATTCTGTATAATCATTTATACAAAAATCAGCACCATATTCTTTTAAGGTAGTAAAATCATCACCGATTCCTACAACTAATCCTGTACCAATTTCTTTCGCATATCCTATTCCAGTTTTACTATCTTCAAAAATAACACAATCATCTATTTCAACATTTAATAACTTAGCAGCATCTTTAAACATACTAATCTTATTAGTATGCTTACCATCATCGTATATAATTTTATTAACATCAAACCATTTATCTAATTCAAATGTTTTAACAAAAAAATCAATATTTTCCTTAATTGATGCACTAGCAATAGTAAAAGGAATCCCTTGTTTTTTTAAATAATCAAAGCATTCAACCGCTCCTTTTATTAAATGCAGTTTATCTGGATGTTCTAAACAAATATTTCGATACACTTCTTCTTTGTATTTAGAATAATAATCATTATCTTTTTCATTCATGTCTTCTTTGATACAATACAAAATTTCCTTATTATTTTTTCCGTGCATCTTAACTCTTAATTCATCATCCAAATCTCTACCAGTTATCTCTTTTATCACTCTTTGCCAAGCAATATTATGAAATGGTGTATCGTAAAATAATGTTCCATTAAAATCAAAAATTACCGCTTTATATTTCATCTTAACCTCCCAAAAAGAATAAACTATTACTTATTAGCTTCTAATTGCTCAATATGTTTTTTAGCAGATATACTATACTTTTCCCTTGGGTTGAAACAAACTATTGCATTTTTAAAATATGTAATAGCACGTTTACTATCTTCTAACCTTTCATACTGAATAGCAATCATATATAAAATCACACCTAAAGAAAAACCATAAAACTTTTTTGAATCGATTTGTTTATCCATTTCTTCTGCTAAATCATTACGCTTATTAATCATAACTTCATATGCCTGCTGATTATATTTAACAAAATTTTTATCTTCAGATTTACTAATTTCTTTTAGTAAAATATCAGCATATTTCTTATTTTCCTTAAGTATAAAAGTATGATAATACAATTCCAAAAAAGCTTTTTTATCTTCTGGATTATTATAATCCGTTTTAATGATATATTCCAACATTTTATCAAATTTTTCAACGTTTTTATCTAAATAATAAGCTTTGATTTTATATAAGTCACAAGTGTAATCTTTTAAAAATCTTCTTGATATTGACATATCAGACAACTTTTCAGTGAGCTGATAATCTTTCTTTCTAATTGAACTATCAAGACTATTAAGTAAAAATTTCTTTACTATTTGAAAAGCAAAAAAGCCAAGGAATAATATAAAAATAACCGCCATTGTAATTGAATTCATATCAATAGTTCACTCCTCTTTATTATAAAAACAAAGGGCACGATCAATTTGACCATACCCCTTAATTTTTGATATTAAATATCTAATTATTCACTTTCAGTAGGATATTCATACCATTCTACAAGTGGAGTATATCCACCTGGGATAGTATTACCATCAGCATCCATAGCTTTAGAATCACCAGAGAAGATACCGAATGCACATCCAACGATACCAACAACAAGAATTAATAAGATACATTTTACAGGAGTCCATCCTCTTTTAATTAAAACATAGATTCCTAAAGTAATTAATAATGGTAATAATTTTGGTAAAACACCATCTAATAATCCTTGAATATTGATTGCAGGATCTCCTACATATAAACGTACAGTAGTTGAACCATAAGTAGCAATTAATCCACCTACTACGAAAATACCTAAAATACTAGCTGCACGAGTAAATTCTTTTGCATTAGAAGTAAGCATAGTAACTGCTTTTGTTCCTAATCCATAAGACCAGTGCATTAACCACCAACGAATTACAAATTGAACAGCATTGAAAACAACTAAGAATAAGATTGCTCCAAGAATAGAACCATCCATAGCAATGTTTGCTGTTAAACCAGCAACGATTGGTACTAAAGTTAACCAGAATAATGCATCACCGATACCACCTAATGGTCCAGCTGCAGAAATACGTACAGAACGAATAGTGCTTGTTTCAGCTTTATTTTGTTCCAATGATAAAACGATACCCATAACGAATGTTACTAAGAATGGGTGAGTATTTAAGAAATCCAAGTTGTGAGCCATAGAAGCTTTTAAGTCTTCTTTATTTGTATGGATTTTTTGAAGACCTGGTAAAATACCCCATAACCAACCAGCAGCTTGCATTCTTTCATAGTTGAATGATGCTTGTAAGAAACATGACATCCAAACCATTTTATTTAAAGTCTTTTTATCCAACTTTGGAGCTGGCGTTAAATCTTGATATCTTTCAGGAATATTATATGCCATCAGACTCACCTCCTGTATTTGTTCCTACATTATTTTTAATTTTTGTATGAATTAAGAAGTCATAAATTGCAACTGCGACACCTACAAATGCACATAATAACAATGTTGCACCTGAAACAGATGGAATTGCACTACAGATTACTGCCATAGCAAAACCTGCAAGTAGGAATCCCCACATTTCTCCTGACATCATAACTTTCATTAAGATGGCAAATCCTACGAATTTCATGGCTCCACCAGCTGCATCTAAACCAGCCATTACCCATGAATATTCAAATGATAATTCTTTCAAAGTTGTTCCTAAAGCTTGTCCACCATATAAACCAGCTACAGCTAAAATACCAAACAATGCCCCTAAGATTCCCATTTCAATAAAGTTAATATTACGGATACCTTTTACATCTGCATTAGCTGCACATTCATCAGCTTTAGCCATCATACCTGACATAATTGTAAATGTTAAAGTTACAGCGTATTGTCCGAATACCGCAAATGGAATAGCTAATCCCATTGCAGCTCCTACACCATCAGCAGTTGCTTCCATTCCCAAAGAAACTGCAAAAACTGTTGCCATAATTCCACCTAAAATTGCATTTGGTGGTTGTGCCCCACCGATTGGCATACTACCAATCTGAATTAATTGATACGCACCACCAACAACAACACCTAATTGGAAATCTCCTAAGATTGCTCCAATAATAGGGCATGTTACTATTGGTTGATACAATGATTCCAAGAAACTGAATTGGTCAATACCCATGATAAATGCAACGATAAAAACCAATAATGCTTGGATAATGTTTACATCCATGTTCGTTCTCCTTTCAATTATCTGTTATACAGATTCCTTTTCCTATTTAAATAATTTGTCAATGTTTTCAGCAGGTGTATCTGGAACACGTTTAATTTCCAATTCAACCCCTAAATCCATCAACTTTTTAAAGGCTGCTACATCAGCATCATTTACTGCAACAGATGTAGCTACTTGACGTTTTCCATCAGCCATATGCATGTTACCAATATTTACTTTTTTAATTGGTACTCCGCCTTCAACTAATCGTAAAACATCATGAGGGTTATCACAAATGATGAAAATCATTTGTCGATCAGCTGCCTTATGAATCGTATTAATTGTTTTTTCAACTGTCCAATAACGTGTTTGTGCATAACTTGGAGCAGCCATGTCCATTAACCCTTGTCTAAATGTGTCTTCAGCAACTTTATCATTGGCAACTAATAATAAATTTGCCCCAACACTTCCAGACCATTGAGTAGCTACTTGTCCATGAATCAAACGTTCATCGATTCTTGTTAGAACTATATTAGGCATATAAATTCCTCCCTTCGCTTGACCTAATTGTAAGCCCTTTAATCTTACACCATATATTTTACCAATATCTATCAAACTAGTCTTTGTACTTTTTATTTATGTTTTTATCTTTTTAAGTATTTCTACTTGTACAATCCCAAAAAGTGCAAAAAACATTAAATATTTAACACTTTATACAAGCAAATTCAAAAAACTAATTTAAACTTTATATATCAGTAAATAAGTGTATATTAAGAACCTCATTTATAATTATAATATTTTTTTGTGATAATTGATAATAAAATTATAATTTTTTTAAATTTTTTTCTTTTTTATTGATTATAACAAATTGTTTTTGTTAATTTCATTAAAACACCGGTTTAAATACATTTGTATGAT
>JABLTO010014757.1_pt1 | contig 13823 bp, 15 predicted proteins | sample 7160091 | NCBI WGS metagenome assembly JABLTO01 (sample SAMN14651225, study PRJNA627086) | human gut metagenome | isolation source: feces | host: Homo sapiens
CGGGCAACAACCACAATCTTAGGCAGAATTTTCTGCGCTACCATTGAATATATTCGGCGGTAGTAGTAGTTCTCAGTTGGAGAACTCCAGATGCCGAGATTGGTCAGAGCCTTTCTGTCCATGAACTTGGACGAGAAGATGGCGGCTGCTGCTACTTCAGCAGATGTGTACTTCTTCAGGATTTCTTTAACCTGCTCATTATAGTACATTTCCGAAGCGGATTCGGCACCAAAGGCCGCAGCCATAGCCGCCACGGTCTTCTGATCGTAATTGATGCTGTAGTATTGGGCCGACATCGAGAACGCCGACAGACACATTACTAATATGAGCAGGTATTTCTTCATAGAATTAATCGGGGAAACCTCCCATGAAATGGAGTTCGTTATATTCGCGTAAGTCAGCTTCAGTCATACCAAAGCGTAGTCTTACATTTTGAAGTGCGGATTTAATAGCCTGAAGGTTTTTGCCTTTCAGATATGGAATAGATGAAATTTCAGCTTCGGTCTTTTGGCAAAGATCTGATACTCGGATTACGCCATTGCGCATAAGAATGTCTCTTATTTGCCTAAAGGCAGGAGACGGAATGTAAAAATTCAAGATATAAGTCTTGATATTAATAGATTTCATTGGATGTCTTTTTATTTCTTAATAGGTAGGTTTAGTACATGCCCAGCTTTGTGAACCTCACGGGCAAAGGCGATGGATTTTGATATTCCGGAACGTGACCAGTCGCGGCAGTAGGCTTCAATGGCCTCCTGAATTGAGCAGTCAAGCTCCTTCTTGTAAAGTTTGAGAGCGTCCTTTTCAGAGCGTTCAGTGGTATAGGTCATGTAGCACTCACGGGGTTCCTCAACTCCGTAGACACCGCTGACAGCACCGCGACGGATGAAGACTTCACGGAAGAATGAGCGACCGTCCTTATTCTCCAATCTGTTGATTGTGAATATCTTCTTGCAGTCCACATCGGTAAGGCCGAGGATGGTCTTGATTTCGTCAAAGCGTTCACGGAATTTGCTTTGGTCGAGAAGCATCATTACATCGGAGTTATTGATAATGGCTTCCTTGACGATTGGCGAGGAAATGATGTCCTGAAGCTCCTGCGTTACGACACCGACTGTACCCCAAAACTTACGGCAGGTCTTGTAGAGATACTTGATGTATTCTGCCATCAGAGGTGTGGCGATAGCCTTCCATGCCTCTTCGATGACCAAGACCTTGCGGTTCTTCTTCAGACGCATCTTCTGGAGGAAAACGTCCATGATTATCAGGGTGATAATCGGGAAGAGCGTGGGGTCATCCTTAACAGCGTCAATCTCGAAGACGATGAACGACTCGTTGAACAAAGTGTTGTCAACCTGTTCATTAAGTGTCTTCTCATACTTGCCGCCCTTATAGAAGGCTTGGAGTGCCTGACGGAAGTTGCTGGGTCGGATTGCATCCGGACCGGCAATGGGAATGCTGTTCTCGGCGCAGATGATGGCGATGTCCTCGGTGGCGAACTCATAGAATGAGTTAAACGAAAGATCCTCGACTTTGAGAGCTTTGCGCTTCTGCTCCAGTTCGTCGATGAATGCCTCGACTCCGGCTTCCTTGTTCTCGTCATTGCCGCCGATGGTCATGCCGACTCGGGTATTGATGTTCATGTTGGCAACTTCGGTAAGGAGACCTTTGCGGATGTTTTCACGCTGCACTTCGGTATAACCCTTTGCGCCTGCAAAGTAAACAGTGTAGTATTCGCCTATAATCTGCTCAACCACACGGTTCTCCGTCTGAGAGGGAACGGCATCTGAACCTTTCCAAATTTGGAGCACAAGGTTCTTCAGGAAGTTAATCTTCTCAATGTTGATTTCCTCCTTGCTGATTTTGAAAGGATTCATCGTGATGGGCTTTTCCTCGGTATAGGCGATATACTTGCCTCCGAGGTATTCGCAAAGGCCTTCATAAGAGTTACCGGTATCGACCATTACCACGTCAGTATTCTGCTCATGAAGCTGGCGGACTACGCTGTTCATGTGGAATTGATTTTCAATGACTTTTATCACTGATAATCAACCATATAAGAAAATAACGGTACAACTATCCGTTAACGGAAAAGAGGGCGTGAAAAAGTTGCTTTGATGGAGTGAATGGATTAGAAAAGTCGTGGGTTTTGAACGAAAGATTTAACTAAATCTTAACAGTTGATAAGGATTTTTATTACTTATGGCATTCACAGAAAAGGCATGAAATTTCCGTAGAGATGGCTGAGTGCCAGAAAAATTCAGTAATTTTGTAATATGGAAAAGGTATATAAATCGAAAGTCGCTAAATGGTATCTATGGACTTGCATCGGTGTTGTTGCAGCTTTCATAGGTACATTGTTCTTATGTTATCAGTCCACATGGGTACTCCTTATTGATGTGGTGTTTATAGGCATAGCGGTTGCCTTAATGTTCGATATACTATTTCACACTGATTACACTATCAAAGGAGAGAAGTTATATATACGATGTGGAATATTGTTCCATATGACTTTACCGATAAACAAGATTAGAGAAATAGCCCATAAATCGACAGTATTATCCTCACCTGCCTTGTCAACAAAGCGAATAGGCATTAGGTATGGTCTTAAAAATTGGGTCTATATTTCCCCGAAAGACCAGGATGATTTTATATCAACCCTCAAATCAATAAATCCGCAAATCACAATAAGCTGAAAACCGCACCACAAGATAGTGTCTTGATTGTTTTGGTGTCGTGGATAGTTGTCAAGGAATTGCTTACCACTACTGAAAATCAACGTTATATCCGATTCAAGAACCAAGCGAGGTACAAACTACGTTAATTAGTAGCCAAAACAGAAGGGAAAAGCAGGGAAATGGGCTGGAACAGCAGAATCACGCTATAAAGGGATAAGATTTCATCTTTTTTCGTTCAGTTCAAGCACTTTACGCATAGTAACGTAATGGTTTTAGCGAGAATTGTATTATTTTTGCGGCACAGACAATAATCTCGTTTTGAACTTTCATGTACTAATGGGACATTTGTCACATCGAATTCGATTATAGATAATAGTTTCATATGGAACAGTTTGATGACACTTGCAAAGCATTAACCACATTTCGTATGGCTGCGGCTGCTCAAGTTGCTGCAACGGAGTGTGGCGATTATGAAAAAGGCAACAATGCCTTTGACCGGGTTATTCATATTCTCAAATATCTCAAGGGATTAGGAAAAATGAATGTATTGGAAGCATTGTTGTCTGATTCTAATGTAGGCGTAAGAATGTTTGCCGCTTATGGCTTGCTGCCGACACTTCCCCAAATTGCTGTTCCAGTTCTTAAAGAGATTTCACAAAGAGAGGATATCCATTCCCTTACCGCAAAAGCGACACTTGAACAGTGGGAACAAGACACTTTGATATATCCATTTTAGTTTTTAGCTTTACGATTATGACTAAGTGGCAAAAAATAGTAGGCATTATAGCCTTTGGAGGGATTGGCATTTACGAATTGCTCTTATGTGCCAATACCTATCTGGATTTGAAATATATAATAGAGCCATACGATATTTCGGATATAATAGAGAGAATGTATCTAAGGACTGATTCGCTGTTAATTGCGCTATGGCTCAATTATTTCATCTCACTTGCCTTGTTCATTTACCTTTGGCGGAAAGGAGAAAAGCGATGAAGAATAGAGCCATTTTCATAGTTAAGAACATAACAGCTATTGCGATTTTGTTCACCGGTTTATATTATTGGCCTCGCACAGTTATTTTGCATTTCGGTGCTGGGCTTCGATATGGTTGTCTGTGGCTGTTCCGTCGCGGACAGAAAGTATCATATAGGCAAATCCGCTATGGTTCGGAAGATTTCAATAACATAGACCATGCCGACAACAACCTTGCCAACGGATTTCTCGGCTTCCTCGTCCTCGTAGTGATTCTGATTCTAATAACCCAATAAATTTTAGCCATGAAACTGAGCGATAAACGATTTTGGATATTGATGATTTCAATAATTGCCATATCCTGTAATAAGATACAGAATACTGCCCAGTCTGCTGGAAACGCTATTTTCTGCGTTCAAGAAATCAGTGAGGAAGAATATATGCATGCTAATAGCACAGCATCTGATTATAATATTTATCCACAACGTATTGATTCGATAGCTAAACAAGATGTTTTGAATAAAATTTTTCAAGATACACAAAAACGTATAGCCGGATTAGATTCATTGGATAAATGTGCGATATACGAGGCTGTAACGGATGAAGAACTTTTTAGTATGGATAATTTGCTTTATTATCCTAAACTGAAATTGTTGGGTTTAAGAATACCACTTGACTATCACAACAATAGTATGTGGTGGTATGATTCCACATCAGGCAAATGGGTTGATGATACTAACCTTGAACCGTCAGCCATCAACAAAAACGGAGTTTTCGTCTGTCAAGTCCGTCAAGATTGCGATATTCATTTAGACTTGCATTTCTTCCGAATTGACAAAAATGGAATTAGCAAAATTCAAACATACAGTAATGAAATGTATAGTGGAGAGTATTGTATGTATCTAACCGAAGAAGACCAAATTGAACCAATCTTTTGGAATACAAACAATACTCTCTATCTACGTTCCTATGATTTTGTTAAATGCAAAATCGTTTACTTGAAAGTTGCACTATCATATCTTTAACAAGAATATAACGAACAAGTAAAAACTATAATGATGGATATAATCGAGAAATATAATCAGGAGAAGGAATCTACTATACAGTATGATGTTTCTGAACTGTTGCAAACAGATTTAAGCAACTATCTGAAAGAAAGTCTGATGAATTTATGTAATCCCGAAGTAGATGAATTCGTGGCTTTATTCCCGATTCAGGGTAAAATCAGAATCTCAGTAATAAGGGATTCATTGAACGTCATAAAAGAGATTCTACCTGAGAACTTATTTGAAGAAACCAAAAGTGAAGTGACAGAGATTTGCGATGATTATAAATGGCGGAACAGTAAGGAAGGGAAGCTGGTTCTGCAAATTGAAGATTGGATAAAAGAGTCAAGACTTTGTGTCGCCACTGATTTTCCCTCTGAGCATATCTACATCGGCAGAAGTTTCATTGAGCCTGTTAGCCTTATAGTTGGAGGTTATATAAAAGAATTGGAAACTAAGGCTATGATTGAATCATATCTTAACAATATGAATCCGCCAATAGCCATAGAATATAGAATTTCATTATGCGACTGACTAATAAACGATTTTGGATATGGTAAATTTATAAAGGGATTACAGGCTGATTCCACCTCGTCCTCTCTCAATCTTCCAGTCATACCGACCTTCTGCGACATCGCCAACCTCGTTGAGTGTATGGCGATGTTTTATTTCGTCAAAAGGCTGTCGGCTCTCCGCATAATCACAGAGCCATGCGCCGACCGCTTTCTGCTGTTCGGTGGTTTCTCCGTAGCTCTGCATTACGCTCTTGATGTCGGCGGCTTCGGAGGGAGAGAAGATTGACTTGTGCCGCTCCGTAGCGAAATGGATAATTGCTTCAATGGCTCTCCTGAACACCTCGCTTGCCTTGTAGAGAATATCAGCGATGATATTCAGAATATCCCGGCTCGCTTTCAGCGCACCTTGCAACTGTCTTATGGTCTTGTCCTTCTCCTCCGTTGCCCGGCTCACCGCCATTCTGATGCGGTGCCGTTCCCCGGTCTTCTGCTCCCGGAGCTGCCGCAGAGCCGTGTCCCTCTCGGATTCATAAGTGTCAGCTATTGCCATGGCACTGTCACGCTCCAGTTCGACCGCACGCTTCGCTTCGGTCAGTGCCTTTGTCCGCTTCGCTACCTCCTTACTGACTTCATCGGGGAACGATTTTTTGATATGCTCGTTCTCGGCTTTCAGCTTCTCGTTCTCCTGCTCGATGGCTGCGTACTTGCCCTTGCCGAAAAGGTTGGCGATGCCGGACTTTATGCTGTCCGTGTTCTCCCTGTCAACCTCCCGCGCTCGTTCTTCCTTTTCGGCGATTTCGCTGTCAAGTTCCTCGCTGCGCCTCTGCTTTTCCTCGTTTCCGATCTGGAGTTTTTCATGTTCGGATTTTGCATTTTCCGTTTCACGGATCGCGGCATCCCTGTCGGCTTCGGCTGCTTCCTTTTCCGCCTTTACCTGTTCGGCTTCCTGCTTCTGCTTGGCGATTATGAAGTCAGCGCGTTCAAGATGTTCCTTTCCCGTCTGCTCCTTTGAGCTGCCCCTCTCCATGTCAAGACACTCAGCCAAAAGCGTCTGCATATCGCTCATGGCTTTATCATCCAGCTTGCAGGATTTCCCGGTGTCGTGGTTCATCCAGTCCCATACGATATGAGCGTGAAGGTTGGGCTTCCATGTGGCAGTCTCTCCGGGAGTGCCGTAATGCCCCTCGTCACGGTGGATGAAGATTTGCAAAGCTGTGATTCCCCACCGCTGCTTACACACCTCGCAGAAACGGCGCAACTGCTCCATCGTGGTATCATCCTTGATTACCACGACACCCTCTTTGAGCGGAGTGCTGCCGCGCACGACGGTCACCTTCCCGGTCTTCTTGTTCACACGCTCCCGGTCTTTGGTCTGCATCGCCCGACCTGTCTTTTCCTTTACCATCGCGGCTATCTGATTGTAGCGGTCGGTCAGTGTCGAGTTTTCAAATTCAGGTGCTACCCATGCCTCGTTCCGGGTCATGAGTTCGGTACGGATGTAGAGCTTTTCCTTATTGACACGGGCGAGGTATTCGGCTTTCCGCCTGTTGTGTTCCTCGCTGCTTCCGATGTTGCAGGGCTTGATGTTGACTGATGTCTTCTGTGCCATAGGCATGATGATGTTTACAGATTTACAATAGGGAAAGGGTCATTAGGGCGGAGCCTTAATCGGAGGGTGCAGGGAGAGGGTCACTTCCTGCTCGGGGTTCCCAGGGGTCGAGACCTCTGGGCGGAGATTCCAAAGAGAGGGTCACTCTTTGGTCAGGGGTGTTGGGGGCTGACAGCCATCCGACCGGGTTCTTAGGGCAGAGCCATAAGTGGGACGGGGCAAAGCCCAGCCCCTCGGGAGAGCCCACAACTTCGGGAGCGCAGCGGAGAAGTTATAGTGGGCTATACAGGGCAAGCCCTTGTTCCCGTTCACGACCAACGGAATCCCGATTTGAGCCGTTTTCCGCGCTTTCGGTTCTCGTACCTATGCAGGATTACCCTCGCTGCCATCCGTGCCGTTCAGTGCCTCGCTGTGGCATCCTGTGCCGTTTTCGCCGGAGGTTTCGTTACCGCCGTCTATGATATGCCGATTGGCGGCTGTGTCCGCCATGAACATATCGGGCGGCGGATTATGGCAGTCGCCGTCATGCACATCGGCTGACGGATTGTAATTGTCTGACAAAAGAAGGGAAGAAGAAAGGGATGCCGCGCCTGTCGCAAGGCTGTCCGTTTCCTTCCCTCTTGTGTGGCAGTCAACGGCTGCGCCTCCCGGTTCATCCCCTGACGGCAGACTGTCGGAAACAGGTGTCCGCACATCGCCCGTCTGTCCTTTGGCGGTAGCCGAAGGTCTGACATAGTGGGGATTGGTGACAAGGACACCTCCGACATACCAGCCAGTGAGAAAATGAAGGGAATGGACGGAAGTGCGGTTGTTGGTCTTGGTGGTCAGCATACCGAGGCGGTTGAAACTGTCGATTAGCTTGCCGACCGTCTTACGGTTGCAGTCCAAAAACTCCGCCAGTTCAACATCGGATGCCGCCACCTGTCCCACCTCCAGCACAATATCAATGCCCTTGATTTTGTAAGCGGTTCTTGTCCGCACAGCACCGTTCATCAGACGGAAGAGGCACTTTTGCCTGAGAGGGGAAAATCTGCCTTCTAAAAGAAAATCCCACTGTCCGGCTGATAGTATGGTGCAGTAGTGTATGGTCTGTATCTCGTTGCTCATGGTCTGTGACATTATGGTGCTACTGCGGACATCCGGCTGTTGCCGTCCGTCAACGCTCCCGGCTTGCGTTTCTTGCCGTTGCGCAGTTCCTCAAGCCGTCTTTCAATCTCGCTCTCGCTGGTTACTCCCGATGTGCCTCCTTGTTTGATCCAAGCGATGACTTCATCCTCGAAGAAGTAGAGTTTGTTACCCCGCTTGTGGTACGGAATACGTTTGTCGGATGTCATGGCATAGATGGTTGACGCGGATTTTCCGAGTAGCTTTGCAACCTCGTTCAAAGTAAGCAAGGTGTGTGCCTCGCCATGCTGCGAGGGTGTGTCACACAGGAATTTCTCCACACGTTCAGTGAGCAGTCCCACCTTTTCAATCAGCATGGAAACCGCCTGCGGCAGTTGGTCGAATGTTATGTTGTTCATATTATATATGTGTCGGTTTTCATTTGAGTGTAATCTGTTCGGATGCTTTGCGCTTGAGGTCGTTCACCACATCGGCATAGACCTGTGTCGTTCCGACATTGCTGTGCGTGAGCATCTTTGAAATGGTATAAAGGTCTGTTCCGGCGGCAAGCTGAAGGGGCGCGTAGGTGTGCCTGAACCCGTGAAACGTGATGTGCTTGGTGATTCCGGCAGACTTGATCCAGTCCTTGAGATAGAGGGGAAGTATTGTCTTCGTCAGCCCCTTGAACACCTGCCCCTCGCCGCGCTCGCCGCATAGTGCGAGTGCTTCATCCGACAGCGGCAGCACGGCTTCCGTCTTGGTTTTCTTGGTGACGATGTGCATGCACCAGCCGCCGTCAGCTCCTCTTATGATGTTCTCCCATTGCAGACGGATGATGTCGCTGATGCGAAGTCCCGTAAGGCATGAGAACAGTGCGGCACTCCTTATGACAGGTTTTTCGCAGGGAGTGGCGGCAAGCATCCTCACCTCTTCAAGCGTCAGGAACTCGCGTTTCGTGCTTGACTCCTTGGCGTGCTTCAACCGTGGGGCGATATTCTCCTTGATGCGTTTCTCCTCGTATGCGATGCGGAGGACGCATTTCAGCTTGTTAAGGTTGTTGTTGGCGGTCGAAGCCATCATCTTCCCCTTTGTCTGAGTGGTGAGCGACAGCAGGTAGGTAAGGAATCCCTGGCAGAACTCCGGTGTCAAATCATCGAAGGTGCAACTTCCGCCGCAATACTTCTCGAAGTGCTTGTAAGCGGTGTTCCAGTTGCGGTAATTGTCATCGTCCGCCATCTTGGAACGGAAATACTCAAGGAAACTCTCCTTGCCGCGGTTTCGGTCGAGGAAGCCGTATTCCTCGTTGATGATGGCTTCGGTTCTGCGGCATTTGACAAGCTCGGCATTGCGGAGCATGGTCTTGTTGAACTCAGCCTCGAATTTGTCTTTCGGGTCGGCATAGATGTATATTCCCAGATACTCCCGTCTTGTCGGCTTTCCTGTCTTGGGATGCCGTATAGCCGGGTAGAAGTCAAGGTAAAGCGACACCTGACCGTTCTTGATGGGTCGCTTCCTTACAGTCACTTTCGTGCAGATGTTTGTCATATCGGTTGTGATTTTTAATTGTTGTCTGATTCATTGTCCGGCTCTCGCTTGGCTTTCGTGCTTGCACTCTTGCGTTCCGACACCTTCCGTGCCTCGTCCCAGTCAGCCTTGTGATAGTACAAGCGGTTGCCGTGGATACGCTTCATCCTTACCCCGTGGGTGAGCGCGAACCTGCGGACTTGGGTCTTGCCCAGCCCGAACAGGCGCATGATGTCGAAACAGGAATACCAGTGCTCCGACAGGTTGCTTCCCAGCCGTTCCGCTTCCTGCGCCATAGCCTTGTCAACCTCGGCTTTCGGGAAGCACTTGGTGGCGTTGGCTTTGACACAGGGTATCGAGTATCGCATACGGAGATTGTAAAATCGCCCGTAGGTATAATTGTATTTCTGGCAAATCTCAGCCATCGTATAAAGGTCGCCTCCGGCACTCTCTTTGTCCGTGAACGTGTCGCGCACGGACTGCTTGTAGTTAGCCGCCGGGATGAGCTGCCGTTTCGGGCTGCCCTTCACCTTCTTCTTTCCCTCCTTTTGGGAAAGGTCTTTTTCGGTGTTCGGTGTATCTTCGTTCATCTTCTTTTTTGTCTTTTTACCCTGCCTGGCGAAGATTGACATGCTCCGCTTGCAGTAGGTTGTCTCTCTAATCATCAGAAAGAAATCCTCCTTGGTGATGATTGTGATGTGGTATGTCAGTCTGCAAGCCCGGAGAGTGCCTTTATAAATGAGGTTATACACTGTCCGGCTGCTCACTTGCAGGATGTCCGCCACTTCCCCGATGGTGAGAAAAGGCTTGTCGGTCATGCCCCGGTCATAGCCGGGCTGACCTGTTAAATTGTGTTTAATTTGACGGTCCATTATCGAAGAAATTTGTTGCACGCTCTTGAAAGCTGTTGCACGCTGCTGAAAGAAAGTCGTGCCGTGTGACCCCTCTCTCGTGGTACAATCGCGGTACAAAAATACTCCGAAAAGGACGAATCGCCAACAGGCGAAAATCTCGTTTGTTAAAATCTATTAGCTGAAAATCAAGGTATTATAACACCGATTTTTGCAGCCGTTTGTCGCCGTTTTGCCCTCCGAAACTCCATGTGGAACGACTTGCCCGAACCTGAAGGACCGAGACAGAAGAAGTTACTGTTGTCGGTCATCTTCTCCGCGCCTTCCTTGCCGCTGATGTCAATAGCCACGGGCACGCCCTGACGGTCGGTGTAGTAGATTTTCAGCGGGGTGTCTTCAGAATGCTGAATATGCTCCTTATACATGAGGCACATGGCAGCGTCGCCGATGGTCATGAAGCGGTCGTATTCAGGATTCATCTTGAAGCAGTTGCCGGGGAAGGAGTTGACAAACAGCTCCAACTGGTTGTAGGCCTTCTTGGAGATATGGATGCCGAGTCGACCGAACACGTTTTCAAGGTGGTTGGTAGGCTTCGCCATATCCACACTCTTCTTGCATACGACCATAAGGTTGAAGTGAGCGTAGACGAGCTGCTTGTTCTCGCGGGCAACGACTTCCTGCACCTTTTCAATGTCCTCCACGGCTATCTGATTACCGGGGTTGGGCACCGAGGCATGACGGTTGCGCTTCTTGTCAAGCAGACTCAACTCGCGCTTCTGGTTGGGCATGTAGATTATCTGATTGTATACCACTGTCTCGATGCCGGGGATTGAGTCAATCATCGACATGAGATCCACAGGTAGAGTGGTGTTGTTGACCTCAATGTTGGTAAAGGGTCTTACCATTGTGGGCAGGTTGATGCAGTCAACATCTACCAACGAGTAGACTTTGCAGTTGCGGTCGCCGATGCCGAGATATTCCTCTCCGGCTTTGAACGAACTTGCCGAGGGGTGTTTGCTAACGAAGTCGCATGCAAAATAGCGGTCGACAAACTCTGATGCACGGGGTTTGTTAAGGAACTCGCTTCTGATGCCGGCGTCGCGCAACTGGTCTTGAACCTTGCGAATCTTTACGAGGAAGTCTTTCCATCGCTTGGGGTCATAGCTGAAGATCTTGGACTTTTTGCTGCCCTGGGTGATGGTCAGATAGGTGGAGTTGTCGATATACCTGCGGTCAGTGAAGTAGTCGAAATAGGAGCGTGAAAGGAACTCACGTTTCTCATCCGACTCATCTGCAAAGCCTTTGCGAGAAAGAATGTCCTGTTTGTGAATGGCATAGTCCTCGCCAAGAGTGGCGGCAATGGCGGTGAAGAGCCTGGTATATTCATAGTAGGCATCTACATTACCGCAGTATTTCTGAACAGGATTCTCCATCTTCAGCACTGCGGAGAACTCTCCGGTCTTGGTGTAGATTACACCAATGCCGTCAGTCTCTTCCACCGTAAAGTAGATGTCCTGAAGCATACGGCTGCGCTTCCCGCCCGTGCCAAAAGCCCAAACGGAAATCGCCATGCCGAGGCAGATGGCAAGGAATATGATAATGATGTATACGGTCATTAATAAAATGCTTCTGAGGGTGAATCGTAATAACCATAAGGATATGGATCATGATAACCCTCCTTAATGGCCTTATCAAGCCTATTTTCAATAGTCTCTTTCCAAGTTTCAATAAAATCTTGGATTATTAAGACGCTGTCTGGGTTTGCCTTTCGATAGTCATTGATAGTTTTTCGTATTGCCTTTTGGCATCGTAAGACTGTGGGATGTGCATAAGCTTCCATGTCCCAAACCATCAATTCGCATTTTCTCGCATCCCCATCAATAGGAATGTAAAATTCTATCCGTGGCTTGTTACGGCATCGCTTATGTAGCTTAATCCACAGCCCAACGATACCATAAGTGTCCTTGTTATATTCCGATGAAGTTTCTTCTTCGAATTCGATATGAAACTTCAAACGATAGTTTATTGGCAGCTCCACCATTGATGATAGATCATCTGAGTGGGCGATTTTAAGTGTTGGAGTAACCATATTTCAGAATAAGTAGAATAGTCGTAGTTTAAGTTGGGCATACTGCTTTGAATAATTGCACATTACAATGCCTTTGTCCATTGCGATGCCGTAAAAGGTGTGCTCAGTTGATTCGGAACAGGTGATGTATTCTCCTGCCAGTGGCTCAATCAGAGAGCCAACATCGGAGTGGGAATACGGCTGAAGCAAGTAGTAGAGCTTTGCCATTTCGCCAAGCGACGGCACGTAGCTTCCCGGTTGCTTCTCTGTGGCTGTCAGCATGGAGGTATCTTCGTGGCGCACAACAGTGTTCCGAAGAGCGTTGGTTAGCCCGGCACCATCCATGTAGCCAAAGGCACATTTTTCCGAATACGGCATATCGGGCTTGAACACAAGGTATTCATCGTCTGAAGCATCGTTGTCATTGATGACACCTTCGGTACGTTTGCCGTCAATGGTGTTGAACAGGACGTTGCTCGTCAGGGTCTTGTAGCCGAATGTGCATTGTGAGGGATAATCCTCGATGGCGACTCCCTTGCCGTGCTTTCCGTCAGTTTCAATGACTACTGCGACACATAAGGTGTCTCGCTTGGCCACGACATAGCCATCCTTGCGGAGAAAGTTGCCGATTTTAACAGTATCGACCTGATTGACAGACTTGATTTCAATCTTCCTCTCGTTGTCAACCCACGAGCTTTTGGCAGTGAGCTGTTTACCGAGTTCCAGATTGATCTGCGTCATGCTTCCGGCAGCAAGGGGCGGGATTTTGTTCTTGAAAACAAATTCTTTGCCGTTGACCATAGCCACAAGGCTGATATTTTGAGCAGCATCAGCAGGGATAAGGTAAAAATCATGGTTGCCACCGCTATTAAGTAGGCGGTCAACCCGAAGTTGGTAAGGCATTCCTTTGCCTCCGATTTCAGTCCATCGTCCATTGTAGGGTGAGTATTTTCCGGTTGTAGCCGACTCGCTTCCTTTGAGAGTGAGCGATTCAAGCACATCCTTTAGGTTGTTCGACTCGATGTTGAATCTCAGCAGAGCCATCGAGCTTTTGAAGTTCATTTTTATTTTGAGCCATTCGCCTATGCTCCGACCGGCTTCCGTTCCGTACAGCCGTTCCGAGAATGGGGCGTTGAGCGTCAATGTTTCGGATAAAGTAACCGGAAAACAGCCACCCACTGCCGACGCGGTATCGACAGAGAGTGACGGTTTTTCGGCGATGAAAGAATTGCCATCGAAACGGAAGGGAACAAAGTCTACGGCCTCCTCACTGGCTATCTTCACGCTTATCCTCGGCATGCCCGCCAGTTCGGTCTCTACCGACATTGGGCGCAGCTCCTTTTCCCAAGCGGTTCGCGCTTGCGAGGCGGCGCGGGTCTGCTCCAGAGTGACGTTGCTGTCACCTGTGCCTGAGCAGCCCATAAGGATTATGGCGAAGAGTGCGAAGATGGGTTTC
>JABLTO010070482.1_pt1 | contig 13822 bp, 12 predicted proteins | sample 7160091 | NCBI WGS metagenome assembly JABLTO01 (sample SAMN14651225, study PRJNA627086) | human gut metagenome | isolation source: feces | host: Homo sapiens
AACAACCGGGTGATCGAGGCAAGCTCGTCCAAGGGATGCGTTATCGTCCGGGAACTGTGGGGGCTTGGAAGCGGCAAGTGGCAGGTGCATTCCTACGGGCGTCCATAATAGTAAACTCCTATAAAAGCATTATTATTCCTTGTATCTATTCATTTTATGAACTCTAACCTAGTGCCTGGATCATTCGGGCACTAGGAATTTGTTTGAGCCAAGCACAGACGATTTACTGCCTTATTATTACTATCATAATCCCAAAAATAAACCTCTGCACACCCATTTCCCTCATCCCATATAATATCACACAGTATTCCCCAATTTAGTGGGCTGGAACAGCAGCCTTCAACTTTACAAATTAGAACAGCCTCTTCAACATTACCTAATACACGCAAAAGTATATATGTATCACTATAGATATCAGTCTTCCCAAATAGATGTCTTTTTGAAGGGGACATTGAATGAACATAAAAAACAATCGTTCCTTCGTCCTCATTCTTTCCTGGTATAATAATATCCACCCCTGCAGTTTCAAGCTTTACGCACACACTGTTGGGATAAAACAACAACTTCTTTTCTGCTGACAGCTTTTCAATTTCTAGATTTCCCATATTAGCGCAACATAAATAAAGTTTAAAACGCTCCATCTAATAATAAGTCGATATAAACTATATTCTAATCATAGGACATATGTGTTCAATTTCATCCTATACTTTAGGTTCACTGCTTGTATCGTCCGTTCTTGCAAAATAGTATTCCTCAGCAGCATTAAAATAGTCATAAAGAGCTGATTGGGCATGGTTTCTGGCATAGGTCTCAAGTGTTTGCCCATAATACCCCTCGAAGTTATCCAAACCACTCTGATAATCTTCGAATTCTTTTCTCCAAGAATTAGCTGTTGCGAAATACATATTATTCTTCACAAACTCGCTATCCCAATCCACAGATGGATTAACCACAACCGAATGCTGGTATGCATGATATACCTCGTGCAGCAGTGTATTGAGAACTGTCGTACTGTCCATCCCATTTAACAGCTTTGCATTTATTGTAATGGTATATTTTTCTTCTGAAAAAGTCCCGAACAACTCAGTAAACACCATATACTCTGCCATTACAGGGACGGGATCTATTCCCAAATAGGTGCATTCGATGTTAGCGCATGTCTGTAATACATCCAGGCGTTCCTGCGCTGTAAGCCGCTCCCAATTTTTATCATGGAGCAAAAGAATCGTATCCTTATTCGGCGCGATCAACCTGCCCTCCGAATCCGGCTGCACTTGCTCAACAGGTTTATTTGTCTCATAAGCCGGTTGTACGGCTAACTGAAACGAAAAAATGATGATCGCCGGGAGCAAAGCCAACTGCACCAGTTCCAGAGTCTTCCCTAGCAAAGCCCTCCAGTTGCCGTATCTGTGCCGGAGCAACATATACCCCACCAGAAGGATCGAAACACCGCCAATAACTGATGCTGCAACGATCGACCGCTCCGCCATTCGACAAAGAACCAGCAGCTCAGATGTAATCGCTACTGGGAGCGTAAGCGCTATGGACTTCAATGGTTTTACACACAACGCAATGATCCCTGCGATTCCAAATCCGATTAACAAATAGCTACATAAAACGATAACGGCGGGAACAAAATGCTTTCCAATCACCAGAGGAGAAAGGATCAATTTATTGCCAAACAGAAAGAAGGCGAACACCGACAAGATCCCAATGGTGAAATAAGTCCACCTTTTCATCCCGTCTTCTTCTTTCAAAATATATGGCTCTTCCCGTACGATAATCGTGCCATTACTTCCTGTAATCGTGAAGCTATCTGCCCTCTTCTCTATTTTGCTTTGCTCTTGTTCCATAGTCCCTCCAACGCCAACCCAGATGCGAGTGATTTCAATACATGCCAACGGGCAATACAATAGGATGATACTCTCTTTCAAAAGTTCTTCCCATTTCCCTCAAATTCCCGTGTTATCGCCACATTTTCTCCAACACAGTTAATTCCGAGCGCTCTGAGCTCATCCTCCATTTCCTCCCGCTCCCTTTCATACGGCGCAAAAGCATATACATTTTTCAGCAGCGCACAATGTCTTTTAAGGGCATCCCCGATCGCCGGGTCCGGCTTCGTCCGGTACTGCCTTGCATACATAGTAACGGCCTGAAATGCAGCATCTTTTGTTTCATGATAGAATATTCTCATGCATTCAGCTACAAGGTCATGATACGCCTCACGCAAACGAAGTTCGTACTTTTCCGGTTCTACTTCCGCAAGGGCAGAATACAATCTTACTCTGCTCCGCAGCAATTCTTTTGTTTTCAATGCAATCTGTCCGAATAACATGTGCCCGGCATCCAACTCTGTCAACCGTTCCAGGTACGCCATGTGGGCATTGCGATAGCAAATCTCCACCTTCCGGTCGACGCTGGTATTCGGTCGACACAGAAGCATGTCCCCCCATATCCCAATCGCCTTCTCATAAAGGGCAACCGCTTCTTCCAGACGCCGCTCTGTAAACAACAGGCTGGCCAATCGCTCATAGCTCTGCGCCAAATCTGTCGCGCAGGCATCTGTCCCTAATTCACACAGCCTTCTGCGCATTTCAATAGCTCTGCGGAATGCACTTTCCGCACCCTGCTCTTGCAGCGCATGATCCCGATCCTCCAGATACAGGACGCCGAGATCGTGGTAGCCCTTAGCCAGTTCGGATTCATACCCAGACTTCTCCTGCCGCAGCGTCTCCCAGAGCGAAATTGCCTTCACAAACGCTGCTTCCGCTTCCAAAAACCTTCTGCTGCGGGTATATAACAATCCCAGCAGATGATGGACATCCGCCTGCTCCTCTCTCCCGATTCCAGCTTTGGCCTCGGTTTCGATCATGCGGTTCAGTCGTTCTGCGATCTCTATCGCCTTCTCACGATTTTTCTTGTTATGCTTCAAAATATCATAGCCACGGCCAAAAGCCTCGTGGTTATTCAGCTCATACAGGAATGCGGCATAGTTATAGAGCATAACCCATTCCCACTCTTGCTTCTCGGCAGCAATCCGACAGACATCTTCATAGATTGCGCATATCTCTTCTATACGCTCCAGAGTCAGACCCTTGGCTCGCAGCACATCTATTCTCAGAATCAACGCCTGCAAGCCACCCCTGAGTAGACTACGATCTTCTTCCCTAGCATGCATATTATCTTTGATTTCCCATAGAATCTCTTTTGGATCCAAAAGGCCGAGAGCCCCATCAAGATCTTCCACCTTGATCAGCCGATGAGCCTGTTCCAAGCGGGGAGTATTTGTGTCTCCCCAAATTGTTGCTGATACTTTTTCTGAACAAATAATCGTATCTTCCATTTTTAATGTCCTTTATGATCAAGTCTCGCACTGCAGCTTATTCAATGAATATCTGCGGCTTTAATCTTAATGCCAAAGCCTCTCGATTTCGTATAAATCGCCGATTGGTCTGTCGTCGACAAGCACGAAGACATAATCTGCAGCCATCGGTACTCTTCATTCGTCAGTGCTATGCGTTATATTCATAAACGCACAGCGTCAACGCTCCCAGATGTGCAGGCTTTAAATCTATCTCTTCTTGGAGTTTCCAATGTTGAGGCCGCTCATCAAATACATGTCTGCATGTCGGATGCAAATAATACAGTCTTAATTTATGGATAATGCTTTTCTCTATCAAAGAGAGAAAGCTATCCATCATTTCCGCATCAAATGGATTGAATAAAAAAAACACTGTTCCTTCCATCGGAAAATTATCCAAAACATTCCCAGCGATGATTTCCACATTCTGCATATTTTGGAATATTTCCTTCGCTTTTGCTGCAATGGCAAGATTAAGCTCTATTCCAATATATTTTTTTGCATTTGTATGCCTTCGCATGTAGCCGAGCAGCCTCCCCCATGCACAGCCCACATCAACAAACACATCGTTTACCTTCAATTCAACTGCCTTTACCATTTCTCTAAGATATAAATAACTGATGCTTTGTGCCGGATAGGCACCTTGCTCTTCATTATATATCGTTCTGTTTAGCAGCATTCCGGACAGACAGAAATCCGCAACGATCTCATATAGCCAATGAAAGAAAAAATAAAAAAAACGTCCTCTTTTCAATATCATCATTGGCGTTAGCTTTAGTTTTCTCTGCAGCATATTCCACCCCTATCTGAAATCATATTGAGTTTCGCTGTAATAGGCATACGAAACGCCCGAATGCCGTTTTTGCAGGTACCGCTCCGGATGCGTTATTGCATCAAAGCAAAATTCAACCCCCATGCGCAGTTTATTTCGTATAGATACAACTTCAGGTACCATCTCAAAAAATACGCTGTTATTCACATAGCAGAGCGAGGTTGTTACAGGATTCATCTCAACCACATCCACAAAGCTTCTTCCTCCCCGTTCAAATTCACAAATGTCTATAACATAGTTTTTCGGAAAGCCCTGCACTTGTGAAATGCTCTTCACAATCTCCTCGGCATGTGTAAGCAGATTTTGCGGTACCGCATGTCTGATGGATTTTAGTTGTCTTGACGAGTTAACGATCTTCCCATCCACTACAAAATGGCGTGACTCTTTATTGCCAAGGGAGTCCGATCTTATCCCATATAATTCCGATATCATGATTTCGTCATTTTGATTGGCGCAAAATTTTTTGCAGCAATCCAACAGTTTTGCATCCGACGCAAACAATTGCTGCGCGTTGATTTTTGCACTAAACCCTTTTCTCCTCGTCTTGATAAAAAGCTCCTCTTTTTTCGAAATAAACTCCTGTACTTCCGGTGGGAAGGCGGCACGTAGCAGGTGTTTCACCTGAATGGACAGTATCTTTCTCCTTGAAAGCGGCAGCCTATCCCAATGCTCTATTGCATCCATCTCTTGAGGTGTTTCCAGCAATATTGCGCCCTGCTTTTCCAGTATTTCCATTGCTATTGACGCTGAGCTGCAGGATGCCCGCAACACGACATGCTCCCGACACAGATCCACCTTGCGTCCATTACAATCCACTATCGTTTTTTCTCTCAAATTACAGCAATAATATAGCCCCAGCCGTTTTGCATACGCCGCTTGGACAACCAGCTGATCGTCCTCTCTCAAATTTGCCAGATCCTCTTCTACAAAGCAATATTTTGTCATTCTTTTCTCTTTTCTTCAGCTTGAAGCTGCCAGGACAAGCCGAAACCAAAGGCTTGTCCTGGCTCCGACGGTCGCTAGCAAGTCATCGGAGGACACTTTTTGCATGTTGCAAGGCAGCTGGTCGCTGCAGCGAGATGCTTCCCGTATGTTTTAGGCGTCGTCTTCGCTTTCTGAATTACCTTCATCGTTTTCACCTCCTCTCCCTGCAAAAAAAGCGGCTTCCACATATTTTTTGAAAATCTCCGCTGTGAACCCGCATACAGACTTATCCAAATGTGCTTTTTGAAATTTACATCCGCCAAAACAAAGCGGCAGAAATACGCACCGTCCGCATTTTTTATCTGAAAACGGATCGTCTGCGAGATATTTTGCAATATGCGAATAATTAACATGTTCCGTATCAAGAACATTAAAACAACAGTACTCTTTACGCCCCACCTCATCCCAGCATTTGTAGAAATCACCCACTTCGTCAACAACATAACAGTTTTCCGTTTCCGCCGTGCAAAAACAAAAGCGATTATCCAGCACATCAAAGTCATCGGGTAAAATCCCGCTTTCATCGCTGGTTGCAATGGCAAAAGCTTCAAACTCTTCCGTCGTCATGAAATCGCTGACAGTATTAATCGTATCTTTATTTATGTCTTCTACCGGAGAAGGATACACTTCAATATTGGGGTTATCCAACTGAGCAATTTGCTCTTTGAGGGAAGCGAAGTCCATATAATTCTGATTGTCAATATTCATCCTGACAAGAACCTCGATAGGAGAGTTTGCAAATAGTTCTAAGTTTTTCATGATTCTTGCAAAAGTGCCTTCTCCGTTACGAAGCGGTCTCCTTTTGTCATGGTTTTCCTGCAGGCCGTCAAGCGTAATCTGCACTCTCGTTACTCCGATTTCATCCAGGATTTCAACAATCCTTTCCGACAGCAAATAACCGTTTGTTACCATATGCATCTTCAGATAGCATGAGTTTTCCTTTGTTACTTGCAAGATTCTTCTCGAAAGGCTTTCCACCACGTCCATGCACAGCAGCGGCTCCCCTCCATACCATGTAATGTCTATGCTTTTAGCACCATCCTGAATAGCTTTTCGAACGAAACCCATAATTGCATCTTGTGTTTTCTCACTCATCTTTCCCGGCCGTCTGTTTTCATAACAATATGGACAAGCAAAATTACAATCTAGCGTTGGTGCTATAGTAAGATACAGTGCGCTGTTGGAAAACTTTGTTTTATAGTGCCAATACTTCAGGAACCCTATTTCATCGAAAGCCTTCTCAACGAGAATCCCATTGTCAATCAGCTGGTTCTTGACTATTACATCAGAAAACGAGAGGCTCTCTAATTCCTGAGACTCAGCATCCGAAAGAACTACAACCGCTTTGCTAAACGTATTGTAAATGATGTTTTCATCTTCCTTGCGTTTATAATAAAAATTGAATTGCGACAGTTTGTGTTCCATATGGTCCTCCTATCCATTAGTTTTTAAAACACCACAAATATACCTGCTTTTAGACTTTATATTGTGGTTGCAAGCGTAATTCCGAAAGCCCAGTCAACGAAAACATTTTCGACCTTGTCCGGCAGTTCTATAGTAGTTCCCGTCATATTGATCACATTACGAGTTACATCAAATCATCGGTCATCTCTTTTTTCGGCTGTCCCGCAACCCATTAGGCCAAGCATTATTGAGATAATTAGAACGAGCGATGTAATTCTTCTCATGTGACCCTCCATTTTAGTGTGTCATTCTTGTATCAACCGATGTCACATCGGTTGGACACCCCAGAATACTATGCCTTATTAAAACTCAAATGGATCGTTATCAAACACATCGTGATCACCAAAGCCATACTCCGAGGACAACTCAACTTGCGAAAATGGATCGTTTGCACTGTCAAACGTGTCATAAGTATGCCCACTATCGCTGCTAAATGGATCGTTTGGGATATCAAATGGATCACGGCCCTGGTTCGAAAAGCCTCCCTCATCGCCTAATTGGAACGGCTTTTCATCTGGAATGCCTTTTTCATTACCAAAGCTAAATGGCTTTTCGCCAAACCGAACAGGAGCAAAACTGGAAATAGTCTCTCCTTCTCTTATGATCGATGCAAACCGCATAATTGCAATTACCAGTCCGACTAGCCATCCTACAAGAAAGGTAAGAAAAATCACAAAGATAAATGCAATAAAAATCAGAATGGCCATGACCCAGCTGCCCATAACTGCTGCCAAACAGCCCATTTTCCCCATTCCAGCGCTGGCCTTTAGCAGCCATGGCACAAATGTTACAGCTCCATAGCAAAAACCTATTGAATAAATTGGCATTAGTAGAGCAAAAGCCCATGTGCCAGAAAGGTTCGCGAGAATAATGCCAATGGCAAACCCAATCCCTGCGAATATGCCTAGTTTTATCAATTCCTTCTGTAACATAGAGCCCTCTGCGCCCCCTACTCAAAGCTAATCAATGTGAACAGTTTGCCTTCCTGATATACCTTGCCTGGCGAGATGATGGCGCAACCGGGAGGCAGATTCGTTACCTGCTCCGGCAAGATCCGCCTCCGGCGTTCCTCGCCAATTGTAACGCTACGGGTATTCGTCTTCCGCAATATGCTAAGGTTATCCTTTGAATACCCCATGGACTCATCACGCTTCACATGGTAATACTCACCAAAGTATTCGGACCATTTGTCTGCACTGGAGCCGGATTGGTGTGAAAACACCACAACATTTGTTTCTCCACCAACAAGTCGGGCAAAATCTTCGCTTGTCAAGCCGGGCATCGTAGTTATGTCTGCAGAAACACATACTGTGGGGACGCGCGAATCATCACTCAAAAGCAATTCACGTATACTACTTTTCTTATCCTCCGGCATTCCCAACGAGTCCACAATCACCATGAAACTTCTGCCCGTTGCTTTCATCCTTTTCAGAGCAGTAAAATACAACTCCATAAACATCAAATTGGAATCTGACATAATATCTATGCAGACGCAGGCATTCAGCCGGACAGCATCTCCAAACCCGATCGCCTCCCGCTCGCCATAAGTGCGAGGCAGGCATTCCTCCTGTAAAGCGTCAAACAAAGCCTGTGCATCCGCAAGACTCTCCGATACGGCGCCAATGCGATTGATGTAAGACATGGCGTCTATGACATCGGACATTTGCACATACTCGGCCATGTCTTCCCAATGAAAATCACACAGCGTTTTCAGCGAGCACCTTTTCCCTTCGGCAGCGATCAGCTCAAGGCCCAGCTTCAGGACCGATCGGAGCTTTTTTCCACATCCCAGCCTTGTTTCAGCGATTTCAGACAGTATCGAAACCACCGTTTCGGACTGGATGCGGGTCAAGGGATCAAAATTTAGGAACTGATGTCCATTCGGGATAAAGGCGTTTCGCCCATCCTTGCAAAGAGTTTGTATGAAGCGGCTATTTCCTCTATGCAATACAAAAACCGGCATCCCAAGCTGCATCTGGCGTCGCAAAAGTGCAAGCGCTACCGTGCTTCGCATGCTGACGGAACCGCCCGAAATGACCGTTGAGCGCATTGTTCCGTTTTCGGCATCTACAAAATCATCCATTAACCGAAGCGCCGAATCCGCTTGCAGCTGTTTTTCCCGTTTTGACAGTTTTTTCTCTCCATAGGATGTAAGCCATTTGCTTCCATACTCCGACATCCCCTTTATCCCTCCTTGTACGGATCAAATCGGTACAGAAACGGCTCTTCTCCATTGATCATGACGGCCGCCTCGCCTGGTCGAAATGCCGCTAACTCCCAATCCTCCACGGTATGTCCTTCTCTGCGCTCTGTTACAGGCGCTCTATTGATCAGAACTGTTTCGCTCACCATATTTCTTCCAAAGTAATCCCGCAAATACTCCCGCGTTACCGAATCATTGGGTCTGAACGCCATCAGAGTATTAAATCCAGCGGTGATGCTACGCCCCTTCTGTTCGCCATACATGTCGAAAAGCTGGGAAATGCTTTGCAGTGCGGCAATCACCTTCACGCCCATGCTCCTCCCGAAGTTTACGGCGTCGTCAATATGCAGCAGATGGGGCAAAAGCTTAAATTCATCAATGATGATATATACATTTCCTTGAGATTTTTGCTGGCCCAAAGCATCCTTGAGCGCCAAGTCGATAAGCAGGCTATAAAGGGGTGAAAGAGTTTCGCCTACCGAAAGATCATATTCAATGAACAATGTTCTCCCGCTTTTTTTGCGGACAAAATCCCGAATTGAAAAATCTCCTTTCTCCCCAAATACATTGAAAAAGCAATCGCGCACCATCACCAGTACTTCTGCCAATACACCCAACGCCTGATTATTTTGCCCATCACCAATGTACATTTTGATCGCATTCAGATCGCTGTAAGCATTTGCGAGGCGGGTATATTCCTCAAGCCCGGCTCTATGAAAATAAGAACGCAGCGTTCTGTTATTCAGACATTCTTCCCTCATTTCCGCATCTTCACGGGACATTCGGATGCAAGCGAGCAGATATGCCGAAAAAACACCTCGCGCAGCATTGGCGAAAAACGGCTGCTGTTCCGACTCGTACGGTTTAAACAAGCTACGGCTGATTTCATTTACATTGAGTGTCACGGTTTCGTCATCTGATCCATCAATCAAAATTTCCTGATACACATTCCACTGAGCACTCATATCCCGGAATCTTGGAGAACTGCCAATGATCACATCGCCTCTGCATTTATCGTAAAACTTCTCATAAAAATCTCCCTTTGTATCAAAGATGATCATCACATCATCCGGCGTCATCCCCCGCTTTAACTGCTTGACAATCGAATTAATCGTATTGGTTTTGCCGCTTCCGGTACCGCCTATGCAAAGCATCCCTTTACTGAGATCTGCCAAACCAAGCCGAAAGGCGGTTCTTTTCCCGCAGGAAAAACCTTCGAGCAAAATATGCCCCTCCCGTTCCGGCGGCAAATTATTCGCTGCCTTCACCCCGTATAACAAATCGCACATTGGTTTCATACGAACTCTGCCTCCTGTTATCGGCCGTGAGCCACAGTCTGTGCGGCACTTTTGTTTTCGGAAGATATTTCCCCGGAACTTTGAGCAGCAGCCTTGCCTCGGTTGCTGTCCTTTACATCCTGTGCAAAAGCATCAGCCTGATTGGCTTGTGGACTCCGATCCGCGTTTGCTCCCTTCAAATCAGAAGCAAAACCTTCGGTTTTCTTTCCCGTTTCACCATCTTCAATCGAAGAATTCTTTACATCGTCCTGAAAGCTCTCTCTCTTTTCCCCTTGAGCTTCCTCCCGCGTCATGATTGGTGAAGTTAGTTCTCTTGGCTGTACCGGCTGCAGTTCATCTTTGCCAAAGGGCTCTGTCTCCCCAGTTTCAGGACGATAATAGCCGTTAGTAGGATTTTGAAAATTCCCATCATGCGCAGCATAATGTTCCGTTCTCGTAAGGAATTGAATATTTTTAGCATTACCTTGATATTCAGGATACTCTTCGACGCTTTTCATATGGTGGCCTTCAAAGGCTTTTCCATTATTATCATAGGCTTTTCCTCTATCAAGGATATCTTGCTGTTGCTCCCGAGTCCAATCGCGTGTTCCCTTACCGTCACGCACTAGTTCTAGCTCATTCTTCCAAGCTGCATCAATGGCTTTATTGGCTTCGGAGGTTCTCCTTGACATAGAATTAACCCCCGATTCCAAGCAACTCGCAAAGGTCACTTAGGAAAGCATTAAAATCCGCATATATTTCATCATCTTCAATTCTTCCAGCTTCATGATTGTAGATTGAAATCTGCTCTCCTACCTTTTCGCACAAAATGGGGTCACCAGACGCCAATGCACCAATCACTATATATTTTTCATTAGGCCTATCATTGTCATTTACATCAATGAATGGCTTGTGTGCTACACCATACAATTGAACTCCGGCAGGCAAGAAGAACTCTCCACCATCAGAAAACTGCAACCATTCCTTATATTTGATTGGGAGTCGAATATCGTTTGCTTTTTCAAATTCTGTTATTTGCGCTTCTGTCGCACCCTCTAAAAAGCGCATTTTGCCACGCTCTTTGATATGAGCAACTATATTTTTGAGTTCATTCGAAACCAAATTGCCACCTCCTACAGTTCATTTTTCCGTTTGATCTCTATATGTGTATGCTCCACAGATTAATAAGCAGCTAAGGTCAATTTTCGTTATGCACACATTAATAATAATACCTTGCATTCCTTCTTCTTCGAAGATGATCTGTCAATAGCACTCCTCCAAAGAAAACAGCCAGCAACAGCACAATGCATCCAGCGCACAGAACGATGCGCAATACACTGCTTTCATAGAAATCCTCATAAACGATTTCCCATTGTCCGCTCGCTTTATCTTTGCTCAAGAAAACTACGCCATGCTTTGCGCTTTCGTCCACATCTTGAAATAGAACGCTTGCATCCATGCTGCTTTCATTCTGCTGTGTTATCACAGCCGACGCTGTTTCGGTACCAGTTTGCGTTTGTATTTCGCTTTCTCTTTCCGATGACGCATACGCTACGCCGGTTAATCCTGCAAAAAGAAAGAGAACTATAAAAATGGCCGCTATCCTTTTCATATCTTGTCTCCTCCTAAAAATACAAGTAAATAGATCTTATTTTCGACGCTCCTTGCGTCTTAAAATGAACGTCAACACAAAGCCGGCAATTATTCCGAGCAAGAGTATTCCCATCGTGATCAGCGCTGCAATTTGGCTATACCGGGATATCCAAAACAGGCCGACGCAGGCAACAAGGCCTACAAGCAAACTGCCAAAAAAGCTTAGCAATGTTATGAAAAGATCCTTGAGCCCAAATGAATCATCCTGGCCAAAAACTCCTGCCGAATAGAATGCGGCTTTTTGGCGGAGTCCCCTCTTTCTTAATATCTCTGCCAATGCAGACGGCATACGTTCCGCCTCTTCCGCCTTTTTTAGCAAAGAGCCAATTCTAGCATCCATCGAGTCCGGCTTTCCTTCCGCCGCAAAGGCCTCGTCAGGATGCGAAAGCGCAAGTGACTGTAAACGATCCCACGCCGCTCTTGAAATCTTTTTTGCATACTCATAGCGATAGTTTTGCGTTCTGGGAATCAAATCAAGACAAAGTGCCGCTTCCTGTTTCTTCGTTCGCCGCAATTCTAACGGAAGCAAACGAAAGTATCCTTCAATTGAAAACGCTCCTTGGGATGCATCCAATATGCCTATTTGGATCGCCAGCACCTTATGCAGTTCTCCGTCTCTCTGCTGACCATCCTCTGTATCCTTCATATGGTAGAGCATCCGGCTTTTCAAAAAATCCTTTTGCCCGGTTTCAAAGACATCACTTTGCAGACATGCATCACATAAAGACTGGAGGGCAGGGATATTCTTGCTTTCCACCACTTCATCAATCTGAACAATCAGATGCACGAGATGCGCTTCAGGATGAGATAATCCTTGTGTTTCCAACGAAGTAATCAAACTATTGAGGTTCTCAACATTTTCAGCTGATGTCTGGCACAAATTATCTGGACCATAGGACAAAAGTTTTTCCTGTACTATTGCGGATATGATTTGGTAAGCCTGTTGTATTGTTTTCGGATACAGCGCCTGTAATGCAGCAACATCCGATATTATGCCTTTAAGGATATCAGCCCAAAGTACAATATCGTTTCCTGTCCTGGCCATAATTTCCGTAAGCCAGCGCTTATAAATTTTCATTTGAGGATTATTGCCTTTATCGTTGCCTGATGCGCCAATGCAGTGCAATGCTTTGACAAGTGCCGGTGCGTTTTTTTCGATATAATAGTCGCTGGTGACAGCGTGTGTGCTGTCTGACAGGTCGGCATAAACATAGAAAGCAACCAAAAAATCGCACTTTCTCATGAGCATGTACAACTGCTCCTGCTGCTTCACCGCAAAACAAGAAAGGCATTGCAGAACAAGTTGATATACATCATAATTTGTTTCTGGCAAGGAAGCAGACAGCAGGAGAGCGATTACCTCCTGCATGGGTACATAGCCTCGAAGCTGCTTCATATCCAGAATTAGAAACGCAACTATTTGGCAAATCACCGTGCTCTTCTCCCATAGTTTTGATGTGGACAGCATTCCGGATAAAAGGGTTGTGTTCCACTGTTTTATTTGCGACTCCATGCCCAAAGAGGCCTGTTTTTCCCTTATCCGTTGATATAGTTCGGCAAGCGCCGGCGTGTGTTCTCTGTTCTTACAACAGGCCAACCTAAGCAGCCTTTCCACATCAACAGCAAAGGGCTTTTCGTTTTGATCCAGCTTCCTGTTCTGCACATCTAAAAATGAGGTGATAAATAAATCCAGTTTCGTGCTGTTCTCTGCCAGAATACGCTTTTCTTCTCTTCTCAGGCAGTCCTCAATTTGCTTGCTTGTTTCCTCCTTGATGCGCAGATTGCAGTCCATGAGCAATCTGCACAAATCCGCATACTCCTTTTCCGGAACATCCTGTTTCTTCATCTGTTCAACACGATAAAGCGCAATTGGCTCAAGTTTTTCCCAGGCTCCGGCTCGCCTTAGGATAGGAGTCAACCTCTGGATCAGCTTTTCTGCATGTTCACATATTTCAGGATGCCTTGTTACATATTGGTGTGCTGAGATGATCATCTGAACCATCTGTAGAGAAATATTTTCCGGAAGAAACGCTCCTGGAAAGGGGCGG
>JABLTO010047745.1_pt1 | contig 13816 bp, 13 predicted proteins | sample 7160091 | NCBI WGS metagenome assembly JABLTO01 (sample SAMN14651225, study PRJNA627086) | human gut metagenome | isolation source: feces | host: Homo sapiens
CAGCAGAGACTTCTGGTAAACAATATGAAAGAACTGAGCCTGGATGACATCAGAAACATTTACCTGAAAGTGGTTAAATAACGAGGAGAATAATATGAAACCGATACTTGGAATTACAATGGGAGATCCTTCTGGAAATGGTCCGGAGATTTCTGTAAAGGCATTAATGAAACCGGAAACATATGAAGTCTGCAGACCGCTGATCGTAGGAGATGCCAAATGTATGGAAGCAGCCATTCCTACTGTAAAGGGAGCAGAAAATCTGAAAGTCAATGCGATCCATGATGTGAAAGATGCAAAATTTGAGTATGGAACTATTGATGTATACGACATGGATGTGGTAGATCTTTCCAAACGACTTTACAGAAAAGACAGAAAGAAACTTGCTGAAACTATGAATGCTGATGTTCTGGAAGCTGCTTATAAAGAAAGCATGACTATGTGTGGTGAAGCTGCTTTCCAGTATGTAAAGAAAGTGATCGAGCTTGCCATGGCAGGAGAAGTGGATGCAACCGTTACCAACGCATTGAACAAAGACCATATCAATATGGCTGGCCATCATTATTCCGGACATACAGAGATTTATGCAGATTATACTCATACAGCCAAATATTCCATGATGCTTGCACATGAAGAGCTGAGAGTTATCCATGTAAGTACACATGTATCACTTCGTGAAGCCTGCGACAGATGTAAGAAAGACAGAGTTCTTGATGTTATCCGTATTGCAAACGAAGGCTGCAAGGCATTGGGAATCAAAGAGCCAAAGATTGGTGTGGCAGGTCTGAACCCGCACTGTGGTGAAAACGGAATGTTCGGAAGAGAAGAGATTGAAGAGATCCAGCCGGCCATCGACGAAGCTCTGGCAGAAGGAATCAATATTCCGGAAAAAGCACCTACACCGCCGGATACAGTATTCAGTAAAGCACTGGGCGGCTGGTACGACATTGTTGTTGTAATGTATCACGATCAGGGACATATCCCGCTGAAAGTAAAAGGTTTTGTATATAATAAAGAATTGAAAAAATGGGATGCGGTGGCAGGAGTAAACGTAACTCTTGGACTGCCGATCATCAGAGCTTCTGTTGACCATGGAACCGGAGAGGGACATGCAGGTGACGGAAGTGCCAATGAACTTAGTCTTGTAAACGCAATGGATTATGCAATCCGTATGGCAAATGCCAAAGCAGAGAAGGAGGAAAACTAACAATGAGCAGACATGATATGATTAAAGGAATTATCCCACCAATTATTACACCAATGAATGAGGACGAGAGCTTTAATGAGGCAGAGTTCCGCAAACAGATCGAGAGACAGATTGAGGGCGGTGTACATGGTATTTTCTGCTATGGTACAAACGGAGAATGCTATGCACTGAATACTCAGGAAAAAGAAGAAGTCCTGAAAGCTGCAGTGGACCAGATCAAAGGTCGTGTTCCGGTATATGCAGGAACCGGCTGCATCACAACAAAAGAAACAGTGGAGATGAGCAAACGGGCAGAGGCTCTGGGAGCAGATATCCTTTCTGTTATCACACCATATTTTGCAGCAGTATCTCAGGATGAATTGTATGAGCATTATGCAACAGTAGCAGAAGCTGTAAAGATTCCGATCGTGCTGTACAACATTCCTGCGAGAACAGGATGCTCCATTGCTCCGGAAACAGTAGCCAGACTGGCTGAGATCGACAATATCGTGGGTGCAAAAGATTCCTCAGGAAACTGGGATAATCTGAAAGCATACATCGAACTGACCAGAGATAAAGATTTTGCAGTAATCTCCGGTAACGATTCCCTGATTCTTTCTGCACTGAAAGAAGGTGGAGTTGGCGGTATCGCAGGATGCGCAAACGTATATCCTCACAACATGGTTGCAATTTATGAAAGATTCAAAGCCGGTGATCTGGAAGGTGCCCAGGCTGCTCAGGATGCAATCGCATCATTCCGGGCATGCTTCAAATACGGAAACCCGAATACAATCGTAAAAACTGCAGTTGGTCTTCTTGGATATCCTGTCGGAAAATGCAGAAAACCATTCTACAGCATGTCAGAAGAAGGTGTTGCAGCATTAAAAGCAGTTCTTGAAGAGAATAAAAAGAATGGAATGAACTGATAAATGAAGTTATTAATGATTGCTGACGATTTTACAGGTGCGTTGGACGCAGGTGTACAGTTTGCCAAAAAAGGATTTTCCACAAAAGTGATGGTATATTCCAAAGATATAACTGTAAAAGCAGAAGACACCGATGTTCTGGTAGTAGATGCGGAAACGCGGCATAAACAGCCACTGGAAGCCTATCGTACCATATTGCAGATTGTAAAGCCGGCAGCTGAGAGTGGAGTTTCGTATTTTTTCAAAAAAACGGACTCTGCTCTTCGGGGAAACATTGGCGCAGAACTTACAGCTATGCTGGATGCTACTGGAAGAACATTGCTGAATTTTGTCCCTGCCTTTCCACAGATGAACAGAGTTACTGTCGAAGGAATCCATTTTATAGATGGAGTTCCGGTAGATGAAAGTGTTTTTGGTTCAGATCCTTTTGAACCGGTGACAACCTCAAATGTGGAAGAACTCATTCATCAGCAGTGCGAGATCAGTGTTCAGACCATACCGGCTGGAAATGCGCCAGGTGAGTGTCGGGAAAAAACAATCGCAGTTTATAATTGTTCATCAGACAGTGATTTACATCAGACAGTAACTGCTCTGAAAGATGCAGGAAGTCTTGGTCTGATCGCCGGATGTGCGGGACTTGCAGAAATTCTGCCGGAAGTTCTTGAATGGCAGAAAAAAGAAATCAAAGAGCCTGTTCTTCCGGAAAAATTCCTGGTGGTTTGTGGAAGTGTGAATCCAATCACAGTGAAACAGCTGGATTATGCGGAAAAAAATGGTTTTGTCCGTATAAGACTGACACCGGAACAAAAACTGAATAAAGAATATTTTTCCGGAAAAGACGGAAAAGAATGGCTGGATAAGTTCTGGGACATCTGTAGCAGAAATGCAAAAGTAATCATTGATACCAATGACCCGGAAGGTGATAATGAAACGGAACGTTATGCTGTGGAGCACAATATTTCCAGAAAAGAAGTCAGGGAGAGGATTCCGGCGGCTCTTGGAGAGATCATTGGAAATATGGTACAACGTGGACTGAAAAGTTCCATGCTTATGACAGGAGGAGATACACTTCTCGGCTGCATGCACCATCTGGGAGACACAGAACTTACTCCTGTGGGAGAATATGAGATAGGTATCGTATTATCCCAACTGGTTTCAAATAATAACAAAACTCATGTATTTACCAAGTCAGGCGGGTTTGGTGAAGAAACTCTTCTGACAGATATGGCAGCCAAGATATGCCGTACAGCATGAGAAGGAGGCAAAAAATACTATGAAATATGTAATGACAGAAGCAGTTGTACAGGAAGGTATGGCACTTCTTGATCAGGAAGATACGGTTTATGTTGCTCATGACGCAAATCCTGCAAACTACACAGAAGAAATGAAAGATGCAGATGCACTTATCGTTCGTGCGGCACCTGCAAAAATCGTAAACCGTCAGGTAATGGAAGCAGCTCCGAATCTGAAGGTGATAGGAAGAACCGGTGTAGGCTATGACAGTGTGGATGTAGAAGTAGCTACTGAACTGGGAATTCCTGTTGTGATTACACCAGGTGCCAACAATCGTGCTGTTGCAGAACATTCACTGACAATGATGCTGGCACTTTCCAAGAATCTGGTAGAAGCACAGGTGGAAACAGCCAAAGGCAACTGGGCGATCAGGGATGCACACAAGCAGTTTGAGCTTTATGGCAAAAAAGCCGGAATCATCGGTCTTGGAAGAATCGGACGAGATACAGCATCTCTGTGTACTGCTATTGGAATGAAGGTTGCAGGCTATGATCCATTCCTTACAAAAGAGCAGATTGAAGAACTGGGATATGAATATTATGGAGATTATGAAGAACTACTGAAAGACTGTGATGTAATTTCTATTCATGTACCGCTTACAAAAGATACCGAAAATATGATCGCAGCAAAACAGCTGAAAGAAATGAAAAATACAGCGATTCTGGTAAACTGTTCCAGAGGCGGCATTGTGAATGAATCGGATCTGATCGAAGCATTAAATAATGGGGAGATTGCAGGCGCAGGTCTGGATGTATTTGTAGGTGAAGAACTCCATCCCGGAAATCCCCTCCTGAATGCCAAAAACCTGATCTTCAGCCCTCACAGTGCAGCGCAGACAAGAGAAGCTGTCATCAACATGGCTACCATGTGTGTGGAAGGCTGCAAGGCTGTCTGCCAGGGAAAGAAATGGAAGCTGGTAGCCAACCCGAAAGTATACGAACACGAAAAATGGAAAAATGCCGACTGGGCATAGATAAGATTAAACATAAAATTAGCAGACCTCTGTTCATAATGAGCGGGGGTCTTTTGCTGTTACAGACTTGAAAAAGAATAATATGCTCAGACAAAAACAATGCAAATGTATTGAAATAGAAATGATTTAGCATTATAATAAAGGAAATAGATAGAAGTGAGGTGCTGAATATGGCTAGTACAATTCAGGTCAGAGTAGAAGATGAGTTAAAACGTAAATCAGATGCTCTATTTAAGGATTTGGGTACAGATACAACAACAGCAATCAGAATGTTTTTAACACAGGCTGTTGCAACAAATGGATTTCCCTTTGAAATAAAAAGACAGACAGAATCAAATCCATATGTACCGATGACCGAGAAAGAGATGCTTGCAAAACTGGCAAAGTCCAGAGAACAGGGAATGTTCAGGGATGCAGATCATGTGATTTCTGATATGAGGTCAAAGTATGGATTATAAGATTGTCTTGATGAGGGATGCGGAGGAAGATCTTGATAGGTTCATCGCATATCTTCTGTTTGAAAAGAAAAGTGAGCAGGCTGCAAGAAATTTATTAAATGACTTTGAAGCAACAAAAACAAGTTTGTCGAATGTTGCCAGGAGCCTGAAACTCTGTGACAATCCAAAACTAAGAGAGTTAGGATACCGAAGAATCAATTTTTTATCTCATCGATATTTTATGCTTTATCGTATTGAGAACGATACTGTTTATGTAGATAATATTTTTCATGAATTGCAGGATTACGAGAATAAAATGAATTAAATATCTGAATTAAAGTCCTACCTATTGGGGCTATCTCCTGTTTTGAATTTGATTTAGGATTTAGTCTGGACGGGCAGGACTTTTTCTATGTGAGAAATGGCGCTTTTTCGTTAAATATGTTGCGCTTTGCAGATGATGAGTGATAGAATTATATTATTATAAAAAGGGAGGCAATTTCGTATGAGAAAGAAATCAAAAAGTACTCTTGCGATTTTAATGGCTGTTGCAATGATGTCAAGTCTGTGCAGTGTACCGGCAGCAGCGGCAGAGACAGAAACTGGGGGAGTTGTTTCAGAGACACCTGTAGTTGAAGCAGAAGAGACACAGGAGACTGAAACAGAAGAGCCGGAAGCAGCAGAAGCAGAGGATTTTTCCGCAGAGGATGAAATTTCTGTAGAAGAAGAAAATCCGGTGGATGTTGAAGAGGCGATTATCGGAGACGAAGAAGCTGATGAACTGGCTGTAGAAAACGAAGATGAGGTTGAAGCAGTCGGAGATGAGGAGGAATTTACCGATGATGCAGCAGGGGATGACGTAGTTGATGGATATGGATGGCTAGGAAGTACATGGATAACGCCGGAAAATGCAGCAGATATTCTGAAAGATGGAACTGCCAGTTATGATGCAGATACAAAAAAACTGACATTAAATAATGCAAAGGTTAATGGACCGATAGATTTCAGAATCAGGGGAAATGTAACTCTTGAATTAAAAGGTCAGAATGAAATAACAGAAGATTTTAATAATTCAACTAAGGGAATTATAGAGTTTTGGGGAGATAAGCTGACTATAACAGGTGCAGGTTCCCTGAAAGCTCTGAATATGACAAAGTCATTTATTTATGACAAGGGAGATTTGGTTATTGATGGTGTGAAACTGGAATTTGCTTTGAAAAATGGAGTAAACAGTATTGATGGAATAAGCATAGCTGGAAATCTGGAAATTAAAAATGATTCTAATATAACTATGAATACCACCGGCTACTGTATCAATGCTTATAATATCACAGCAGTATACTCCGCAAGAGCAACTGAACAGAAACCTGAAGGAAAAATCACTATATCAGGCAGTAAAGTAAACCTGACATCTGAAAGGACTACAATACTTTCGGAAAAAGATATAACAATTCAGAACAGTACTCTTGAGTCAGAGGGTATGATATATAATCATTTATATAACGATCCAGTTGGTGCAACTTTAGATATAGATAACAGTAAGGTAAAAGTAACTGCCGGTTCTTTTGATTTTGATATTGATAATCTTAAAATCCACAATAAATCTGAGGTGACTGCTACTCTCACAGATGAGGAGGCTGTAACTGCTATATTAAGTTACAAAGGCATAGATATTAATGACAGTAAGGTAACATCAAGTGGATCACAGTATGGTCTGGCAGCACAGGATGGAGATATTACTATTGAAAACAATGCAGTTGTAACAACAACTGGTACAACCAGTGGAATTCTGACAGATGAGGGGAAAATTCATATCCGCAATAAATCCAATGTAACTGTAAATATGCTCAGAGGTAAATATAGCCCATACGGAGCTTTAAGGACAAGGAGTGGTATTGATATCACAGACAGTAAAGTAACGGCAACCGGAACTGGATATTCAATTGATTCCTATGATGATGTCAATATCGATAAGGGGATTGTAATTGCAGACGCAGCTATGGATGATGATTCCGGACTGATAAGTATTATAGCTTACGGCGATGATGATGAAGGTCCGAAGAACATCAATATCACCAACTCCTGGGTTGACGCAGCAGCAGTAATTGATGGAACCGTAAATGTGAAAGACAGCGTTGTTTTTGAGAAAAATGATGGTAAAGTTACAGGAAATCCAGTAATTCCTGATAATGTAGAAGTTCGTAAGAATCATAAACTTACAGTGGCTGAACCTACAACTATTACAGCACCTTCAGGACTTGCAATTGCAAACAACGGTATAATCAATGCTTACTGTACTTCTATCAGAGGAACAGTAACAGGAACAGCACCTGTTTATACACATGCAAATACCACAAAATGGGTATATGACAAAACTTCCCACTGGAAAGCATGCACAAGATGCGGCGAAAAAGTGGCAGCAGCGGAAGCACACAGATATGGTTCCTGGAAAACACTGAAAGCAGCAGGCCTTGGAACTTCCGGTGCAAAAGAACGTCATTGTACCGTATGCGGTTATACACAGGGCGAAGATATTGCAGCAGTTCAGGTAATGCAGCTTCTGGCAAAAGGCGGCAAAAAATCTGTCAGTCTGAAATGGAGCAAAGTATCAGGTGCAGATGGTTACATGATCTACAGTGCAAAATGTGGTGGAAAACTCAAGCTTAAGAAAACAGTTGGAAAGAATGTACGTACCTGGAAACAGAAGAAACTGAAAGCCGGAACTTACTATAAATATTATGTGGCAGCGTACAAACTGGTTAACGGAAAGAAAGTTGTCATCGGAGAATCCTCTGATATACATACAGCTACAACCGGAAAAGGATATGGCTATGCAAAGAAGATCACAGTCAAAAAATCCACATTTAAACTCAGCGTTGGAAAAACTGCTACGATCAAAGCGACACTCAAAAATACAAGCAAGAAAGTAAAAGACCATACCGTACGTATACGTTATATTTCTACAAACAATGATGTTGCAACAGTAAATGCAAAAGGTAAAATTACCGCAAAATCAGCAGGCACCTGCTATATTTACTGCTATGCGCTGAATGGTCTTACAAAGAAAGTAAAAGTAACCGTTAAATAAGTATAGGTTCACAGAAAGACTCCTGTCAGAGAGAAAAAGGCAGGGGTCTTTTTTCATAAAGAATGAAAGGATTTGAAAAAAATCGCCTTTTAAATATTAAAATATAAGAAGGGGAGGCAATTCGATAATGAGAAAAAAATCAAAAAGCATGCTTGCAATTCTGATGGCAGCGGCAATGATGTCGAGTCTTTGCTGTGTACCTGCAGCAGCGGCAGATATAAGTGCGGCAGAAGAAACAACAGAGGCATTTGTTGATGATACAGAAAATCAGGAAACAGAAATGACAGATTCTGAAACAATGGAGACAGATGCTTCGGAGGAAACAGAGGCTGAAGCTGGTGATACTGAGGAGTTTTTCTCAGAGGAAGAGATTCCTGTCGAAGATGATGTGGAAGTAGAAGCAGAGGAACAAGATTCAGATGAAGTCGTATTGTCAGCAGAAAGTGAAGAACAGAGTGTGGCTGCCGGAGATGAGGAAGAGGAGTTTACCGATGCTGCTGGTGTGGAGACCTATGAGGTAGGTGTAAATTATGGTGATAAATCTGAGTATATCAGTGTGACATCAGAAAATAAAGATGATGTACTTGAAGATCGGGATGGAGATGCCAGATCTATCGTTTATATTCCGGAACAGCACAGGCTGATTTTAGATAACATAGATAAAAAAGTAAAAAATATTAGTACGGCAGAGATGAACAATCTGACAATAGAGTTAAGGGGACAAAATGAATTAGGTGAAGGGATTAATTCATTGCATCTCAAATGTACATTAATCATTACAGGAAATGGCTCGCTTAAGATAGCCGGAGGAGAAGAAACATTTATCAACTGTTATGGAAACCTGGCGCTTGACGGAGCGAAGCTTGATCTGGCTACGACGGATGAGAAAAAGGTTACGAAGGCAGGGATAGCCGTAAATGGAGAACTGGAAATCAAAAATAAATCAGAGATTCATTTAAAAACACAGAATGACTGTATAGCTGACTACAAAAGTTCAAATCTGGCAGCAAAGAAGCCGGAATCACGTAAGATCACAATATCAGACAGCAGCCTTACCCTGGAATCCAAAAACAGCAGGACTATAGATACGGATAAACCTGTCACAATTCAGGACGGAAGTACTTTGAATCTTCAGGGCGGGATTTCTGCAGCAGATCAGAAAAACGGAGCAATTCTGACTATAAAAAACAGCAAAATTAATGTGAACTCTAATGAAGAAGAAAATTCAGGATATGGAATATATGCGGACAAAATTCAGATCAGTGATAATTCCAATGTGACTGCAAAAACAACTGCAAACAGTATCAAAGATACAGCGAATGTGTCAGCTATACGATCACAGTCAACGATAGATATTGCGAACAGTATTGTAAGAACTGAAGGACCGGGATATTCTCTTGATGCCGTGGGCGATATTAATATCAACAGAAGTATCGTGCTTGCAGATGCGGTTCGCAAAGAAGCGGGTAATTTTGAAACAAGTATCATAGCAGCAGACGATGACGGGAATTATTCAGCAATCAATATCACAGATTCCTGGGTTGATGCAGCAGCAAGTATAGAAGGAACACGAACAGTAAAGAACAGTGTTGTTTTTGAAAAAAATGAAGGAAAAACGACTGGAAATGCAGTGGTCCCGGGTAATGTGGAAGTTCGCAAAAATCATAAACTGACAGTATCTGAACCGGCAACACTGACAGTACCGTCAGGACTTGCAATCGTAAACAATGGTGCGATCAATGCTGACTGCATTTCTCTTAAAGGTGCCGTGACAGGAACAGCACCTGTTTATACACATTCAAAACTGACCCAGTGGGTAAACGACAAAACTTCCCACTGGAAAGAATGTACAAAATGTGGTGCGAAACTGCAGAAAGCATCACACAATTACGGGGCATGGAAGATTCTGAAAGCAGCTGGTCTTGGCCTTTCCGGTGCAAGAGAACATTACTGCGCAACCTGTAATTTTGCACAGAGTGAAGATATTGCCGCAATCCAGGTAATGCAGCTTCAGGTAAAAGGTGCGAAAAAAGCGGTAACCCTGAAATGGAGCAAAGTATCCGGTGCAGATGGATATATGATCTATGGTGGAAAGTGCGGAAAGAAAACCAGCCTGAAGAAAACGGTCGGAAAGAATACCCGCACCTGGAAGCAGAAGAAATTGAAAGCCGGAACTTATTATAAATACTATGTAGTTGCCTATAAGATGGTGAATGGAAAGAAAGTGATCATCGGACAGTCTTCTGACATGCATGCAGCCACAACAGGTAAGGGATACGGATATGCAAAGAAGATCACAGTCAATAAATCAACACTGAAACTGAAAACAGGAAAGACTGCAAAAATCAAAGCAACAGTAAAAAATACAAGCAAAAAAGTAAAAGACCATACTTTACGTGTACGTTACATTTCCACAAACCGTGATATGGCAACAGTAAACAGCAAGGGCAAAGTAACAGCCAAAGCAAAAGGCACCTGCTATATTTACTGCTATGGACTGAATGGCCTCACAAAGAAAGTAAAAGTGACTGTAGGATAAAGAACTGTTTATTATGAGGGGCTGTCGGGAAATAGACAGCCCCTTGTTTATTTCAAATTAAGCGTTTTAAGAAGTTCTGCCTGTGTGATGGCGGGCTGATAATCAGGATCCCCGTTTTGGTATGCTTCAAGAGCAGCCTGTTCTTCCGGATCGGGTTGGTCAGCTTCAATGTTATTAAGAGCGAATGTAGAAAGAATCAACTCCCATACTTTTTGAGCATCTTCGTCGCTCATGATACTTACTGCTCCGAAAATTCGTTCTTTTATTTTAGACATATGCTCATACTCCTTTATAAATTTGTCCACGATTGCCGATATCGATGATATCTATTATTATACCATTAATATTGAATAGTACACGAAAAGTGCCTATGCGAAGACGATAGCCATATGTGCCCTGTAATTTTTTAATATCACCTTCCAGTGGAAGCTTTGAAATAGCAGTTATTATTCGATTTTGCGTGGAGATATTTTGCTTTTTTAAGAATTTAACTGCTTTTCTAGAATATGAAATTTGAAACAATGAAAATCCTCCTAACATATATGATAGTGAATTATTTTCAATTCTTTATCTTATGTAGGAGTTAAATTTCTTTCATTATAAGTAAGTAACAGATATACGTCAATATAAACGATCCGACAAAAATCGAAATTTTCTGTTTAAAATACTGCCGTGAAGAACTATAATACAGGCATAGGAATACAACGAAAGGAGAAATCAAAAATGACAGGAATCGAAAAAGTAACCAAGTTTCTGAAAGATGCAGAAACATATTATCTGGCAACAGCAGAGGGAGATCAGCCTCGCGTAAGACCTTTTGGAACAGCTCATTTATATGAAGGAAAATTGTACATACAGACCGGAAAAGTAAAAGACGTATCCAAACAGCTGATGGCAAATCCGAAAGCAGAAATCTGTGCATTCAAAGGTGAAGAATGGATCAGAGTTGCAGGTGAACTGGTAGAAGATGACAGAGTAGAAGCAAGACAGTCTATGCTGGACGCATATCCTTCCCTCCAGAAAATGTACGCCGCTGATGATGGAAATACTCAGGTATTTTACTTCAAAAATGCCACTGCAACAATCAGCGCATTCACCCATGAACCGGAAGTGATCAAATTCTGAAATTAAATAATGCAACATACACATGCCCTGTGAATCTTTCATGCGAGAGACTTACAGGGCATATATTTTGGGAAATTTGTTGCTGACAAACAGGATAGCAGATATAATAAAATAATAGGAAATGTACACAGAAAAGAAAGCAGGATGCTGTATGAATGAATATGAAAAATTCTGCAAGTCTTTAAGTAATATGAGTGAAATTTACAATTACCAGGAGCCGTATAATAATGATATACGGATGGGGATTGTATGGATATACAGAATTACATTTGAACAGTCATGGAAAATGATGAAAGAAATTCTTGAAAACCATGGTTATGAAGAAGGTGCTACAGGTTCACCTAAGATTATATTAAAAACAGCCTACAAGGCAGGAATGATAAAAGATGAAAAACTGTGGTTACGGGCATTGCAGGCGAGAAATAATGTGACTCATTCGTACAATCAGAATATTGCTCTCGGTATAGTAAATGATGCAAAAAATGAATTTTATAAAATGTTTACAGAGCTGAAAGAAGAAGTAGAAGATGGCTGGCTGTAAAGCTATATAGAATATGAACATGTTGCTGAAGGAGAAACTATAAATGATTACAGGGGAACTTAAGAATAAAATAGATGCGTTGTGGGATATTTTTGCTGCCGGGGGACTGGTAAATCCGCTGGAAGTGATTGAGCAGATTACATATCTGATGTTCATCCATGATCTGGATGATGCAGATAATAAAAGAGCTAAAGACAGTGAAATGCTTGGTCTTCCATATAAAAGCATATTTACAGATACAGTAAAAATCGGTGAGAGAGAAATTAGCGGAACACAGCTGAAGTGGTCAGTGTTTCATGATTTCCCGGCAGATAAAATGTACAGTATTATGCAGGAATGGGTATTTCCTTTTATAAAAACTCTTCACAGTGACAAAAACAGTGCATATTCCAAATACATGGATGATGCGATATTTAAGCTGCCAACACCGTTACTTCTGTCAAAGGTTGTAGATTCTCTGGATGAGATTTATAAATTTATGAATGATGTACAGGCTTCCGATGTACGAGGAGATGTTTACGAATATCTTTTATCTAAAATTGAAAAATCAGGAAGAAACGGACAGTTCCGGACACCGCGACATATTATTCGTATGATGGTGGAACTGATGAATCCGACAGCAGATGAAATTATCTGTGATCCTGCCTGTGGAACTTCTGGATTTCTTGTTACAGCAGGAGCATATTTGAAAGAAACAAAAATGGAAGAGATTTTCTATAACAAAGAAAAAAAAGAACATTATATGAATCATATGTTCCATGGATATGATATGGATCGTACAATGCTCCGTATTGGTGCCATGAATATGATGACGCATGGCATAGAAAATCCTGTCATTGAATACAGAGACAGTCTTTCCGATCAGAATACAGATAAAGAAAAATATTCACTGGTACTTGCAAATCCACCATTCAAAGGAAGCCTTGATGCAGAATCTGTTTCTGGAGATTTGCTTAAAGTATGTAAAACCAAGAAAACAGAATTGCTCTTTCTGGCATTATTCCTCAGAATCCTGAAAACAGGTGGAAGATGTGCCTGCATTGTTCCTGATGGAGTTCTGTTTGGTTCATCATCAGCTCATAAGGCAATACGAAAAGAAATCGTGGAAAATCAGCGGCTGGAAGCGGTAATTTCCATGCCTTCCGGTGTGTTTAAACCGTATGCCGGAGTATCCACAGCAATTCTTATATTTACAAAGACAGAACATGGTGGAACGGATAATGTATGGTTCTATGACATGGAAGCAGACGGATTCAGCCTTGACGACAAAAGAACACCGGTAAAAGAAAATGATATTCCGGATATTATCGAAAGGTTTCGTAATCTGGATAAAGAAATGGAACGCAAACGTACAGATAAATCCTTTATGGTATCGAAAGAAAAAATTGTAGAAAACAGTTATGATCTCAGCATCAATAAATACAAAGAAGTAGAATACATACCGGTAGAATATCCACCTACATCAGAAATTATGGCAAATATCCGAGAAATTGAGAAACAGATCAGCAAAGAAATGGACGAGCTGGAAAAATTACTGAATAGCTGATGAAAAATTGGCATGAAACAGGAAAAAATAGTAGAAGAAGAGAGGAAAATCCGAAAGTGTGGTAATACAAATTCGGATTTCGTGGGATGATGTAGATGAAATTAACTGATATTTGTGATATTCAGTATGGATATGCTTTTGACTCTAAATGTTTCACAGAGG
>JABLTO010052296.1_pt1 | contig 13804 bp, 11 predicted proteins | sample 7160091 | NCBI WGS metagenome assembly JABLTO01 (sample SAMN14651225, study PRJNA627086) | human gut metagenome | isolation source: feces | host: Homo sapiens
AATCCACTTCCTCCGGATGTTGCAAAAAGCACAATCTTTTTACCACTGAAATCGTAAGCTTCTAAAAATGTATTGATGATTGTCGGAGCCACATACCACCATATTGCGTGTCCAAATTGATACAATCAACATCTTGTGGCTATCGTTTTTCAATTTGCAAAACCACTACAAGATATGCGCTTTTCCATTCTTCCCCGCGCACCCACATGGTATTGGGTATCGTTTTTTGACTTGCAATTTCAGACTTAACGGCCGCCTTCTTTCTTATTAAAGAAAGGCTACCGTTTTTCGATTTGCTATCGTTTTCATTTTATATCAAATCTGCCTGAGAATCTACCACAGAGAAAGGCCCGGAACCAAACGCTCAGGATCTGGTTCCGGGCTTATTTTTACATCTCCGTTGTGATTTCTGTCCCGTTCCTGAAAGTAAAGACCACCCTGCCGTCTGAATAGACCGTAGCGTAATCGACTAACTGGTAGAACAGCCGGTCATCAAAGGCAAGCGGCAGTTCATGGATTTCTCCAAGCTCGAACAGAAATCCGCTGAAAATATCATATTTGAATTCCCTTTCTTTCCGTTCTTTCTCCAGGCCGTCCATCCTGCTTTCCAGTGTGGCATACCGGCTGACATACCCGTCATACCGTTTCCGATAATCGTTCTGGTCCATTTTCCTCGTGGCGTTTTCGTCTATCAGCTTCTGGATCAGCCCTGTGGTCACTTCCATTTCACTTCTGACCTCTTCCATCTCCCGGTTGATTGCCTCGCAGTCACCTAAAACGTGCATGACCGCCCGGCAGTCATCAATCAGGCTGTCCCTGTTCTCCATCAGGCTGCTCAACGCTTCCAGAAACAATTCCTGTATCCTCTGCTCGTACAGATGGGGCGTTGTGCATTTATGTTCTCCCTTGAACTTGGCATTGCACTGCCAGACTGTGCGCTTATATTTGCTGTTGGAATGCCACACCTTAGAGCCGAAGTATGCCCCGCAGTCCCCGCATTTCAGCTTGGCGGAAAACGGGCTGCAGCAATTGCTCCTTCCCGCCGCCCTCCGATGCTCCATCTCCAATTGTACCAACTGCCACTCGGAAGGGGAAATGATGGCATCATGGCTGCCCTCCACATAATACTGCGGAACTTCCCCTTCGTTCGCCTTCCGTTTCTTGGAGAGGAAATCCACCGTGTAACACTTTTGCAGACGTGCATCGCCCTTGTACTTTTCATTCGTCAGGATATTTTCCACCGTCCGGTGCCGCCACCCGCTTTTTCCGGTCGGCGTGGGAATTTCCTGCTCCGTCAAATACTTTGCAATGGCATAAGGCGTTTTCCCCTGCATGAACATCCGGTAAATCAGCCTTACGGTTTCCGCCTCCTCCGGCACAATCTCCATCTGCCCATCCTCGCCTTTCTTGTATCCGAGGAAGGTGCTGTACGCAAGGCTGACTTTGCCGTCTGCAAAACGCTTTCTCTTTCCCCAGGTAACATTCTCCGAGATGGAGCGGGATTCTTCCTGCGCAAGGCTGCTCATGATGGTAATCAGCAGCTCGCCTTTGGAGTCAAATGTAAAAATGTTCTCTTTCTGGAAATAAACCTCCACGCCTCTTTCCTTCAACTTCCGAACCGTAGAAAGGCTGTCCACCGTATTCCTTGCGAACCGGGATACCGATTTTGTCACAATCAGGTCTATCTTCCCATCCAGGGCGTCCTTTATCATCTCATTAAAGCCGTCCCTGTGACGGGTGTCAGTTGCACTGATCCCTTCATCCGTATATACTTTGACAAATTCCCATTCCGGCCGGGATTGGATGTAGCGGGTGTAATAATCAACCTGCGCTTCGTAGCTGGTCAACTGCTCCTCGCTGTCTGTGCTGACACGGGCATAGCCCGCTGTTTTCCGCTTGGTTACCGCATCCTTCCGGATTCCGGTATGGATATTCCTTGTGGCAGGAATGACTGTCACATTAGCCATCGTTCTCCTCCTTCCTGCCGTTTTTTCTCATTGCCCTGACTTCCTTCATCCGCTGACGCAGCATCTCCCGGTGTTCTGCAGAGGCCTCACCGTCACTCCAGTAGGCTTTCTTTTTTTCGCTTATGAGCCTGCGCCGTTCCTCCGGAAATTCATGGGTTCTCCAGTATTCTTTCATGCGCTCACTCTGCTGACGTTTCTGCTCATCTGTACGTTTCCGTCCAGAGTTTTTCAGGCTGATCTGCCGTTTCTGTTCTTCTGTACAGATATACTTGATTTCATGCTCCCTCCACCGTTTAACGGTTTCTTTTCCGTCCTTCAAGCAGAATACCAAAGTGCGGTCTTTTTCCGCTCTGATAACCGTTATCTTGTCCCTGACAGCATCCTCCGTAACTTCACCACCAATGACCTCCGCCGTCAGCCTGAAAAGTTCTTCCTCCGGGATAATCTCCGCGCCACAGCAATTCAATCCGTCTTTCCTCCGGGTGTGGCAGGTCCAGGTCCGGTATTTCGGGGCCCCTGAGCGCACATAACTTTTCCCGCACCGGCTGCATTTTGCCATGCTGGTAAACGGGTATCTCGCAGTGGATTTGTTTCCATCCGGGCTTGCGAAATGCTCTGCTCTGCGCTGAATCTCCTCCTGCACCCGGTTAAAGGTATCCATGTCAATGATAGCCTCGTGGGTACCCTGCGCATGGTACATCGGTTTTTCCCCTTTGTTCTTGACGCTCCTTTTTGTGATGAAGTCTTCCCGGTAGGTCGTCTGCAGGATCAGATTCCCGGTATACGCATAATTACGCAGCAGCTTTAAAATGGGGCTCCTGCTCCACGAGTTTCCGAGCCGTGTTTTGATGCCCATTGCATTCAGACGGTTCCGTATGGCCGTTGCGCCTGCCCCCTCCAGATACCATGCAAAAATCATCCGTACGGTTTCCGCTTCCTCCGGCACAATCTCATACCGTCCGTTCACATTGCGGTAGCCGAGCAGGGTACTGCTCCAGGGCTTGCCTTCCTCAAAATTCTTCTTGATGCGCCACTTCTGGTTCTCACTGGCTGAGCGGCTTTCCTCCTGCGCATAGGACGCCAGGATCGTCAGCATCAATTCTCCGTCTGCGCTTAAGGAATGGATGTTCTGTTCTTCAAAGTAAACGTCCACACCCAACGTTTTCAGTTCCCGCACGGTCTCCAGAAGTGTGACCGTATTCCTGGCAAAGCGTGAGATGGATTTTGTGATGACCATGTCAATCTTTCCCGCCCGGCACTCTGAAAGCAGCCGCCTGAAATTCTTCCTGGAATCTCTGGTCCCGGTCACGGCTTCATCCGCATAGACGCCGGCGTATTCCCATCCGGCGTGGTTCTGGATCAGTTCGCTGTAATAGCTCACCTGTGCAGCCAGGGAATGACGCATGGCATCCTTGCCTGAGGACACCCTGCAGTACGCCGCCACATTTTTATCTCTCGGCAACTGCGGGGAGCCAAATGTGACCTGGGTAATTCTTCCCGCCATGCTTTGTCCCTCCTTGTATCAATTTCCGCCATTTTGGCGTATGCTATTCATCACTCTGAGCGGCTATAATATCAAGTCTTTTCTGTGAAAATGCTGTCCAAAGATAAGCCGTGCCTTTTGGCGATAATTGTGTAGGATTTCCGGCGGTCAGCGGCGGTAATCACCCCTTCGGAAAAGAGCCTGTCAATCAATGAGAGGGAAACCCGGTAGGCCATCAGGTTCTCCGGCTCATACGCGGTTTCCATTTTCTTTCCGGTGTTTCCAGTAGCATTCCCGGCAGCAATATTTCCTTCTGCTGTTCCCATAGACCTCAAACTCCTTTCCGCATTGATGGCATACCAGACGGTAGTAAGCCTTTTTATTGATCTCCGATGGATGGCTGTTCCACCAGCGGCTGCGGCACTGGTCAGAGCAGAACTTCTTTTCCTTGCGTCCCTCGACCTGCATCACCGGTTTCCCGCACTGCGGGCAGAAATGGGTGCATCCCATATCCGGATGCCTGCGCAGATAAGACTTCACAGTATTGACGGACAGACCCAGCGCAACGGCTATCGCTCCCGCGCTTTTGCCTTGTAATCTCATATTGCCGATGGCAATCATGTCCTCTTTTTTCACACTGACACCTCCTCAACATACGGAGATTTGAGTGCTGCTTTGAGGGGGTATCACGGGCAAAAAAATAGGCCCGTAGGCTATGCATCTATCGCACAGCCCACGGGCAATCCTACTCTTCCTCTTTTTACTTAAAGACGCTTACAGTAATCCAGGGAAATCCAACCAGCGCCGCTCTTGAGTTTACCCCAGCCTGTAGTGGAACCAGTGCCGGATTTCACCTCCGTAATGGTGAATACGCCTTTCCCCGTATACTTCCCGGTCTTGGCGTAATTCGTACCAGGACCTTTGCGGATGTTCAGGTCGGTTGCTGTTACCTGTACCAGAAAGGAACCAGTTGAACTTCCAGCGCCCGACTGCTTTCCGGTATAAACCACCTTGCCGCTTTCATCAAATACAGAATAGCCAGCATTGGAGTCAGCGCATTTCTTTGCGTTATCCAGATTGTTGAAAGCCCCCTTCTGGCTCTTGGCATCCGACCAGCTTTTGCGGACACGGTATAAAACCGATCCTGTGGAGCCAGAGGAGGAACCTCCCAGTGCTGCCGTTACCTTGGAGGCCAGATCCCCAAGCCGGGAATACAGCCAGTCCCCCGGACAGGATTTGTTCGCAAACCAGCGATGGACGGTGAGTACCATCTCATCAGACTTCGGCGAGTAATTCAGCGTCTTATTCTTATCCCCCAACCAGAGAAGTTTCTTCTTCCCATTCCGTTTGCAGATGTCCGTACACAGTTTCACGAGGGAATTGTAAACAGCAGTGGTCATTGCGTAGGGATGATTCAAATCGCTGGCGCACTCAATGGTGACTGCCCTCTGGTCATTGGCGCTGCTGGAAGAACACCAGGAGCGGTTCTTTTCCTCCACGCAAAGGGCGATCTTCCCGTCTTTCCCGATGCCATAGTTACAGCTGGCCTCTCTGGACGGGCTGGTAAAGCATCCGCAGATGCTCTCCGCCGTCAGCTGGCCAACCACACAGTGTGGCGTGATCCGGTCAATGGAATGCGTCCTCTGCCCGGAATGGTTCGGGCTGAGTTTTGTGTAAGATACAAGGGAACTGTTTGTGTAAGCCATTATTCATTACCTTCCTTTCCGTTTTCTGCTCTGTCATGGAGCTGTTCTAATACCGTTTTGATCTTTTCCGGGATAGGGAGTCCCAGATGTCCTGCATTCTCCAGCAGGCTCACGCCTTCATTTGAGATGTAGAAAAAGATCACCGCTGTCCGTAAGACCGCCCCGGTTCCAATCACCTGCACATCGATGATGTTTGCAATCCCGACCAGCAGGAAGATTAGCACTTATCGGAAGATCCCTATGAAGCCGACTGCGCTGGATAACTCCCGGTTGATGATGGCGCACATCACACCCGTGATGTAGTCAATCACCACAAAGGCAATGAGGGCGTAAAGCAAACCGTCACAGCCTCCAAGAAAATATCCCAGCCAGCCGCCCACAGCGGAAAAGATGAGTTGGATGGTGTTCCAGAATTCTTTCATGGTGCGTTCCTCCTTTGAAATGTTGATATGAAAAAAGCGGCTGCTCCGAAGAGTAGTCGCTGATTTCCAAAAAAAATAAAGTTATGCTGTCCGCTTCCACATATAGCAGACGATATAGGGCTGCAGGTTATTATGGGCGCTGCCGGAACCTGCAGCCGCAGTGGAGCCGGAAATGGTGTGCGTATGCGCCCCTCCGGAGGTCGTGGTCTTATTGGTGACTGCCGTATACCCGGACGTGGCATCAATAAGAACCCTGTTCCCGCTGTTCGTACCCCATGCGGCTTTCTGGTTCTGTATATTGTGCGTGTGCGCCCCGGCACTCGCTGTAGCCAGTGAACCTTTGGCATGGGAGTGGCTTGGCATCTGCGCTGTAGTCAATGCCACCGTAGAGGCGCCTCCGGTTTTCTCCACCGTATTAAAGTTGCTGTCCGATGTGTTAATTCCCACCGGCACCCGGCCGCTGCCCCAAGCCACCCATGTACCTCCAAAGTAGGTGGAGGGGTTGGTAGATTTGGTGCTCATATAGATACTACCTACCGGATACATCGTTTTTGCAAACTGCTGGATGTATTCCTTCAGCAGCATCCCATAGACTTTCACATCCCAGTTCTCGGCCACCTCAAAGGTATTATCCCTTTCCGATACCTTCCCGATGGCTACCCCTTTGCCGCCGCTCTTAAAGTCCATGACCACAGCAGCCGTGGAGACGATCTCCTGCACGGAGATGGTGGAAAACGCATCCTCCAAGGTGTAGCGCACATCATAGGAGGTCTCCGTAGAGATCTGTCCCCGGCCATAGGTGAATGCAGTATTGGAGGCAAAGGTCACCCCGGCGTCCGTCCACTGCTCTGCTGAAACCTGCTTGTACTGGACGGAAGTCTTGAGGGTATTCTTCCCGCCACAGGTGGAATAGCCAAAGGACACCAGCGTATGGATGTATGTCCCGTCATCATCCAGCGTCCCATTGCTTAAGCACCGCTGAGACAGGGAAGCGTTGAAGTATGGTGGGGAATAAGCAGTCACCGTGATGGAAACGGACGCCTCCGCCGATACCCGGCCTCTGGAATCCGTCACCGTAGCCTTAAAGGTGATCGTCCCGGAATTATTGAGAAAGCCTGTGGTCAGCGTGGAAGCGGAACCACTGTACCCGCCACCGGTAATGGAGTAGGACTTGATGGTGGAGCCATAACTTCCAGCCGCCCCGTTGATGGTCAGCTTGACCTTCGATTTCGTCTGCACATAAATGCCCCATGCACTGGGCACCTCCCCGTCAATCCGGGAGGCGGTCAGGCTGGAGATCGTGGGTTTCACACTGGCCGGGACACTGACCGTCAATGTGCAGGTCTTGGAACCGATGTTCGTATTCCCGTTATAAGTCGTACAGGTGATCGTGCAGGTACCGCTGGTCGCATTCGGGATCTGGCTGGCCAGTGAAAGCGGCGGCGTCCATGATACAGAAGTTGCCGTTGTCTTGGTTGCAATTGTCCCGCTGGTATTTCCAAAGGAATACGTCAGCGTATGCGTAAAAGCGGAAGAAGCACGGCTGATCGAAATCGTACCGGCAGACCCCATCGTCATATTCGCAGCAGATACGCTGGAGGCACGGGGGATGCTATCCAACGTAATGTTGGCGCTGGCTGTGATTGTTCCATAGTACGTCCCACTTAAGGTTGCCCGGATCTGGAACACTGCTGAAATCGCTAAGGACTTACTGCCATCGCTGGCATGATTGACCGTCCTTGATACCGTTCCCAGCAAATGCGTCCCCGTGGTACTAATCGCTGGGGAGGAAAAAGTCTGAGCCGATCCGTCAATGGTGCAGGTATTGTCGCTTCGCCCACTGATATTCAGACTCCAGTCATTCACCAGATACAGCTTACAGGTAACCGTAGACGTATTGGCAGAGACATTCTTGCTCTGCGACCAGTCCACCCGCAGCTTATAATGGCCGTCCCGGATGGAACCGGAAAAACTGCCGCTGGATGCCATCGTTCTCACCCCTTCCGTTTCTCAGCATCTTAGACGGGACCTCTCCATTTGATCGAAAGGTTCCCATTGGTTCTCGGTATAAAATCAAACCACCCCCGGCTTTCATTACCGAGGGATAGCTTGTTGCGGATCTCCGCATTGGTAATCACAAGGCTCTGGTTGGAGATATAGGCAATCTTCTGCCCATTCTCTTTAAAGGCCAGTTCCTCGTTGGATAGTTCTGCTGTGAAGGCGTTCCCGACTTTTCCCAGTTCAATCAAAGCACCTTTAAACCGGATATATTCCTCTAAAAGCAACTGGTTCGTAGAGACATTTTCCTTGATTTCGTCCGTAATCGTAGTGAAATCCATCCGGATTTCTGTGCTGCTCTGAGTAATGCTGGTTTCAAAATCCTTCTGGATCGTCTCCATTTCTGAGCGGGAAATGAATTCCTCCCGGACAGACATATTGATCTGTTCCGAGGTTTTCGTGATCTCGGAGTAGCATTCCCGGATGTTTTCCTCCAAGGAGGCAAGGTCATCCTCATAACCGGAGAAATTCTGGAAGGTTGCCTGACAGCTGGTTATAAGCGCCATGCGATCACCTCCGGTCAGTTGGATACATCACACTGCAGCGTCAGGATACTGTCAATATCCGCTGCGGAAAGGTAAATCACCTTCCCGGCCTTATCAAACTCTGTCGCATGACCATCCTTGTCCTGCGCATACCATGTGTAGGTCAACGACTGTTTCTCTGTCGCAGCCGCCCAAGCCGAGCCGGAATACTTCATCAGCGTAACCGTCTGTGCAGAATGATCCACCTGATACCAGAAGTCACCTTCCTCTGGATTGGACGGAACCGTCTCCGAGATACTGCCGAGCAGCGGATCGACTTCCTTCTGGTTGGTACGGACGATCACATAAGGCACCACACCGCCGAGATTGTTCTTGACCGTAAAGCCTCCGATGGAAAGCATCTCCGATACATAAGGGTCGGATTTATCTTCTACCGTGATCACATCCTCATAGGTATTACCCTTATAGGTCATCGTGCAGCGGTAGGACTGGATATTCACGATATCTGCCCCCGATACAGACAGGGTAGAAGAAGTTTCATCACTGATATCCTCCCATTCACCGCCCGTGTATTTCGCCCACTGATAGGTAGCTCCCGTGGTAATCTCTGAAGCGCCGTCATAACCAACCGCTGCCAACGCAAGGCTGCCGGACTGGTTAATGACAACAGTACCTTCCGGTGCATACACGGAGAACACAATCGCATTGGCACCGCTGGCTCCGTTGCTGCCCTTGTTGGATTTTGTCCATGCAAACTTCTTCACAACAGATGCCCCGGACACGGTAAAGGTCAGGTCTATCGTACCATTCAGAACGGTTGCACCTCCAAGGGTCGCATTGGCGGCAAAGGTCAGTACCACCGATCCGGCTCTGGAGGCAGTTGCAGCTGTATTACTCTTGACTGTCACGCCAGAAGGTAACGCCCCTACCGTGCAGGTGCAGGCAACCTGTGAAATTCCCACATACCCCATAAATGGGATTGTGATATCCGTAGCTGCTACTACCATACCGCCGGAGGTACAGGCAATGTTCTGCGCCTCATTCCCAAGGATGACGGAAAGCCCGCCCGTTCCGGCTGCACCCGGTTCGCCCTGGGAGCCATCATAGATCTTCGTGAGGGAAGTCGTATCATAAACATCCGGGTCATTGGTCGCCAGCTTGATCTGGGCCACCCCATTAAAAAAGACAGCATGATCCGGTTTCACTACTAAAGTACCGCCGGAAATGCTGGCGTTGTCCGGAGTCGTGGGATAATCCTTCCATGCCCCGGTGCTGTCCTTATACTGCCATGCCGTAATCGTGACTCCCTGCACCTGTGCCGTCAAAGTAGCCTGCGCCGCCCCGACCAGAGAAGAATTGGCGTCATACTTAAATACATAAGTATCTGCAGCAAGATAGGCCAACCTGGCATTCTCCGCATTGCGGATCAGTGTATAAGTGATGTCAGCGGAGATGTTGACGGTATTCTTTGTCTCCGAGTCGTAATAGCTGATATAGCAGAGGTAGGTGAGCATCCCAGAAGTGGCTGCCGCCAACTTATTGGCATTGACCGTTAGAACGCCTTTAGAGACACTCTCCCCGGAGGTCAGCGCTGCCTCCGCTCCGTTTCCCTCCTTCCGTTTCCACGAAATCGTAAGCCCCGATGCGTCCAGCGCCAGGTTGGTCTGGTCGAGAAATACCACCGGGGTAAGGGTCAGGGGTGTGCTGGCCCAGTCCGGCGCATAGGTATGGGGCAGCACGTTGGGATCTTCAATCTGAGACTTTGGCAGATTGGATGTGATATAGGCCGACAGTTTCCTCTGGTCCGTAATATCTACAAAGGTCTGCTGGCTGGAAGTTAATACAGTAGGCATATCGATTTCCTCCTTCTTAAATTGTGATTTCACAATAGAATGATGCGTTGTCGGTCACATCTTCCGTGGTAACTGTGATAGATTTCATCCCGATATGGGAACTGTCCCAGTCTGCATCAAGGTCTTCCCGGCCGGAATTCCGATGCCAGACAAAGCTGCTGGCCGGAAGGGTATCCGTGATTTCCTTGTCCCACGAATACACCCGGCAGCGAAGGATGCTGCGCTGCCCCTTATCCCGGAAGATGTTCACCCCATCCACCACCAGTTCCGTCCGGTACATCTTTTGTGCATTGATCTGATCGACTTTTCCCGTAATCACCTCGATCTTGGAGGTCTGCCCTAACAGTTCATCTTCAATAGAAGTGATATTCTGGTCTTGCTTCGCAGACTCAGAGGTTAGCCGGACACCTGCAGCCCCTATCGTGATGGTGTTGCCGGAAGGGTCAAGATAGTCCCGTGTGCGGCTCAGGCAGAGGTATGTTCCGTCAATCCCGTGCGGTTTAGAAATGCAGCGCACATACATCCTTGCCCGGATATCCCCGATATCTGCACCCGTATCGGACTCATCCACGATGGTCAGTTCCATGCTGGTGACACCTTTCACAAGTTCCGAGAGTCTGGCATTTGCTTTCCGCAGCAGGTTCCCTGCCAGCGTCACATCCTCCCAGATCTCGGTCGTCCAGATCCATCCGATTTCTTCGACCGCTTCCTCATCGTACACATAGTTCTTGCCATCGTTCACCGCCGTAATATCCAGCCGGGTATCCGTCTCGGTTTCGTTGCCATCCTCGTCAGTCTCTGTAAGTTTCGCCCCCAGCGGAATCAGAGCCGTCACCCGCTCCGTGTGGTCACGGGTAATCTTCACATCCGTGAGATTCTTGCCAAACTCCACGGTCTGCAGCGACCGGTCTGGAAAGTCCTCCAGATAATCCAGCACCTTCCCATTCTCGGTATAACGCACCTGCAGGTAGCCGCCGTGTGTCTTGATCAGCTTGTCCTGTATGGCATCCATTGTTACCGAATAGTCGGAATTGCTGTAGCTGATATAATCGTTGTTATCCGTCACTGTCACCGTGCCAAGGGTGAACTGCTTTTTTTCTTCCACCGCAGCGTTATGCACAGAGAGGAACTGCTCCAGCAGCCCACGGAGCGGCCCCTGATAGGAAAATGGAGGCTGCATGGTGTCCTTCAAATACGCAAGGCAGGACTCGCAGGTCCATGTATGCGTATTATAAAAATCCGTCCCCTCATCCAAGGCCCGCCCCTCAAATACCGTAAGAGCATCCTTCTTACAGACAATGGTCGAAGCCATCGGCTGAATGGAAGAAAGATAGGGATGGTTGAACGGGGCAGAAAGGGTCAGGCTGTCGATATTCTCCGCATCCTCCTGCACCTTCGCCTCCGTGATGGAAAGCTGGGACAGACGGGGATGGTAAAACAACTGCCCATCCACAAACACTCGAAACAAACTCATAGGCGTCCCTCCCGATACCGGAAGGTGACCGTTCCTTCTCCCGTAATGCTGAGCGAGTTCTGCCCTTCCTGCAGTTCCAGTTCCGGGAACGTCCATGTCCCGGCGCTGACGGATTTGCGGAAGGTATCAGAGCCAATGCTCCAGCTCAGTGCTGTTTCCGCTGTCGTTACTACCGTGGGTACGACAGGCATGTAGTCATTGTTCAGGATCACCGTGCCGCCTCCGGTAATGGAGACCTCCGTTTCTTCTGTGTGATACCGGTAGGAATCTCCGTCCGAGCAGGACAGCATCATCTGCCCCTTTCCGGTGAGGGGATCATAGGCGGGTTCCAGTTCCAAGGTACCCACAGCATACAGATCCGGCTCCTCACTTAAGATCACCTGACACAGCTGTCCGGCATAAAGATTGGCGAGAATATCTTTCCTCTGATTAAACTTTTCCCGGCTCCCCAACATGGATAAGGTAATCGAAAAGCTCCGGGGCTGGTAGGACACCCGCCCAAGCGCCTCCGTAAAGCGGATCGGAGCATTGCGCCCCGGTACCACAACCGTGTTGGTCTGCGACTGCGGCGTGGGAAAGTCAATCTCCTCCCGGAGCCAGCCCATCGCATACATCCAACGGTCGTTGATTTTTACGTCTGCCCTCATAGGCTCAGCCTCCTTTGCAGTTTCTGTGTTTTCCCAAGGCCGCTGTCAATGGCGGGGAGCAGATGCCCCACCAGCGTCCCGTCATCCAGATACAGCCCCTTGCTGCTGTTCTCCGCAATGATCGCCAGATATTTCTCCAAAGCACTGGTATTCAGATAGCTGGAGATCATCTGATCCAGCTGCTGGTAAAAGCCTTTGAGCGGAAGAACCGCTTCCCGGCCAGCCTCACCACCCGCCATCAGGCTGCTGCCATTCATGCCAAAGATGGTCGGTTTCGTCATGATACCGCCTTCCTTATACCAGTCAATCGACAGGTGGGGAACACTCGGCGGAGCAAGAGATAACTTACCCGTGATCTTGAAATGCGGCAGTTTGATCTTCGGCAGCTCCAGCTTCATGCCGGAGAAGAAGCCGCTGATCTTATCCACGATCCCTTTGATCGTATTCTTTGCCGCTTCAATCGGCTTCGTGATGGCGGTCTTAATCCCATTCCACACTGTGGTGGCGGTACTTTTGATTCCGTTGAATACGGAAGTCACGGTACTCTTTACCGCATTAAACACACTGGAAACCTTGCTCTTAATTCCATCAACCACGGTTGAAATGACCGACTTGACGCCATTCCAAACCGAAGAAGCTACGGACTTAATGGCATTAAAGACAGAGGTCACTGTATTTTTGATGGCGTTCACCACTGCGGATACCTTGCTGCTGATGGCGTCCCAGATCGAACTGATGACGTTACGGATCGCTCCCATGATGCTGGAGATCACACCGGAGATGGCCGACAGCACGGAACTGACCGTATTTTTAATACTGTCCCATACAGAAACAACGATGTCTTTGCAGTTCTCCCAGATAAACCGGAAAGGCAGCGTGATGATGTCCACGGCTCCCTGAATGATGGAGCCAAGCAGCATCACTGCGGTCTGCACCACGTTGCAGATGCCGTTCCAGACATTCTGCAGGTGTGTCCAGAGGTTTGAAAACCACGTTTTCACACTCTCGATCATGGTGCCGATCCCTGTGCAGATGGTATTCCACAGGTTTCCAAACCACTCCGTGATGGCACCCCAGTTCTGGATGATGGCGATAATCCCGGCAATGGCTGCCGCTACCGCCGCAATCACGGCAATGATCGGTAGGAGGGAGATATTCAATGCACCTACCGACACCGCCAAGGCCGCAATCACCGGAGTCAATGCCGTAAAGGCTGCCAGCAAAGCGCCAAGAATGACGATAAAGTTCTGCACCGGCCCCGGCAGCTGCGCAAACCATCCGCTCACCGTCTGGATCACACTGACCAGTGGCGGCAGGATCGTATTGGCGATCTCCGCCAGCTTTTCTCCCAGAGGGACAAGGGACTGCTGCAGCTTTCGGGTGTTGGACTCCATCTCCTGCATGGGCGTGGTCGTTGCATCAAACAGGCCCTGTGCGGAACCCTTCACGCTATCATAGGTACTTCCTACCGAGGTCAGGGACGTGATGAATTTCAGGTTCCCGTCCTCGGCCATCGTACCAAAGGCCAGCGCCGCAAGGTTTAAGGCTTCCTGCTGATTCGTACACCCGGCGATATCCTCCTCAATGGAGTCAATGACCTGTTTCTGGGTAGCACCGCCATTTTGCCAAGAGGTAAACAGCTCCTGTGTTTTCGTGGAGAACATGCCGATGGACTCCCCAATGGTGCCGTCCACCAGACGGGTGGTGAC